>WBZM01000096.1_pt1 | contig 147204 bp, 144 predicted proteins | sample 5204271 | NCBI WGS metagenome assembly WBZM01 (sample SAMN12344346, study PRJNA552823) | activated sludge metagenome | biome: Activated sludge suspended growth; feature: Nitrification reactor; material: Wastewater; isolation source: activated sludge from nitrification reactor of wastewater... | reverse complement strand
GGAGTATTTTAAGCTTAAAATTATGCAAAAAGTTGGCTACTTAAACAGCCGTTTTGCCCTTCAATGGAAGTATGACCCTGAATCCAATTAAACCCCTATCCCCACAAAAAGAAGAAAGAGGCGATGGTCCGTTATGATTTTTACAGCTGTAAACAATTTCCAGTCAGCACGGATTTAAAACTGATCAAATAGATTTGAAGCAATAGAATTAGGCATTAGAATTGCGTTTGGTTTGTTTCTATGAGGAAAAGTTTATGAAGCGAGCAAATAGTGTAAGTTTTGGTTTCATCGTATTTCCAGTTTTAATGCACGCAAATCAAGAGTGCATAAATTCTTACGAAGAGAGTCATGTACCTTCTAATGTTTTTACATTGGTTAGGCCTGCCAAGTCCATTTTTAATGTTGATAAAAAAATCGCTCCAAACAATCCTGCAAGCAGAAATATTGTCGATTTTGAAACGCATAAAAGGAAGACTTTACCCTCAATTCAGCAAAATGTACCTAATAGAAATGAAGAGATGGCCGCAAAAAACATCGAGATTCTATCAGATTTGACAAACAAGATTCTATCAAATTCGACAAGTCAGAATAACTTGGAGTCTCTTAAATTGACTCAAAATAAGGTTTGGAGAATTCATGCAAACTATTCTGTCATAAAAGAAAATTATTTATTTTTTATGAAGCATCCAGGTCTTTTATCAGAAGAGACATTTTTAAAATTAGAAGAGACCTATAAAAAGGCAGAAGAAGCCTTAGCGAAAACAAATTTTTTCAAGCAGATCGAAGAAAAAGGGTATTCCTTAGTTCCTGGGAGAAATGAGGTTGTGAAGGAGTTATTACCTCAAGAAGTTACAGCTGAACTTTCCATTTTAGAATTCAATTTTTCATTTCTGAGCAGTAGCTTCATGTTGGTTAAAGGATTAGATTCCATTTACTTTGATAAATTTAGGAGAAACCTCCTAAATGGTGGGGAAAGAAGAAGATTGGCCCCAGGCATAGAATTATTTCTTGAAAGGGTAATTCATTTTCTCGATAAATCAACAATGTCTTTTAGTCCTTCTAAGTTTGACTACGAAGAGATCATGAGATTTATCAACTCTGTTGATGTGCTAATAAATTCCAAAAAATTTTCCGAGTATCATAATCAAAATTTGAAGAGCTATTTTTCAAAAACAAGAAATCACTCTGAAAATGTTAGTAGACTTTTAGTAAGATACAATTATTTACGAAATTCACTTAGAAACAATGGGAAAAATTCTTTTGTAAACATTGTAGGAACTTCTATTGTTGATTCTAGAGTCACTTATCAAAACGTAGAACAACTTAGAAGTGATCTTTTGCAAATTCTAAGGGAAAAGAGTGGGGATAGTTATATTAATTACGAAGCGATGTTGGATAAAACATTAGAATTGACATCACTAATTAAAGATTCTTCAAGTTTGGATTCGCCAGAGACACTTTCAAGCCTTCAAGCAGCGATTCAATTTCTAGAGCAAGTCATCAGCAATATTCCAAAGAGATCTTTTTTTGGAATTGGCATGTTTACACTTGAGGAAATTGATCAAGCAAATCGTATTCGAGCTGAAATTGACCGTCTAAAAAAAATCCTTCCAAGTTTAGAATAATTAAATAATAGTTCACATTGCTTCATCCTTAGTTACAAAATTGGTTAAGCTCGCAAATGTCTCCGAGGGGCAGAGAGCCCCCCGGAGTGGGCTTAACGAGTAGCTTGTGTGTGGGCGACTACTCATTTCAATTTTATCTTTTTTTTTAAAAAACTTTCTTAAATTAATTTGATCTTAACCAATCAGTTTCAAAGCAATACTTGGGAACTGATTGGCTTGCGCAAGTACGGACACGGCAGCACTTTGTAAAACTTGAGCTGAGGCTAGTTCTGAAGATTCTCTTGCGACATCCGTATCTGAAATTCTGGACCTTGCAGCTGATAAATTTTCAATTTGCGTGTCTAAATTTGCTGTTGTTGTTTCAAGTCTATTTTGAATCGCTCCAAAATTGGCGCGCATTTCTCCGACCTTTTGCATCGCCCCGTCGACTACGTTTAATAAGTCTTTTGCGGAGTCTTTATCTGCTAAGGACAATCCATCTATGCCAATTTCTGAAGCGGTTGCATTTGATGATAAATCAAAGGTGATCGTGTTTTCTTCTCCTCCGTTGGGTCCAACATGATAGGTTTGTTTTCCTCCAGAGCCATCAAGAAGTTTCTTATCTCCAAAAGTGGTAGTTCTTGCTATCCTATCAGCTTCTTCGATAATGTTTTTTGCTTCCAAATCTAAAAAGGATCGTTCCTTCTCGCCGACATTGTCTGAAGCTGCTTGGATACCCAGCTCTCTGAGTCTTACTAAAATATTACTGACTTCATTCAAGCCACCTTCTGAGACTTGAATGGCACTCACGGCATTGAAAGAATTGGTTCTTGCCATTTGCATTCCACGTACTTGTGCTCGCATGGACTCAGAGATCGCGAGTCCTGCGGCATCATCGCCAGCTTTGACGATTCTGGATCCTCCAGCTAACGCTTGGGATGCATGTTCAGCTCGGACTTGTTGTTTAGACAAGACCTTTTGTGCCGAAATCGACGCCATGTTTGTTTGTATTCTTAAGCCCATAGTTCCTCCTTAGGAAATAATGGAATTTAGTTGTTAATCCTTGAAAACATCGCACCACCTTTGTTTTCAAAGCTAAATTCCTGTTAAATTTATAATCATTTTTGCTAATACAAATCTTTTTTTTGCTAATACAACGCCTTGAATTTTTAAGAAATTTTTAAGAAATTTTTTTGAAATTTCTTTGAAAATTCTTAAGAATTCTAAGCACAAAAAATTTTTGTTTTGGGAGGAGCTAGACAAGAAAATAAATTTGAGGTGACTGGTCTCTTATTTATTTCTTGTCAGCCTTAGGAGAGGTCTTTTCGACTGCTATCGAGGTCCTGCTCTGAAGGTGCTCCAACGTGTTCATTGATATCTTCGGCCAAGGTCTAGAAAACTTTAGCCCTTGGTCTAGAACAATTAACAACGCAAAGCGTCTTCTGATTGAAATCACTTAAAAATAAAAAAATAATTTTTTTTTAAAAAACTAGCTTAAGGTCGAGTCTGGGTCCTGATTTAAGCGACTAATCTCAAGGCCAGACCATCGGATTCGTTGGAAGTTGCTAGCATTGCGATTTGATATTGCTGCATGATCTGAGATCTTTTGATATCAGAAATTGTCTTTGCCACATCTGTGTCTGCAATTTTTGATTGAGCCAAAATGAGGTTCTCTCTTTGGCTTTCATTATTGTTAATCACATACTCCATTCGACTTTGTACGGAACCTAATTTCGCTCGTGTCGAGCCAATTTTTTCAAGAGCTGAATCCAAGGCATCCAAGCTTTCTCTCGCTCCGCTTTGATCTTCGATACTCAACCCATCAAGGCCCAATTGAACCGCCGTGGTATTACTGTCTTGTTGGTATTTAATAATATTATCTGCTTGGCTTCCTATGCCCACATGAAACTCATAAGTTCTTTCTGTTCCATCAAGCAAGTTCTGTGAACCGAATCGAGTTGTCTTGGCAATCCGATCCAACTCTTCAGTGAGTTGCACATATTCATTATTTAAAAAACCTCGTTCAACTTCAGAAAAAGTATCACTGGCTGACTGAACCGAAAGTTCCCTGAGCCGAATTAAAATGTTATTTTGTTCATTCAAAGCCCCCTCGGCTTGCTGAACAAGACTCGAGGCATTTTGGGCATTCATTGTTGCGGACTCAAAACCGCGTGCCTGAGATTTTAAAGTTTCGGATATAGCTTGCCCCGCAGGATCTATGCTGCTGTTCGCGAAACGAGACCCACTAGCAAGTTGTTGCATGGAAACTTCTAATTTTTTCTGAGTTTGCGCCAAATATTTTTGCGCACTTAATGATGCTGTTTGTGACGTGATACGCACGTTAGGCTCCCTTTTTAATCTGGTGCCCACACAAAAAACCAGAATGTTTCAGAGTAAGAAAATAGGAGATCTATCATGATTGAACGGTTCAGTCACGAACTAGTTCTCCAAGCCCTCATGACCTTGAATAGCAGTCTTACTTTCTATTATTGACTAATAGCGTTAAATTTCAATTGAAAATAGGATGGATTAATAGAAATTAAATTAACCTAATAATTTCATATAGATAAAAATTTCATTTTGAGATATAAAACAAGTTTAATTATTAACATAAATATCGAGAACGGGTTCCTGCCTGGGATCGACGGCATAACTTTTGGGGTCTAACTTTAGTTGATTAATAATAATATCTTCATCAAGATAGATTTGCCCAGAGACTGAGTTTCCAGTCAGAATCCATTTCGCAGCTTCAGCGACAATCTCTGGTTTGCGACTTTTATTAATCATGGATTCTCCTCCTAAAAGATTCAAAACAGCAGCTGTTGCAATCAGAGTTTTTGGCCACAATCCATTTACAGCTATTTGATTCTTAAATTCTTCAGCCCAACCCGTAACAGAGAGGCTAAGGCCAAATTTGGCTAAGCTATAAGCTAAATAAGGAGACAACCATTTCGCTTCAATATTTAGTGGCGGGCAGAGGGCCAAAATATGTGGTTCTTTAGACTTCATTAAATAGGGCAGGCAATTTTGTACTGTGAAAAAAGAACCTCTTAAAATCACTTCATGCATTAGATTCCATCTCTTAAACTCCGTCTTATCTGTTGGAGTTAAATAAATGGAACTGGCATTAAGTACTAAGATATCGATACCTCCAAATTGATCAACAGCCTTGTGGATTGCATTTTTGATCGCCTGCTCATCCCTGATATCGCACTCTATGGGTAAGGCCGTTCCCCCTAGATTGGAAATAGACTCTGCAGCCGTAAAAATAGTTCCGTCAAGTTTAGGATGTCTTTCGACTGTTTTAGCAGCGATAACAATATTAGCTCCCTCTTGAGCCGCTTTCTGAGCAATGGCCAAACCTATACCACGGCTTCCGCCGGTTAAAAATAGAGTTTTATTTTTAAGTGATTTCATTTTTAATACCTCATTGTCATCATGGATTCTCAATTTTTTATTATTCTAGTAATCAACAGAAATTCCAATATTAACTACCGAAGAGGAAATATCTAAATCATCATTAAAACTTTTGACATATTTGTACTCTGCAGTAAGCCACATATTATTAATTCCATATTCTCTATCCATGGTAAAAGAAATATCTTTATCCCATGCGGTGATATTTAACATGATTCCGCCACCTCCATAGCCTCCTGGCGTTCCTACTGCGTGAGTTTTTTTTCCATCATCTCTGATTTCAGCCAAAACAAAATAGCTGAGTCCTGCATTTACAAAAGGGACCACCCATTGCCGGTGAGTAAACTCAAAACGAAAAAGCCCCCCTGCGGAAATAGGTAGACCTATAAAAGTAAAATTCTCTTTTGCATTTCCATATATTTCTTGAACTTGATCATTTTTATAAAAACCATCTGCACTGCTGGTAAAAAGCCCCATACCTAAGACGAACCCCATTTTTCTAAATGAGGCAAATGGTTGCCACTCGTAGTCCAAAATCAAATAGGGGACAGGATTGTCTCCATACATATCAGCGAAAGTAAACGTTGACGCATTTGTTGTGGATTCAATTTGTGGTGGTTCAATGTAACCCAAACGTAAGGAAGTAGTCTGGTTTTTCTTAGTATTTTTATCAGTTTTATAATAATATTTTCCCGTGTTTTGATCAATGAGATAAAGGCCTTTGGCGGCATCTGGATGGGCTATTTGATAGCGATCTGTTGTATTTAAACTCTTTGTTTGGTTTTCAGCACGGGTAGAATTGACCTTTTCAGCTTCGATTTGATCTGCTTCTATTTGATCCGCTGATTTGATATAGGGCGGTTCATCGGGGGGTGAATCTAGAGCTTCCATAAATTCATCTTGCACTTGAGCGCTAAGTTGAATTGGGAATAGGAAAAAAGAAAATAATGAAAATATAAAAATATGCTTAGAATGTTTTTTATGAAAAATGAATAGCATTGATAGGAGTATCAAGATGAAAATATTTAAAGTAACAAAATGATTTAATAGGGCATAAGCAATGCCTATTAGGGGAATTAATAGAAGCTTGACCAATGGTTTTATAAAATCATTTTTCTCAATCCAAAGAGCTCCTTGAGGGCCGTTTTTATAGTACCAATTTACAAACTTTTTCCCTAATGAATATTTAAGTAAAATTTGGTCTCTAAACTGTCTCAGAATATTTAAATAGGGGTGAAGTGGAGATCCAAAAGTTGCCGTGGCGATAAAACAGTTTTTATCACCGAGGACTCCGATGACTTCAGAGGGGGTTGCACAAAAATTTTTTAATTGATCCGTGGTTAATTCACTGCTGGTGGAATTATATCTTTGCACGTCTAAAAAGTATTGAATATTTCCTGTCAGATCCTTCATCGCTGGCAAGAAACAGTAGCTCTTTTCATTTTCTAGATCTGTGATTTTGTATTCTTCTAAAGGGTCATCTTCTTTATTCGTAAGTTTTATCATCGCTCGTGCTGAGGCATTGGATATTTTCTTTAAATTATCAATTAGAGAAAGAGACGTATCTTGTTCAGTATGATACATCACCAGATGACTAAACTTAATTGTCGAGTCAGTATCTTTGGCGTCGGACCCCCAGCCATTGATGTGATTAGTGATATAGGCTTTTTCATCCCCAGGTATCATTTCAAAATAGCAGAATCCCGTAGAGGAAACATCTGAGCCAAAAGTGCCAGTTGTTCGTGGCGCACAGATGTTAGCAAAAGATCTTGAGATCACGTTTTTTTTATCACTAGCGGTGTAGTCGACATAACTTAAATTGACTGTGACTGCAATTTTTTCTACATAGGCAGATTCTTTAATAGGGCCAAAATAAAAAGTTCGGGTACCGCCACAACCGCTGGTGCAGTCAGTGATATTAAATTTACCTGTACCGCTGGAGCTTTCACTGTCTAAAGTAGAAATAAGTGTACCCCAATCAATGGAAAAGGAGTAATTTTTTCCATTGACGACGGGCTTGGTACCAACGCTGATGATTCCATCACCGTAGTTCGCTGTTTTCGAGGCACCCACTTCTAACTTACTAATATCTGTTTTGTCTGAACTTACCGAGATGCTCAGAACTAAAGAGCTATAAATGCTGTTTTCATTGCAAGGTGATGGAAAGGTGACAGATCCCACACTACTGCTTGTATCTGTAATCATGAGTCCCGTGCAGGAATTGCAAGTTGAGCTATTATCTTTAGATTTGCATTGCTCTGGGAGGGCATGGCCAGCATATATAGTTAGGTTTGTAGCCGTCGTTGAATCTTGTATGGAGCTACTGGCGCCAGTTACAGAGATTGAAAGTCCCTCGGATTTGGATTGAAAGAATAAAAATAATAATAAGAGCTTGAAGTATTTTTTTATGACCATAACACCCACTGATTTTTGAGATAAAATCACCCTAGATCTATGGCATCATTAAAAAAAACTTTTGTCTAGGCCAGATCAAAAAGCTTTTCAGCGATTTGAATACCATTCAAAGCAGCGCCTTTTCTGATATTATCGGAAACAACCCACATTAACCAAAGCTTTGAATTCACTTGATCTTGGTGAATTCTACCCACATACACAGGGTCTTTCCCTGAAACAGCTCGAGGTGTTGGGTAAACAGAATTCTTAGGGTCGTCTTGAACGATAATTCCACTAAATTCAGCCAGAGTTTGGGTTATCTCGGCTCTCGTGGCATCTTTCTTCAGAGTGATCCAAACAGATTCGCTATGGGAGTTTAAAGCTGGCACTCTCACTGTGAAGGCGGAAACGTGAAGATCATTTTGACGTAAGATTTTTTGGGTTTCCTTTTGAATTTTAATTTCTTCACTGCAGAAACCTTGATCATCAAAAGAGCCAATTTGAGGTATGGCATTAAAAATAATCGGATGCGGGAAGACCTTTGCCACGGGGTTTTCGTTTTTATAATCCTGGACTTGGTTTAATAGCTCTTCATAGGCGGGAAGTCCACCACCGCTGACAGCCTGATATGAACTTACTTTGACACTTTCGAGGCCAAATTTATCTTGTAAGGGTTTGAGTGCGACAACTAACTGAATCGTAGAACAATTGGGATTGGCTATAATTTGTGGGGTCTTCATTTTCAGAAGTAAATCGCCATTCACCTCAGGTACAACTAAGGCAACTGCTGGATCCATTCTAAATGCGGCCGAATTATCAATGGCAAAGGCCCCAGATTTGGCTGCTTGTGGTGCCCACTCTTTAGAGATATCATCCCCTGAAGAGAAAAATACAAGATCTAAACCTTCAAAACACCCTGGTTTTAAAACTTCACATTTCCATTCTCTATTTTGGCAACTAATTTTTTTTCCTAATGAAGAGTCACTGGCAAAGGGTTTCAATTCAGAAATTGGAAATTTTCTTTCTTCAAGAATACTCATAAACGTTTGGCCAACCATTCCAGTGGCACCAACAACTCCAATTTTTAATGACTTCATCACAAACTCCTTAATCTTTTTGCATTTACTGATTCATTTTTCTCAGCTATTTATATTCATCTTCAGATATTAAATCATTTTCATCCGTCTTTGCTGGAGCATAGACAGAGGCATTGATTTTTCTAACCGTTTTTCCCCATTTGAAAAAACCAAAAACAGCTCCCAGAGTGGCATAGGAAAGAAACAAAACAAAAAGCATCACTTCGGGGTGAAGGAGGACAACAAAAAGAATTCCAACCCCTATGATCAGGTAGTGGAAAGGAAGTCGTTCCTTTAAATCCAGATCTTTAAAACTACGGTATCTAAAATTGCTGACCATCACAAAGGCAAGCAGAATCATTATTCCAAGCAACAAAACATTGCCCCAAGGGCTCCAATCAAGCTCAGTGAATGCCAATACACTGGACGCGACAATTCCGCCAGCCATGGGAATGGGTAATCCCTGGAAGTAATTTTTTTCAATGATATTTACTTGAACGTTAAATCTGGCTAGTCGAATAGCGCCACAGGCAACATATAAAAAGCAAGCCATCCAACCAAGTCGACCAAAAGGCTGGAGTGCCCATTGAAACATTAAGATCGCTGGAGCGACACCAAAGCTGACCACATCACAAAGAGAATCATATTCAGCCCCAAATTTACTCGTAGATCTTGTGAGGCGAGCCAATCTGCCATCCAATTGGTCGAATAAGGCGGCAATAACGATTGCGTAGGAAGCATAAACGTAATTTTGTTTCATCGAATAAATAATGGCAAAGAAACCACAAAAAATATTACAAGTTGTAACTAAATTTGGAAGAATATAGACATACATTCCAATTTTTTTTTCACCTAATTCAGACTGTTGAGATGATGATTCCATTTTGATTTTAGAGAAAAAACTCTATCTCCTACTTTAAAAATTTTATAAAAAACCGAATAAATAAAATAATCCAGACAAACCTAATCCGCTCACAATGGGAATAGTTAAGTTATCATCCAATTTAGCTATGGGCACTAACTCGGCTAAAGCTCCAATAATTCCAGCTAAAATGGCTACCAATATAACGCGACCAAGCAATAGATCGTGATAAATAAGGTAAACAATGGTTAAACCTGCGCAAATGAGGAAAGCAGCCAAAAAACCTTGAATGGTCTTATCTCCATAAATTTTATCCCGTCCAAACCGAATACCAAAATAGCTAGCAAAAGGATCAGCAAATGCTAAAAAAAGAAGGCTCAAAGATACCACTATGGGATTAAAAAATAGAACTAAAACCATAACGCCTAAAAACAAATAAGTCGTCCCCGCCAGATGATTTATTTCGTGCTGTCTCATAACAGGCTTAAAATAGTGGATAAAAAAAGTGTTAACATTTCTATTATTTTTTCTGAGAATATCCATTGAGATAAACAAGATGGCACCAAGAACAACAAGAAATTTAGAAAAATTAGTTGGCAATACTTGAAATAGAAGAAAAATTAAAAACACACCTGAGATATGCCAAATTTTTCTTGCCCAATGAATATCAGAACGTTTTTTTAGGTTCATTTCGGCAACATAAAAGAAGAGCTCATAGCTGTCAATAGGCGTAACCCCTGGTCAATAGGGTGATTAGTTGTCTCGATTGATAATAAAAAAAGATGCTTTTTCTGTTGGCTCTTTCTTCTTAGAAGCTATCGTATAGGCTACAGAAATCTTGTTAGCACCTACAGTTAAAGGGATGAGATCTGTTTTGTATTTTTTATCCGCGATTTCGAAGATGGAAGCCATATAACCGTTAGACAAATTTACTATTTTAAGTTGATTTAATTTCAAACAATGACTTCCAGTAAGAATAGCTGACTCATTTTTTGTTTTAATGGTGAGGACATCATCATTGCAAGCCAAATTAATTATTAATTCATTGCTGTAGGAAAAATTTTTCAATCTATTCATCGATCGAGGAAAAATATTTGAATTTTTTCTTATGGAGGCGGGCGTCCTTTCTGTGGAGGTTAGGGTTGATTCAGGTGGCGATTGATGTGGGATTTTAAGTGGACCTTTCAATTGGTATATAATTCCAATTCCCAAGAAAGTAATTATAAACAAGTTTGCCAGAATAAACTTCATGATGAAGTACTCGGCAAAATTTTGACAGGCAATAAGGCTAGTTTTTTAGGGCCCGTGCAAGAAAAGTTCTCCTTGCACGGGCCCTAAGCCTAAGCTAGAGCTTATTTATTTTTCTCAATAGAGATAGCGAATTTTTTGACTCCTGCAGCTTTAATAATATCTAACACGGCGATGACTCGGCCATGGGAAACATCTTTGTCAGCAGAAATAACTGCTTGAACCTCTGGGTTTTTAGCTAGTTCCTCTTTAGCCTTTTCAGAAATTTTTGTTTCATTAGAAAAAACACCATTTAAATTTAATTTTCCATCTACAGTGATTGAAACACTTAGTTTGCTAGCCTGGGTTTGATCTCCTGTTGCGGCTTTTGGTAGATTGACATTGATAGAAGGTTTCATAAACATGGGAGCAGTTACCATAAAAATAATTAATACAACCAAAATGATATCAACCAGCGGAACAACGTTAATGTCAGATAAGGGTTCTTCATCTTGATATTTCATTCCCATAATTATAAACCTTTTCTTTTGGCATAGGTAAGGCCGAGCTCTTTGACACTCTCAATGCTTTGTAGAATAGACTTAACTTGACGGCTAAAGTAGTTATAGAAAATAACAGCGGGAATAGCTACAAAAAGTCCAGCGGCAGTAGCCACTAAGGCTAATGAAATTCCAGCCATAACAGTTTGTTGGCCAGCATCTTGTGAGGTTGCAAGATCGTTAAAAGCTTTCATGATTCCCAAAACTGTTCCTAATAGTCCAATATAGGGAGCATTCGATCCAACTGTAGCTAAAAAACTTAAAAACTTTTCTAATTCAGGTTTGATGCTTAAGGTGTAAGTATTAAATAATTCTTCCAAACCTTTAGAGCCACTTTCTTTGATGTGTTTTAACGCATAATTAGCTATCCTTCCCTCAAAAGAAAGAGGGTCCCGGGCGAGATCTTCAAAAAATTCAACTTGATGGTTTTGAATTGAATTTTTAATTTGTTCACGCACTCTCTTCGATTCTCTGTGGATTTTTTTTAGATTGAAAAAACGTTCTAAAATCATACCGACACTCACTAAGCTCAAAAATAAAAGAACCCAGAGAACAGCTTGATCAACAACATGAGCAAAAGCAAAAATTTTATCAGTTAACACAAATCACCTACCTTATTGCATGAATCTATGAATACAATAATCACTGGGAGTCTCATGATGGTCAAGGTGATTTTTATTCTATTTATTTTAGTCTTAACGTCCTGTAAAAATGAAAACGATCCAAATTATTTAATTATACTTATTGAAAATCTAAACTCCAAAGCTATTTATTGTGACACTGAAGAAAATCAAAAAAAAAGATCTGGGTTTCAAGTCATATGTGATGAATTTCATAAATTTACTCATGTTTATACCACATCGACTCAAGGTTTGCCGGCACTGACTTCTTTGCTGACGGGACTTTATCCTTATGATCATAAAGTGCGATTTAATACAGAAAATTATTTAGCACCGGAGTTTCAAACCTTTATCGAAGCGGCAAAGGAAAATGAAAATTATAAAACCCGCTTTATTTCTGGAGGCCAACCTTTTTTTAGAAAAAGTGGAATTCATCAAGGTTTCGATTTATTTGACGACCATATTTCATCAGAAAAAGACATGAGATCATTAAACGAAAATCTAGAAATTTTTTTCAGTCAGCTGCAAAATGAAAAAAAGAAAAAACATATCAGCATGATACATGTTTCTGACCTTAAGTACACTTTTAAAGAAACTCAAAATGAATTAGCAGAAACGAGAAATTTAACTTTTGACAGCCAGATTGAAGAAGTAGACGAAAAATTATTTTATTTGTTTTCAAAATTAAAGTCAGAAAAAAGTTGGGATGATTTAAAGGTATTTATAATAGGACTAAATGGCCTTCCTAATGTCGATATTAATTCTGAATTCTCGCAGCTAAATCTAAAGAGTGATAGCACACAAGTGGCATTTTATTTTAAAGATGTTAAAAAAAATGCAATCAACGTCAAACCCCAAGTCGTCAATACAGTTTTATCTTTGAAAGAAATTGGGGAAATGTTTAAAAATTCATTTCAAAAAAACAAAATTGAATTTAAACCCAAAATTAAATCTGAGTCTTCCGAATCGGAATTGGAATTGAAATCTGAATCAAATGTTAGAGCTGAAGCTAGCGCAGAAACTAATGAACAAGGGGCAAACTTTAAAGATTTTGACATCGAAAACGTAAAAGAAATTAATGAGAAAAGAAGTGATTACATTGTTATAGAATCGGCCTGGGCCAAAAGTAATCAGTTGGGGGATATCAGGGCGGCAATCATAGATGAAAACTATCTATTTATTTTTGATAAACAAATTCAACTTTTTAATAGATTATCTGATAGTAATGAACAATATCCACAACCGATCAATGGATTTCTCGTTGAGAGAATTAAAAGATATGAGAAATTTTTATTTGAAAGGAACTATCAACTTTTTGAAAAAAGTAAAAAATTAAAATTGGTTTTAAACGATTTCAATTTACTGATTAAGGAAGATTATGATCAAAATTATCGTTCTGAGTTTTATGATTATTTTAAACTCTTAAGTTTAATTGAAAAAAAAGATTTATCTCAAATTGAATTGATGATTAATAAAAATCCTTTTCTCAAAAAAGATGATTGTTTAAATGGTTATCCTAAATTATTTAATAGTAATAGAGTTAAAAGAAGCTGCCATCACTTGGCCAGTAGATTATTTCTAGATTTCATTAACCCCGAATTATCTAATAACAAAGATTTGAAGTTTTTCGTACAGAATGAGCTTTCCAGTTTGCAAATAATAAAAAATCTTTATCGAATAAATTTGAAATTAAACATGGATTACTTTCCAATCTCTACTTTTAAAATGGAAAATATTAAGCCTTATATTATTTTAACTTTAGGGTACTTTCCTACAAATTAACAAGACCCATCCAAAATGGATTTTCTGAATGGTGTTTAATTTGTGATTTCACAAAAGAATCTAGAGAGCTCTCTTTCATATTAAGGGACCAAGAATATGGAGATAGACTGTTATCTGAAAATAGCAACAGCTTATCGCCCTCTTCTATTTCGACGGTTCCCACCTGAAAGTGACAATGCATTTCTGTGCCCAGGAATTGTCCTGGCAAGGAAAGGCTAGATCCTTTTTTGGGCTTCATTGCAGGGGGAGAAAAAGTAATAGGAATAGGATCATTGCTAAGCAGTATCACATTGGGATTTCCTACTTGTACCCAGGATAACTGAAGTCTATTCTTCAGTAAAATGAGTATTTCATAGCAAGTCTTTAACTCCGCATTATTTTCGGAGCGATAAATTTGATCGTTTGCAATAAGTGTAGCCATTCTCAAGTTATTGCTATCTTTTGTTAATGCTGAATTGTATTCAAATGGAGAAGTGGCTTCAAAATCTCCTTGTGCGGCAAAAAGGAATTTTTCAATATCGCTTGTAATGACTTCTTTCATTTGTCCTTCGCCCCAGGATGTAAGAACAATCAAAAGGTCTAAGCTTTGACTCTGGAAAACAAAAGGAGCAGGTCTCACCAACTTGGTATTGTAATTTTTTTCTTCAACTCTCATTAGTGCGCCCCGTATTTTTTAAGTTTAGTAAACGCTTTAATATAATATTCTCCATCTTGAACATCCATTGAAATGATTTTCTTCCATTTTTCAATAGCGCAGGATTTATTTTCAGTGCATTCTACTTGGCTATATGTCTCTTCTATAGTAGCTTCTTCCCATATCGGCTTAATCTCTTTTGCTAACTCCCGTTTAAAGAAATTAATCTTTTGATCTAAGGTCAAATCAATAGGATTTACTTTGATAGCCGCTTTTAACCTTTGAATAGCTTCTTTGTATTTTTTTTCAGAAGCTAGTTTATCAGCCTCCTGAACAAAGCTAATGGACTTCGTAGAAATCATTTTCTCAATTGAAATGATTTTGCTTGCTGATTCTTTTTTCAGACCTTCAGGGTCTGGGAGACTCTGCTTGAGAACGGTCTTATAATCTTCAATGGCTTGAAGGAAGTTCCCTTCCTGCTCGCTTTTAACAGCCTTCTTGTATATCCACTTCAATTTGGAAACATTTTCTCTGTAGGCCTTATTCTCCGCCATTTTTCTTAATTTTTCTTCTTCAAGCTGTTGAATTGTTAGTTTGGCAGATTGAATTTTTGGATGAGCTGGATTTAAATAGATAACAGAACTAATGCAATTTTCGTATTCCGACATGGTCATCGATGGATTATTCTTTAGTTTTGTGGCGCATTGATCTGCGATTTGAGTCAGTTTCTCTTCATTTTTTCTTTGTTCTTCCTGCTTTGTGTTATATTCTATGATTTCTTTTTCAGCCTCTATTGCCAGAGCTGATTTTTTGTCTAATTCCTCTACTTCTTGTCCGAACTTGGTTCTTTTAAAATTGATCTCCAGCTCCTCAAATCTTTTTAAAATTTTTTGAGTTTCATCAAGAGCTAAACGGTAAGACTTTTTAAAATAGTAATCATTTGCAATTTCCTTTCTCTGTTTTAATAGAGAGAGTTCATTAGGATTCATTTTAGTAAAAGGATCATTTGATTTGCTTGGTTTTGTTGAAGTTGGAGGCGCCAACACTTCCGTATAAAATACGGCGCCTAATATTAAAACAACAACACCGATCAATACCAAGCGAATTTTCTTCTTTTTTGAATTTTCATCATCTTCTTCTTGATTCTGGCTATTCAGTTGAGCAAGATCATTTTGCTGGTTGTTGACTTGATAAGTAAGATTTGGATCCAAGTAATGAGAAGACATCGGAGCTGGGAAATTAGAATTCAAATTTTCTAGATTTTGTAGTTGGTACAGCGATGGATCATTGAGTTCTTGAGCCTTTAGCTCTTCAAGTGGAATTGGTTGCAGAGCCATTAAGCCTTTATCAAAATTAGAGTTTTTTAATTCGAAGATCATAGTGGTATCAAGTACTTGAATTTTGTCCCCACTTCTTAACTTGACTTCTTCATTTGGGATGATGTTTTTGCTGTTTAAAATAGTTCCATTAACGCTTCCTAAATCCACTAAGAAAAATTCAGAGTGGAGGCTTTTTATTTTAAATTGTTTTCGGCTAACTCGTTGATCATCAATTAGAATTTCGCAGTTTGGATCTCTTCCAGCAGTCCATTCTTTGAGATGAGTCAGACTAATAGTTTTTTGCAAGAGAAGGTCCTCATTTATAAACTGAATTTGCGGAATGGTTTCAATCTTTCCAACTACAGTTTTTTCAAACTCATCATTTTGGGTTTCAGTTTCCGGAATTTGAGGGTTGCCCGCAACCGAAGGTAAACCAACGGCTCCGTTTTTATAAAATTCAAAATCATAAGGTGGAATAAAAAAGATCGTATCATCTGAAAATGATATATTTTTTACTTTTTCATTTTGATAGATCACGTCACCGAATTTAGAAAGCACTTCTAAATGCCAATAATCATCAAAGTATTTTAAACTAAAATGTTCTCTCGAGACAGCTTTTTCGGCGCCGAGTAAAATTTCAACGCCTTCCTTTCTGCCAGCGGTGTAGGTAGACGTTGGGTCTAAATTGATTTGATGAATATATTTTCCATTCTTTTTTACTTTAAGGAGAGCCATTTTTATTGCCTCCCCAATTCGTCAAGGGAAGCGCATTCATCATAGAACTGCTTTGCTTCTTTGTATCGAGAATGTTTCATATTGTTTTTAATATACAACAAGACATTTTGATAGGCGGCTTTGCACATTCTATAGTTATTACTTTCTCGGTATTTTTTACCTTCAGAAAAATTGAAATCAATGAGCCGATCTAAATTTTGTTTGGCCTTTAAATGATACTTTGCCGCATCTTCTAAACTTGGATCGCTTTGAAATGCGGAGGCAAGGAATTCAATAGCCTTATGATACTGACCATTATTAAATTCGCGCATTCCACTGACAAAAAATTGTTTGGCCATTGATTTTCTTGAGTCTTTATTTTTCTTTAGTTCTTTTGCTTTTTCCAATTCTTCCATTGACTTTTTATAACGGACTTCATCTTGTAAAAGAGGAGTTATGATGCCAGTGCTCGTTGATACTTCTTCTTCATTTTTTTTGGGTATTAGCAAGATCATACCGATGAGAACCGCCACCACAAATATAATGAGAAAAAGTTCATTGCCATTTTTTTTCTTATTCGATTTTTGTAACCGGGGTCGAGGTAAAGGTTCGGATTTGAGCAGAGAAGGAGATTCCAAATGTTTTAGGGGTGTTAATTTTAATGGAGAAGTCACATTGGGAATTGGTTGCAGAGGATTCTTAAATTGAATTGATAAGGGTTCTGTAAATGCCAAAGAGTCTTCATTGGGAACTGATATTTTTAATTCAGTGTCGCCCGCAGTGAGAGTTGTATCAGCTTTAATTAGGGCTTGGTCCTCTTTTAGACCATTGATTAAAATAAAGTTTTTATTGGACATATTATAAACATAATAATTTCCATCTGAGAATTTTATTTCAGCATGTAACCGACTTGTTTTGGGGTCATTAGATAATACAATATCATTGCCTTGATCACGGCCAACGGTGATTAAATTCTTGTCCTTGAAATTAAATTTTTGGCCTAAATGGGGGCCAGCGGTAATTTCTATCTCAAGTTCGTAGGGAGTTATTTTCAATGCTTCTCCCATCAAGAATCTTCCTTTTTAGGAATTATTGTAAATAAAAAATAACTTGGTTGATCATTTTCAGTTATGACATGACACCTGATAATAACGGTACCCCTGCCCATGTCGAGCTCTTCCTGATGAATCTGATTGGGTATGGCTGTCGCTTTTTGCATCAGGTTATCAATATTTAACTTTAAGGAGGCATCTACGATGGCATCAATTCCTTGGTTCATTAAGTTCTCCATGGAATTCTGACAAAGTGATTCAAAGTTACTATTGAGGTTGATGATTTTTCGACTAGGAGTCGCTGCAAAAGAAGGATCTCGAAAATGTTGAATGAGCATTGAAGCTTCAAAGTCTTTATTTTTTAGATTGACTGAGGGGCGGTTGTCTCCATGGAGATATCTTGTCATTAGGCTGGATAAGTTCCCAGCAAGGGCTTGTAGAGGAGGAAACAAGAAAGTGTTTTCAATATGTTCATTTTTTTCTCTCATAGCTAAATCTAATTGTCTGTTCAGACTAGCAATGGGAAATTCAATTAATTTATAGAGGAAAAAATACAAGATGAGTCCTACAAGAATGGCGATAACTAGATTCTGCATAAACAAACTAATAACAATACCTTCATCAAAGGCCAGGGTAGAAATATCGTAAATGACAATGGCATAGGCAACAGGAACGGCTTCTTGCTTATCAAGATCATATTTATCTATGGGGAAAGCTGCAGCAATGGTGGTGTAATCGATACTCTTAACGAGGTCTCGACCAGATCTCAGTGCTTCATTGATAAATGGAATATCCAAGGTCCTACCTGATTTCGTGGCTGGAGCCATGACACTCCCATCGTGTCTGTTAACAATGAGAGCTTCCTTAACACCGTCTTCCTTTTCTATGGAGTAGGTGTAAAGAGAGGCTCCATTATTTTCAGAAATAGCCTTCTTATTTGTTTCTGCCAGAGCACGGGCAAGAGACATGGTTCTTTTTTTGGCCTCTCCTTGAATGCTTTCCCTGGTAATGGAAACCATGGGGATGAGGGATAACAATGTGACAACGAAAATAAAAATGCCAACAAATCCACCCAACACATATTTAAACTCAAAAAATTGAGCTAACTTGTAAACAGAAGGTAAAACAACTTGATTCATATAAGCCTCAAATTTAACTTTGAAACTTAATGCCTCAGGTGAATCAAAATCATGAGGTTGTTTTAAATCAGAGTCTGCATTTCTTGCTGCTAGATTCAGATGAGGTTGGGGGATGGTATGTGGATTTAAATGTGAGTTTAATTGCTGATTTAATTGGGGACTGGCGTAGGTTTGTGCAGCTAAGTTTCCAGAATGAGTTCGTGCTGTAACAAAGGCTGTATTTGTCTTTGGTTGTGGAGTTGGAATGATATCTAAATAGATATCATGTAATGAAAATTTTTCGCCAAATTTAATATCAGATCTTTGAATTTTAGTGCTATTAACATAGGTTCCGTTGCTTGAGTTTAAATCAATAAGAATCGTTTTATTTTTAGTTAAGTGGAGTTCGCAGTGCTCTTTAGAAACCCCCTGAGCCATCAATTGAATATCACATTTGGAAGATCTGCCGATGGTATTTTTTCCCTGCTTTAGAGTAAAAAATTGACCAGCTTGAGGACCGTTGAGAACTCTAAGAGACCACATATAATTGATCTCCTTTAGATAGCTGGTGAGAACTTATAAATCCAGATGTCACCTCAAAGACAGAATTTGCACCCCATTGAGGAAGGACCAGTCGCCAAGGTTTAATTTCAGAATGTAAAGACTTGATCTTTAAGTTGCGATCAACAAAGATGCAGTCAATAGCAAAATTCATAAAGCAGGTATGGATGCTATTACAATCATGAAGCCAGAGCCCCTGATTTATTTCTAGCTTTTTATATTTCAACAGGCCAACACCTCTGGCGATAAAAGTAGAGGCAATCACCAGATCAGAGAGTAATAGTTGATTTTTTGTCTTATTCCATAATTCACTCATATATACCTATTTCATAAAGCTCAGTGCCACTGGTCCTAAAATCATAATAAAAACAGCAGGGACAATACAAAACATTATGGGGATCATAATCATTTGCGTGGCTTTCTCTCCTGCCTTTTCAGCTCTTACAAATCTTTCAATTCGAATTTGTTCCGATTGATCCTTTAAAACTCTTGCGATGGGAGCACCTGATGCCTGGGCATCCAGGATGACGGCGATGAACGAAGTGATTTCTGTCATTTCCAATCGATCGACCATTTTTTTAAGAGCTTCTTCCCGCGATGAACCCATCTGGGTTTCATGAATCACAATGGATAATTCTTGAGCTAAAACACTGTCAGTTCCTTTGGCTTTTTCAATTAATTTTTGAATCGCAGAGAAGAACTCTAAACCCGCCTCAACAGAAAGAGCCAATAGGTCTATAAAGAAAGGTAAATCTCCACGAACACTGACTTCTCTCTTTTTCTTTTCTCCAAGAGAATGCATGATAGGAAGATAAAATCCTAAGGGAATTAAAATGAAAATCATTAAATAAGGTATCTCTAATTGAAGAGCAAAATTAAGTAAAGAAAAAAACAATGGAAACATAACTCCCCAGAGGATTTGTAGACCAATAAACTCATCTTCGTTGAGTTCAGAAGAGAGACCACCAATTTTTATAAACCTTAAAATTTTTTTGCGATAATTTTGATTTTTTATTTTAAGAGCGTGTTGAAGAGTAAATTGATGAACAAGGGGACGAGACATATTGATTATTGGGTTCTTTGATATGGCAGGAGTTTCATTATTTGCCCAGTTCAATTGCGCTTTATCATTGTTATTTTGAATAAATGCAGAAACAAAAAAATATATCGAAATCCCACCGGCGAAAACACCTAAGAATAACATTATTTTATCGCTTCCCATATTTCATCCTTCGTGGTCTATTTGTATTGCTATGAAAAAAATATTTCTTGCCTCTCAATCGCCCAGAAGATCCCAATTGCTTGAAAAAGCAGGAATATTATTTCAAACGCTTCCCATCTCTACATCGGAATTTGTGGATAAAAAATTGATGATTGAAGCTCAGATTTTGAGTATAACACGACAAAAGTTGGTAGAAGCAGAAAAATATTTAAACTACCAGACTGGTCCTTCAGCACTGATCATTTGCGCTGATACGGAAGTTGTTTTTGAGGGGGCGCTGCTGGGAAAACCAAAAGATCAAGCAGATGCAAGACAAACTTTAAGACGTCTGTCTGGGAAAAACCATTTCGTCAAAACAGCTTACATTATTAAAGATGTCTCTGCTCAATTTGAAATTTCTCATATTGAGACAACTATCGTTTATTTTAAACAATTATCTGAAGAGTTAATTAGGGATTATGTGTCAACAGGTGATCCCATGGACAAGGCTGGTTCCTACGGAGCTCAAGGAATAGGTGGAAGTTTTATTGAAAGGCATGAGGGACTTATGAGTAATGTTATCGGACTACCCATCGAAGTATTAGTTTTAGACTTGAAGCGATTTGATCAAGGCTAACTTTTTTTTGCTTTAATAAGTAAAAAACATTTTTGTATAATGTCCGAATCAAATCCTCTTGAAACTAAAAAACGGGTTAACTTATTCTTAACATCTTGCTGAAGAATAAGGGCATCATTTGAAACATTGGCTTGAGGCAACTTTTTTCTTAATGAGATATTGTTTAATTTTTTCTCGAGTAATAGAAAAGCCTTTTCGATTTCAATTTCTGGATTTTTTTTAATTGCAGGCAAGCCTTTTTTTGCCAAGTAGGCATTGATATGTTTAATGCCTTTTTTCTTTCGATTCAAAGACTCTGCCCAGCGTTCAGACAGATAAGAACCTTCTTGTAACCAACGGTTGTCCCTGGCCCAATTGATGACAGAAATAATTTCTTCATTCGAATAAAGTCGTTCTTTTCTGTTGTCCCATTTCTTAACTCTAGAAAGCTTTTGCTTAAGTTCTTTTTCAGAGTGATCTCTTTTTGCTAAAAGATCCATCACTCTTTTTTTGATACTCATTTTGTTTGGATACTCATAAAGAAAAAATTAAAATAATAAAGAAAAATTCAATAAAAGAATGTTCACTCTTGTTTCTCCACCAACGAGAATGATCCTTGCTTCCGGATTATAGGTAAATTTCTCAAGAAGACGAATTCGTTTTCCTCCGCCAAGCATAATTCCTACTTTAGCTTCATTTCCACCTTTATCATTAACTACATTTTGAATGCCAAGGCCAGCCTTAGCATACAAGGACTCCTTAAGATCGGTATCAAAGTTATAAACACCGAATCCCATGGCTTCCAAATAATTGGATGAATATCCACCTCCACTTAAGTTGTTCAAATGTACTTCGCCTCCGGCTTGAATATTATTTTTGATCACTTTTGATAGAGACACCTGTGCTTCTATTTGAGTCACGCTCGCAGAACCTTGCTTGTAAGTGCTTATTCCGCCTCGAGAAATTGCCGTTTGCAATTCATAGTCAAATCCAGCTAAATAGGAATCTTGAACTGGTGAAGTCAAAGAACTAGCTGGCTTTTGGGTTGATCCAGACGGTCTTCCTTTAGCTAAAGAAAAGGGAGTTAATGCTAATGAAAATAAAACAAAAACAAAACTGATATTTTTCATAAAACCTTCTTTGTTGATCAATTAATTTTGATAAAGTTTATACTATTTCTAATCTAGCATATTTAACAACAAATTTTTTAATTGTTTGATCAGAAAACAAAACGCTTATCTTGAGCATGTCCCCATCGCCCTCAGTTTCAAAGACAGATCCAGTGCCAAATGTAGGGTGCTTCACGCGCATCCCTTTACGAAAGCTTATAGATTTACCAGGTCCCTCTTCGGGGAAGGATTGATCTTCAAAACCAGAATATGAATAGATATTTTTCGATTTTCTTTTTTCGTGAGTGAAAGAATTTGATTCAAAAAAAGATTCGTTTTCTGCAAATCCATGGCTACGATGAGAATACTTTTGAACAAAGGAACTTGCTGTCGAAGTTTTGAATTGAATCAACTCTTTAGGAATTTCTTTCAAAAAACGAGAAGGTGGATTGACTTGGTCCTGTCCCCATATTTTTCGGGTTCTTGCATAGGTTAAAAATAGTTTTTTTCTGGCACGAGTCATCCCCACATAGGCTAAACGTCTCTCTTCTTCCATATCTTCTTCAGAATTATCATCATGGCGTAGGCTTGGAAATAAACTTTCTTCTAGGCCAACAATAAAAACATAGGGGTACTCTAGCCCCTTTGAGATATGTAAGGTCATTAATGTCACTGAATTAAGCTCCTGATTGAGCTGATCTGCATCCGAGACCAAAGCCATTTCTTCTAAAAAAGTTTGTAGAGTGGCCTCTTCCCCACGTTCTTTCATAAATTGAATGATGGCATTATCAAGTTCCTCAAGGTTACCAATGCGAGCTTCTGCCTCCGTGGTATCCTCGGATTTAAGGGCTTTTAGGTATTCAGTTTTTTCAAGAACTAAATGATAAAAGTCGTTTAGCTTGTAATTTGTGGAATCCGCTCTTAGGTTCTCTAAGAGATCAAGAAAGCGTCTTAACTTGCTCGTGGTGCCCGAGTTAAAAATTTTACTATCAATGGCTTTTTGAATACCTTGAAGAAGTGTTATTTTGTTTTCAAAAGAGAGGGCTTCCACTTTCTCAAAGGTAGCTTTTCCTATACCCCTTGTCGGCACATTGATAATTCTTTTTACCGCCATGTCATCAGCTGGATTGAGACTTATTTTTAAATACCCAAGTATGTCTTTGATCTCCATGCGTTCATAAAAGCGAACTCCCCCTACAAGACGATAGGGGATTGAAAAAGTTCGGAGTTGTTCTTCCAGCACTCGGGATTGAGAATTTGTTCTATAGAAAATTGCATAATCCTGATAGGTTCCTTCACCTTCAGAAATCATCGACTGAATACTTTTGATCACAAATCGGGCTTCATCATATTCATTGCGTTCTTCCTGAAGTGAAATCAAGTCGCCTGAATGATTATGAGTAAATAAGGTTTTGTCTTTTCGTTGTTGATTGTTTTTGATAACCGCTGTAGCTGCCTGAACGATATTATTTGTGGATCTGTAATTTTCTTCAAGCTTAACTACTTTAGCTTCTTTAAAATCTTGCTCGAAGTCTAAAATATTTTTAATATCGGCTCCGCGCCAGCTATAAATAGACTGATCTTCATCACCTACCACGCATAAATTTCTATGGGATTGAGCTAGCATTTTCACAATTAAATATTGAATATGGTTAGTGTCCTGATATTCATCTACCATAATGTATTTAAATTTTTCTTGGTAATCTTTAAGTAAATCTGGATACATCAAAAACAATTCATGAGTTTTTAACAAAAGATCGTCAAAATCTAAAGCATTCGCTTTTTTCATTTCTTGCTCATAGTGTATAAAAACGTCTAAGGTTTTTGCGTCCATGGTTGAACGATTCCCTTTGCTGATAGATTCGGGAGTGAGACCATTCATTTTTGCGAAACTAATTCGAGACTGAAAACTTTTTGGAGGGAACATCTTGTCGTTGATATTTAGTTGCTGACAAACTTTTTTAATTTGAGCCAGCTGGTCTGAAGAATCATAAATCGTGAAAAAAGGTTTATAGTGCAGCAGAGTCAAATGTTTTTTCAATACACGTACGCAAAAACTATGAAAAGTGTTAATCCACATTTCTCCATGAATGATCACATTCATGTCAGATAAGAGTTGAAAAATACGACTTTCCATTTCTCTGGAAGCTTTGTTCGTAAAAGTCACGCACAAGATTTCATCCTCACTGGCTTTTCCAGAGGCAACAATAGCAGCTACCCTATGTGTTAAAACTCTGGTCTTGCCAGAACCGGCCCCGGCAAGAATTAATAAGGGGCCATCCAGAGTCATGACAGCATCACGTTGAGGAGAATTTAATTTTTCAGTTAAAAAAACGGGTATGGCTTGCATCGGTCCAACTTCTATAGGGTTAGGAGGTAGCTGTCATTTATTGAAACACAGCGCAACCTGATCTGTGTCATATTTTTTAGCAGTTACCATGGGAGAATAAACTAAATAGGTTTAACTTACATGTGACAGGAGGACAAAATGAATTATTTAGCCAAAGATACAATGTCAAATAACCTTATCACGATTGATTGGAAAGCATCTCTAGCAAGAGCCTATGAAATAATGAAAGAACATAATATCCGTCACTTGCCAGTGAGAAATGACGAAACAGTCATTGTGGGTATGCTATCAGAAAGAGATCTCTTACGGGCGATGAAGTCTGATTTTACCAAAGACCACCTCGTTCCTTCCGAGTACAGTCAATTTTCTCCGGAAGCTATCGTGAGAGATTTCATGAATTGGCCAATCAAAACAGTGAGCAAAAGGGATAGTTTAGAAAAAGTAGTACATAAGATGCTCAATGAAAAAATTTCTTCAGTTCTTGTTGTTGATCAGTCCCAGGAACTTGTTGGTATCATTACTACCGATGATTTGATTTCTTTGTTGTTAACCTTTTTGCGTGATGATACCGAAAAGAAAACCATGGAGATTGGACACTTGTTTAATTCTGACTGGATTCCCACGACGATCTTATCCTAGATTAAAGTGTCTCTTTTTGGAACGAAAAGCGTTTCTTTCTGCTCATTATTTGACAATTTCTATAGTGATTGTTGTAATTTAGAGGAGGGGGAACGTCATGTTTTCAAGTAAATATAAATTTTTTAGAATATTTTTACTCACTTCTGTTTTTGTATTTTTGGGGCTTTGGGTTCTCCACTCTTATCATGAAAAGTCCCAGGTGATAAAGGGAAAGTGGCTGATTGCTCATACCCCTGACAATGCCCGGCTTGTTGAACAAGCAAGGGAATTTGCAAAAAATGTTTTTGAAAGAACCCAAGGTAAGCTGCAATTTGAGCTTATTTTTCCTCCTCCCAAAGTTAGAGATGGAAATAATTTTTCTGTAGCCGTAGATATGATGCTTGAAGGAGAAGCTGACGTGAGCCAGATCGGTATTGGCGCGCTGGCAAGCTTAGACGATAAGTTTCAAATTTTAGATATGCCGTATTTGTTTAAAAATCATGATCATGCAGCCCGAGTTTTAGATGGAGACATCGGACAGAGAATTAGAAATAATTTTCTTGCCTCTAACAAAGAAATTAGATCTTTAGACTTTACTTATTCCGGAGGGTATCGAATATTTGTTTCAAATAAACCACTTAGGAGTGCCGAAGATTTAGTAGGAAATAGGATTTTGAGTTATCGAATGAAATCTCTTTTTGAATCACCGGATGCCCCTCCTGAAGATGAAGGGGTAAGAAAGCTAACACAAAAGGTTTTCGGTTTTAATTTAATAACACCAACAAATATTGAAAGCATGAGTTCTGTATTAGATTTTTTTAGACGGGGTGATATTTCGATTGCTGAAGATCATTATAGTCATTTTACAAGGGTTTTCAAAAAATTTGGCATTGTTCCCAATAAGATGCATTATTTTTGGGAAACCAATCATAGTTTGTTTATGACTTCCATAGTTGTAAGAGAGAAATTTTTTCAATCTTTGAGTCCAGAAGTTAAAAAAGTTTTAGTGGAGGAGTCTCGAATTTTAGCTCTTAAAGAAAGGGAGGATTCGATTCAAGTCGATGCTTATGCCAAAACTTGGTTGATAAATAGCGGTTACGATGTTTCTGTTCCAAGTCGTTCAGAGAAGAAGAAACTGGAAAAATTGGTAGAACCGGTTTATTCTCAATTTAAAGAAAAACTTGGAGCTGACATTATTGAGAAAATTCAAGAACTTGGAAATAAAATGGAAATTTCAGCTAGGTAATTCAGTATATTCTAGCGTGGGCTTTTTCTAAAAATGAGTGTGTGCAAACTTATGACACTGGATGAATTTTTACATAGGGCTGGTTAAATCAAACAATAAAGTTTAAATTGCAAACAATGCTTCAGAGATTGTTTGTTTTTTTTATCCTATGCCGCCCTATAAATGTGCCGACCAACTTTAATAGGTTGGTGAGCAGGCGCTGTCTATGCACCACTTTAACCACATATTTAACTACAATTTTGTTTCTTTCTGGCTGTGGCAAGTCTTTTAAGTCGGAGGCATTAACTGCTAATGGAAATGTTAAAGTTTTATTATTGAGTAACAAACAAGTAAATTCTGAATTAGAAGTTGAAGAGGCAAATCCATTTGAATTCAAGGTTGTTGAGCTTTTCAATATTTATGATTTGGTTTCCTTGTCTGGAAAATATGCGCGATTTTACACAAACGCCACAAATAAAGAAAATAACTTAAAAGGAACACAGCCTATAGCTCAGTTTTTTAAAAGCAAAAAAGGTTACTTCGTTGCAAAAAATAATTTTTCTTTGGAGTTAGCGACTCTTTATTATCACACTCAAAACCTTGCCCTCATCGATCAAAAAATTGGTGCGAATCAACTCAATTTGCTACCTAGAAAAATAGTAATTGGAACAAAAATTTCCAATAGTTCATTTCAAGAAAATAATGCGATCTATGATGGGGGAATGGATGCCATCATTTTTCTTAATTACACGGAATCCAATCTGGCATTGCCATTTAATGGTGGAATTTTTGCTCATGAGTACTTTCATTCTATGTTTTATAAAGCAGTCCAAAAGGGACTTGAATCAAATCCATTTTTTAAAGAAAACAGTGACCCTTCAGAATCAAAAATTGATTTAAATTTAGCCGTGCCTAAATTTGAGAAAAACAAATTTATTGAAAATAGTAAAATGAATCCTCATACTTTAAAAAAGGATTTATCCTTAGAGTTAAATGATATCAAATCTCTCTCTAAGCAAAGTATCAAGGATTATTATATACTCTTGCTGAAAGGCCTAAATGAAGGCATTGCAGACTTTTGGGGTTGGGCCTACTCTCAAGACAAAAACTTTATTTTACATTCGATCTCCAAAGTTCCATCGATACGTACTCTAGACTTAAAAGCACATGAATTGCGAATACCTGAGTTAGTGACTCAAAATATGATCTTAAATGAAGTGATGGGGACCTTTGCGGATCAGGAAGAAAAGTCAGCCTACATCAATTACTTCTCGTATATTATAGGAACTCGATTTGCTTTGTTTTTTAAGGAGTTAGTTACGGTTATTTCAAAAGAGCGAAAATTGTCCACAGATGAGGCCTCAACTATCGTCATGAAATCAATTTTCACTTATTTAACCCAGTTGGGGGAAAAGCTTGTAAAGCATGATTTTAATCAAAGTAAAGTTGATTTGATTTCATCTCAAGATTTGATTTTTGAGTTTAGTCAGGTTCTTAAGCCGACAAAGTTACCTGAGTGTCAATTGATTCTTGATACCTTTAATAGTGATACAAAAAATTCAAAAAAATTATCTTGTTTGATAAAGAATGAGATCTATGCTCTTTCGGCCCCACAGGAAGAGAGCGCAAGTGAAAAGTAAGTTTTTAATTCAATTTTTAATTCTGTTGTTTTTAAGTGGACGTCAGACCGCTCATGGTTTTTCCATTTCTATTTTTCCTATAAATTTAGAAAATCGATTTGTTCAAACAAGTGCTAAAGCATACAAATTTATTCCAATCTCTAATTTTTCATTTTCAATGAGCCACCAATCACATCAAATGTTAATAGAGCACACAGAATTTGAAAACAGATCGGGCAATGAAACTCTTAATTTCCTAGAAATAAATCAAGAATATCATTTGAGTTATCTTTATCGGGTGACATCTCTTTTTCAGGTTCAGAGCCAATCTCAGACTATCAATCAATCGAGTATGTTTTTTTTATACATGGGAATAGGTACTGGAGTCTATAACAGCTCAGTGAAAACGCAGTATTTGGCTGTTGAATCCATCGAGAATTCTGGAAATGCCGTCTTTATATCAGGCTTGGTTTCTTTACAGTTTCAATATTCTTACTTTCACAGTCAATTGGATTTGCGCCTCTTCCAAGCAAAGGACTACTCCCCTCAGCCCCAACCAGGGGTCATATGGCGGGCAGGAATCAAGTTTTAAAAAACTAGCGAATGATTTCTGCTTCTTCCAGGAAAGATTGAAATTTTTTAAAAATAGCTTCTTCGGCAAGAGTAAAGAGGGTGATGGCCGTGCCACTTTTTCCAGCGCGTGCTGTTCTTCCAATTCGATGTAAAAAATCATCAGCTTCATGGGGAAGATCAAAATTGACAATTAATTTAATATTGGGGATATCCAACCCCCGAGCTAACAGGTCTGTGGTGACCAGAACTCGAAATTTTTCATTTCTAAAATCTCTTAAAACTCTTTCTCTGTGTCCTGTAGAAAGGGCACCGTGAATCACATCTGTGGTGATTCCATTAGAGATGATATGGTGGTGCACGCTTTCGCTATTTGCCTGATTGTTAACGAAAACAATACACTGCCCTTTTCTTAATTTAAGAGCCTCAAGAAGGCGATCTTTTTTAGAATTAAAGTGAGTGAAGATGACGATTTGCTTAAGGGTTGAAACAGGTTTATGAGTGCCTTCAGCACGAACTAAGAAAGTATTTTCTCGTAAAAAACTTTTTGCAAATTGTTCTGCTTTTGTTGAAAAACTGGCTCCAAACATGAGGGTTTGAAAATGACCTCTCATCGTGGATCGGATTGATTTTAGCTGAGGTTCAAAACCTACGTCGAGCATTCGATCGGCTTCATCAATAACTAAGATGCTTATTTTTTGTAATAACAATTTGTTATTGGATAAATGTTCAAGAAGTCTACCTGGAGTGGCGACAATAACACGAGGCAGTTTGTTCAATTGACTCACTTGTTTTTTATCTACCTTCCCGGAAACAACTAGGCAGGTTGAAAAGTTTAAGCCAGAGCAAAGATCATTAATTACTTGAAAAATTTGATCTGCTGTCTCGCGACTCGGGGTCATTATCAATGCTCTTGCTCCAGGATCCTGAAGCAGCTTAGTCATGATGGTCAAGCCATAAACCAAGGTTTTTCCACTGCCTGTTGGCCCAATTCCTATAAGATCCGGTTTGTCTTCAGCAAGGGTTAAAGGAAGGGCTTGTTGTTGAATTGGAGTAGGTTTACTAATCTGAATCCTATGTAAGGTGGATAGTACAGAGGCAGGCAAGGGCATTTCAGAAAAAGAATCTTGTTTAATTTCAGATTTCAACCACGTCATGGGCGTATCCTTTGTGAATGATTAGGGTATAAAAATACTCTAGGTTTTTTTAATTTTCTCTTGGAATTGAGTTAAGATTTCAGGATGAGTTCTGATTTTTAGGGTAACACCTTTTTCATCATAGGATTCAGAAAGAACTCTTGTCTTGGCCCTGACTTCGCCAACAATTCCTTTGGCGAGGTAGGGTATAAAAAGGTCGGCGTCGGTCATATCGTTTTCAAAATAGCTAAGAATTTTATTTCTTAGATAGGTGACATCTTCTTTATTTCGAGTTGAAATTAAAAGAGAATTGGGAAATTCTTTTTTCAGCGCTATTTTGATTTCATCATTTAATCGATCGCTTTTATTTAAGATCATCAGTGAAGGAACCTCCATAGCTCCAACCTCAGCCAGAACCTTTTGCGTTACCTCTAATTGCGAGCGAAAAGACTCGTCGGAGGCATCAACAACGTAAAGCAAAAGGGAGGCATGTAAAGCTTCATCGAGTGTGGACTTAAATGAGGCGACAAGGTCATGGGGTAGTTTTTTAATGAATCCAACAGTATCAGAAATTAGAATTTTAGGCCGACTTTCTGGATACAATGGGCGTATCGTCGTGTCCAAGGTTGCAAATAATTTATCAGCGATTAAAATATCGCTCCCAGTAAGGGCACGCATGAGTGAAGACTTTCCTGCGTTTGTGTATCCAACCAGGGCCACACTGATTTCCTGTCCTCTGCGGGCTCTTCGGACTTCATGTTCATTTCCCAAAGCTGCAAGCTCTATCTTCAACTCTTTGATGCGATCCCGAATTTTTCTTTTATCCAGCTCTAAACTCGTTTCGCCTGAGCCTTTACCTCCAATGCCTCCACCTTGACGATCACCACCTTTGTCAGTTTCTCGCAAACGGGGTGCTACATAAGTCAGTCGCGCAATTTCAACCTGGAGTCTAGCTGCTTTTGTCTTAGCGTGGCGACTAAATATTTCAATGATGACACCTGTTCGATCAAGTACGGGGACTCCACTGGCACTTTCAAGGTTTCTAAGCTGTGAAGGGGAAAGATCACTATCAACGATGACAATATCAGCTGAACATGGTTCAACCAGACTATCTGAAATGTCTGAGTTATTCGAGTCTTCAGAAGCCTCCTGATCAGGGAGCTCTTCTGAATTTTTTTTTTCGAGAGCCCACTTTAAAGCTGCCTTCGATTTCTTATGCTCTACTAAAGAAGCAACCTTCCCACTTCCTCCTGTCCAGCGAGCTAATTCCATTAATTTGCCATCCCCAAGAACGTTGGGAGATTTATCAGAGCTACGCCGTTGCACTACTTTTCCAACAACATTATAACCTAATGTAGTTACCAATCTAGATAGCTCTTGAAGTGAGCTTTCGAACTCTCCTTGAGACTGCTTAGGAAGTTGAATACCTACAAGAACGGCTTTTTGAATTAAGGAATCATTCGATGTTAGCATGGTTAGGAAGTGTACTCGGTTTTCTCCGATATAGCAATTAATCTAACTTAGGGGCACAAACGCTGGTTTAGGTTGGACCAACTGGAGATTGATAACCGTCATAAATTTTTTGAAAATCATTCACGTGACGATCTACCATGCTTTCTAAAATAGGCATTAACGAATCAAAGTAACTAGCGAACTCCTTGGCATAGCTATCATTTTGCTTAGCATGAGACCTTCCCAGCCAATGAAACATATGTTTAGCATAGTCTAAATGATTACTAATTTGAGCTGGAATTGTAGGTAAGTCGCCTCCATCAAAACTCGGCTTTACCTTCTCTCGAACCATATAATATCCTGTCGTCGTTTCTAAGACTTTAATAATATTACCTTTATCTTCATTGGGTCTATAGAGTGCTATGATGTCTTTAATTCTTTTATCAGGTCGGCGCTGGCCTATATCTAAAGCACTTGCGGCTGGATCCACTTGGGCTTTAAACTCAATAATTTTATACGTATTAGAGTCATTTTCCTTAATCAGATAGGAAAATCGTGGGACTCCCATGCTACCGCCACTTTCCTTAATTCGCACTCCAAAGTGAACGATGGTACCCATTTTTTTGAGTTCATCTTCAAAGAGAGTTCTATTTTTTTTATATACTTCCTTAACTTCAGAGAGAGTGTCCTCTATTTCAGATAAATTTAGTTTTCTTTTAAAATAGTCTTTATCCTTTGCGAGTTTTTTATAATCAAAGGAATTAGGTGGCTGTTGTTTCAAAATATCATCTAAGGATTGAACTTTCGAGAGGTCTTCTCCATCAAGTCCTAACTTATAGGAGAGCATAGCTTCTTCAAAACTAAGTTTGTTGGGCCAAACCTGATTGTAGGATAATGTATGAAAAAGATCTGCTAAAAACATCCCTTTTCCACCATCATCGACATCAATAATACCAATATCCGTTTTATCTTTGAGTTTTACAATGTCTACATTATCAGGTTTAGCATCAGCAGCTATGATACCAATTTTGGAAGCTAAGGATTCAACTTGGCTTGATTCAAGAGAAACTTTTTTTACGTCATCCCTAAACCAAGCTAAGGATGCAGCCGGGTTTGACCTCATAAACGTTAGAAAATCGCCGGGCACTTTTCTGATATAGCTTTCAGGTGTATTTCCTTTGCCCTTAGAGTAGGAGTCAAAGCAGTTTTTTTGAGCGAGAGCATTAAAATGAAAACTAATAAGGATAAAAAAACTATTTAAAAAGAGAATTTTTTTCATAAGCTTCCTTTAACTTTCCTTCAAAGCAAGAAATTTCTTGCTATGCAATTAAGAAATTCCAATCAATGTGATTGTTCATCTTAAGTTTCATTTTTTACATTCTACCAGAACCAATAGGTGTTCGAACTTTATTCCGGAAATTTGATATAGCAAGGCAAGGGCCAAAAAAAAACGCTTAATAATTTAAGGAGCTCAGGAATTTATAGAAGTAAACATTCAGAATCTATCATAAATTTCAATTATTTATTTTTTAGATATTTTTAGAAGTTTTTATTTTTAATTCTTTGCCTGAATATGGTCACACATGATGTCTGACTTTTATACATAGATTTAACATAGATCCCAAACTTGTCGCTCACGAAAAACTCTTTCTCAAGAAGACTTCTTTCTTAAGAAGAATTACAACCGAGTTGCGAGGCCGTCTTTGAGGGCCGAGCGACTTGCTTTTATAGCCGGTATCATACCAACAAGGGAGCCGCTAAGAAGAATAATACCCAAATAGAAAATTTCAACCTGGGTGAACATGGCTCCTATTGTGTAAAATCCAAACTGAGTTTCCAGCCATTCAGCTAAGGCGAAAAAACCTCCCATTTGAATGAAAATACCAGTAATTATTCCGCTTAAAGTGAGGAGTGTGCTTTCAAATAAAAGAAGTAAAGTGATATTGAGTGGGCCAGCACCAATAGATCGGAGTATCGACATTTCTCTGCGTCTTTCGTTAAGTCCAGCTAAAATAGTACTTGTCATGGCAGCAAGACCCACAATTAATACCATGAAGGAAATTATTTTCAGTATTGTTTCAATTTGGCTTAAACCACGCCATAAATCGGCAAGCGTTGCACCAGGAATAATGGCCAAGAGCGGCTCAGATTCAAAATTATTAATAGTCCTTTGCAGTTTCAAGGTTTCAATTCTTGAATTTGTTCGTAAAAAAAAGGAAGTGATGGGGCCGATTTTTATGGATTCTTTGTTGATTTGGTTTTGAAGTATTGCATTTTTTGACGAGGGCGCTGCTCCATTTTTCCAATCAATATGAATAGCTTCCATTCCAAAAAGTGAAATGTAAATACTTTGATCCAGAGCTGTTCCCGTTGGTTTCATTATTCCACTGACAGTAAAAGGTTTATCGTCGTGCATTTGAATGCCGTCACCACGAGTCACCCCATGGGCAATAATGACTCTATCACCTAACTTATATTTTAATTTTTTCTGTGCTTCGGCTCCCACAACCACTTCCCAAATATCTAAGGCGGGGGTCCCTTCTGCTAACTCTACTTTTTGATTTCCTCGGTAATGATAGTGCTGGTAAAAATTTTCGTCAGTGGCCACCACTCGAAATCCTTTATGTCCATCACCTAAACTATAGGGAATCGTCCATGCAACTTCGGGCATAGATTTAATTTCTTGATAGCTTTCCCAGGAAATGTTGTTAGAGGGGCTACCCATATTAAAAACAGTATAGAGAATTAAATTTAATGGTCCAGTTCTAGCACCAACAAGCAAATCCACCTGACTCACAGATTGAGTAAATCCTTCTTCAGCCGCTCTTTTGGTTCTTTCAACTGCTAACAATAAAGCGACGCTCAGTGAAATAGAAAATACGGTGAGCAGTGTGGAGTTCAACCGATTATTGAGTGACTTTAGTGCAAGTGTCATAAAAATCATTTTGGACCTGCCAGATTAATTTCGGGTAAACTCAAGGAACGATCAAATAAGTTTTTCAAAGTACGATCATGGCTAACAAATAAAACTGAAACTTTGTACTTGTGACAAATTTCAAATAATAATTTAATGAATTTTTCACGATGATCAAAATCTAATGAAGAGGTTGGTTCGTCGGCTAAAATAATATCTGGCTGCCCGAGAATGGCTCTTGCTGCGGCAACTCTTTGTTGCTGTCCAACTGATAGCTCTGTAACTTTATTGTCAACAAGTTCCGAAATGCCTAGCTGTGAGCAAAGTTCTCTCGTTATAGTAATTTCCGATTCTTTAGGCACCTTGGATCTTTTTAAAGGACTTAAATAAAGGGGGAGAGTTATGTTTTCCAAAACACTGAGGTAAGGGATAAGATTAAAACTTTGAAAAATATAACCAATATGATCGGCTCTAAAGCGATCACGAGCTGAGGGGCTCAATTTTGTTATGTCCTCATTGGAGATATTGACCGAACCAGAATCGGGAATTATCACGCCCGCTAAAATTTCTAACAGAGTCGTTTTTCCACATCCGCTGGGTCCATATAAAAAAATTTTTTCTCCTTGTAGAATTGAAAAAGAAGGAATGTCTAAAACTAACTGAAGGCCATTGGGATATTTAAATTTTATATTTTTAATTTCAATCATTTTACTTCAAATCAATGGTAATTACTTTTTGTTTTGCTTCTGCTGATTTTTGGATATCACCAGCTAATATAATGATATCCAGATCTCTTAGCCCTTTGAAGGACTTAAAATCAGCTAATAATTTAGCTCCGATAACAGTTTTTTTGCAACTAATTTTAAAATCAGCAACAAAGTTAGAATGTTTTCCAGAATGATCAGGACCTTAGAGGATCATTTCTATTTTTTCTGCTCAAACTCTGTTTTAGCTTGATGCTCGAAGCCTAAAAGGCATTCGGATGCCACTTTAAACTCAACCGTACCTTCTAGGGCATCTAAAGCGATGTTTAATGAAGCCGCACCATGGACATGGGCTTCCTGTTGGAGATGAGGAACTTTATTAGGAAGTGCAGATTAGGAAATATTTGGAAAAATCAGTAATAAGTTTCAAAGCTGCCATTTTTTTTACTCACTGGTTGGCAATTTTGGACTCCTGGTTTCATTAATCTGGGAGGTTGTCTCATTTTGAGATCTCGTTTTAGCTTTTAGGTTACCTGACGCTGTTCTATCGGCATGTTCTTTGTATTTCCTTAAAGTGAGGTTCAAATGAAAAATTCGCTGATTTTCTTGTTGGTCATAATGCCCTTGTTTTTTCAGAATTTTGTAGTTTCTAATTTATTTGATAAAAAATTATTTATTGATGAAAAATCAAGAAAAGATCATGCGCAGGAAATATTAGGAAAAAGTTATCAAAAGAGCTCGGCATCAAAATTAGAAGGAGAAAAATTTTTTCATATCTATTTGTTTGATATTGTTAAGTCAAAACTTCCCATAAAATATAAACAGAAGGCTAAAGAAATAACTAAAAGCATTATTCAAGAATCCAAGAAATTCAAAATAGATCCTCTTTTCGTCGTTTCGGTTATTTTTGCTGAAAGTTCTTTTAATCCTGACGCCAGAGGCCTTGCTGGTGAGATCGGACTTATGCAATTGATGCCAACGACAGGGAAAGAAGTTGCGAATAAAATAAAAGTATCATGGAAGGGGCCTAAGACTTTGAAGGATCCGGTCAAAAATATTATTCTTGGAACTGCTTATTTGGGACAATTAAGAGATTACTTTGAAAATAACCCCCCACGCTATATCTCTGCCTATAATTCGGGACCAGGAAAAATAAAAAAAATTGAAAAGATTAAGGACTTGCCTCATTTCTATTCTACGAAAATTTTAAAACATTATGAAAATTTTTACAAAAAAATGGCCTCAAATAAAGTACCAGATAGTTTAGCATTTAATTAGTTGTGTTTTCAAACAGAATATTTTTTTCAAGTAGGTTCTTGATCCCAAACAACAATGAAAAAATCATGAACATAAATAAAGCAGGTAACCAGAATATCCAAGGGGCAACAAGAAACTGAGATTGTGCTTGTTGGAAAATTTCTCCCCAGCTCGCTGTTGGGGGCGCTATTCCCATTCCAAGAAAATCAACAATTGATAAAAATGTAATAAAACTGATGATGGAAAAGGGCGCTGTCGTAGAGACTAAAGAGAGAGAATTAGGTAACATATGGTTTAAAATAATTTGGAAATCGCTCATACCCAGAAGGCGAGCCGCGTGAATAAATTCTTGATTCTTGAGCTCAATGATTTGAGTACGCATGAGATTGGCAACTTTCACCCAGCCAAGCAAGGATAAATAAATTGCCAGGAGGTAGATGCTGGGTTCAAAAATACTTATCAGAACAAGAATCAAAAACAACTGAGGAATACTTTCTATAATTTCAATAATACGCATGCCAATTAAATCAATATTGCCTCCGTAGTAACCCAAACAGACTCCAAAGAAAATGCCAATAAAGGAAGAAGCAAGCAGGCAAATTAAACTGTAAGTCATGGTATTACGATATCCATAGATAACTCTGGCAAATAGATCTCTCCCTCGATCGTCAGTTCCAAAAATATGCTGAAGGTTCGGAGGTGAAGGGAAGGCATCAAGCGCCAAGTCTGTTTCATTTGGGTTCCATCTGATAAGTGGCCAAAGAGTAAATGTGATTTTCTGGGGTTCTAATTGTTTATAATTAACAATGATTTCATTTTTTATTCCCAATTCTTCTGGAGAATAATGATTTAAGATAGGGAAGAATATTTTGTTATCATAAATAAGAAGAAGAGGTTTGTCATTAATCCATAACTCAGCAAAAAAACTAAGCAGAGTTACGAGAACAAAGAAACCTAGGCTCTTTTTTTTCATTCTCAATCTCCCCACTCAATTCTGCGGTCTAAAAAATGAAGACAAATATCTGAAAAACATCTTATTCCAATCAAAAAGAAAGCAGTAAGTACATTAATAAAAATAAGAGTGTTATAGTCCCTATTAATAATCACACGAAAGCTTAAATAGCCAAGACCTTTTATGTTGAATACATTTTCAACAATAAGTGAGGATGAAATGAGCAAAAGAATCAAAGTGTTTAAATAAGTGAATAGGGGTATCATTGAATTTCTTAATACATGATGAACAATTATTTCTTTTTTTGACAATCCTTTGGCAATGGCAGTTTTAATATAATTTTTCTTAAGAATAGATGTTGCAGAATTTTGCGTCAGGAAGGTAACTTCAGCAAGATGGCTTAAAACATAACAAAAAACAGGAAGAAATCCAAAATAGATTCTATCTATAATTTGATTAGGTAAAGCTAAACTATGATAATTGTCGGACTGTCTTCCTCCCAAGGGAAATAAGTTTAAATAATTATGTCCTGAGAAAAATATTAATAAAAATATAGCCAGAATATAAATAGGCGTCATATTTAAGAAAAGCAAAACTGAATTACTGGCACGATTTGCTAATGAAGAAAAAGAAAAAACCTTAAGAAAAGCGACAATAATAGAAAAAAATATAATAAAAAAAACTGAAACTAGAAAATAGGGAGCCGTAATGATGGCTTTTTGAAATACCAAAGTGCTGACTTTTTCATTAGAAATTGAACTATTTCCAAATTCAAAATGCGCTGCATTTTCTAACCACTTCAAGTAATTTATCAAAATCCCTTTGTCAATCTCGCTAGATGGAGAAGGCGTGTAAATACCTGAATCAGATGTCATAAAGTTTTTATTTTTTAAGACATCTAAATCCGTCACGTTATTTATTGATAGCAAAGCCACAGAAACAAAAGAAACTGATAAAATTGTTAAAAGGCCAAGAACAAATCTCTTAAAAAAATAATTTAGCAATTTAAAGTCCTATTTTTCTAGCCACCAGGTATTCGAACCAACGTTATAATTAAAAGTAGGTTTGAGTTTTTTAATTTTTGCTGTGGTAGCATAGTAATTGTAACGATCACTGAACATAAACAAATAGGGAGAATCTTCAGCAATGAGGCGATAGGTTTTTTGCAATAAATTAATTCTTTCTTTTTTATCAGATACAAATCGTGCTTCATCAATTAGTTTATCTACTTCTAAATTCTTATAACCAATAAAATTTGATCCACCCTTCGTTGCAGAGGAAGAATGCCACACTTGTTTAGGATCTGGATCGACACTTCCTCCGGCCCAGGAAAGCGCCATCGCATCAAATTTGGAATCATCAAGTAATTTGAGCATCGAGTTAAATTCCAAAAATTTTAAATTCATTACAATGCCCACTTTTCGCATATCTTCTTTTAAGATGGTCCAAAGCTTCTCAAACTCCTTATTCGCAAAGACAAGGGTAAATTTAAATTCGATCAGTTTTCCATCTAGCATTTTGTCTAAAACCCCATCTTTGTTGCTATCTTTCCAGCCTGCATTGGTAAGAAGCTCCAGAGCTTTTTTGGGATCATAAAGAATGGGGTTGATATTGGGTGCGTACTCGCTGACAGGAGATATTGGAGCCGAGACTAATAAAGAGTTGTTATTAAAAAACTTTTTATTTATTTCTTCTCTATTGGCAAGATACGATAATGCCATTCGGATATTCTTATCTTTAAATAAATTATTTTCTAAATTCCACCCAATATAACTCCAAACTTTCGGTATTTTGTTTTCAATTTTATATTTAACTAAATCCTTCCCCCAGGAGTCGCCAACTGTCCTTTTTTCATAGATCTCTGAGTTCCTCCATTCAATATAGTCAATTTCATTTTTCTTCAATTTCTCAATTTTTATATTTTCATCGGTTAGAAATTTATATTTTATTTCAGAGTAATTAAAAATATTTTTATTTTTTAAGGACTTTTCAGTATAATGTGCGGCAAACTTTACAAGATCGATACCTTGTCCTTGCTCGTATTTTTTTAATTTATAAGCGCCTGAGCAAGTTAATTGGAAATTCAATTCTTTATTTTTTTCTGCCGAGCTGTAAATATGTTTAGGAATAATGAAATGACTAGCAACGATATCAAAATTTTTAAAATAGTTATTTTTGAAATTAATTTTAATATTTAATTTATCAATGACATCTACGGATTCAATATTTTCAAAATAGGTTCTGATCGGCGCATTAGTTATCTTTTCATTTTTAACAATGTCAAAAGAGAATTTAACATCTTCCGATGTTATTTCCTTATCATCATGAAAAAATAAATTGCTTCTGAGTGTAAAATAAGCCGTTCTGCTGTCGTTTGAGAGAGCCCATTTTTCAGCTAAAGCAGGTTCCCATTCATAGGTTTCTGGATTTCTTCTAAGTAAAGAATCGCATATCCAACTCTGGATTTCATGGGCATAGCCGGAAGTGGTAGAAATGGGATTTAGAGATTCTGGTTCCTCATCAATGGTTAACACAATGGAGCCACCCTTAAGCACTAGTGCGGTATTTTGGGTAGCACGGGATGATTTTATTGAAAAGAAATTTAGGAGCAAAATTCCAATTATTGATAATAAAATTTTATTTCTTATCATTTATAAAACTCCATAGGCTTTGAGAATAAAAAAGAAACAGGCTTCTTTCAATGAGAAAAAAGCCTGTTTCTTTTTAAGAGCATGGTTGAAAGGATTTGGCTGTTAACCTCTAGCATACCTTTTGTTCATGGATTCTCTGATCTCGGCACCTTCGATGCTTAATCTCGTCCAAGGAATGGCTTTAAGTCTTTCTGGCTCAATAGCTTCTTCTGTTTCTTCGCAGTAGCCGAAGGAACCATTTTCAATTCGAGCTAAAGCGCTCTCAATTTCAATAAGCTGATTTCTAAGGCGATCTTGCATATTAACAAATTCTTGCTCGGCAAGAATTCTCACCGTTTGATCAGCTTCATCCCCTCCGGTTTCTAGACCGTCAAGCTGATGTTTGGCATCACGAACTCTATTTAAGAGCTCTGCTTTAATTTGCAATAATCGCTTTTTGCAATCAGCAATTATACTTTGTGAAACTTCGGCACTCCCTGCCATTTCCCCCTCCTTATTAACCAAGTTATAGTTTTTGAGGTAGTTCATTACTCTTAAACTATGCTTATCGGAACAATTTGGAACTTCTAGAGTCTATGTTCCAAATTGGAACTGACTTATTAAGAATGAGAATTGTAAATTTTGCAAGAAATTTCTTAAAATTGCTTAAATTTAGGTAACTATATGATTATTCTAATGTATTTTAATATTCCTATTGTGCTGAGCGCTGATATAAATTAAAAATAAAGGTCAAATGTCATGATCTTATTTTAAATTTTTGCAAGATGCTAATTTTAAAAGCAACAATTTGGAGGTTTCATTCAATTTTGCAATCAAATGACTGGAACTTTGATTTCTCTTCTGTAGAGCCAAAGATTTATTTTTTAACTCAATAATTTTGATTCTGCTGATTTGTCCCTGATTTAAATCAGCTTCAGAGGTGATTCTGTCAAGTTCATCGATAATTAGTTTTTGGTTAGTTTGAAGTGAATTCAATAATTGTTGGTAGGCGGCTCTCATTAAAGGAATATCTTTGGATGATTTCTGACATGTAGCTTGAGTAGCTTGGGAAAATGAACCAATCGGAATCAAAATAAGAAAAAAAAATAAGACAATGTTTTTAGATAATTTTAGCATGACCACCCCAATGGTATGATGAGACCTAAATAAACCTAGCAAATTAGATCTAGCAATTTAGACTCCAGCTCAAATGCATCAGAATATTTTTAGAACTAAAGAAGTGTTTCTGAGTTGATAAAGTTTTCAAACTCGTCTTTTGTTTTGCCAATAGTATAGGGTAGTAACAATCTTGCGACATGGGTTTTGCCTCTATCAATGGATTTTCTTCCCGTCGTTTTTTCTGTGCTTTCAAAAAATTGAAGAAAGGTTGTTGCCATTGCTAATAAAGATTCAAAAACATAAAGCATTTCATTATCATTTCTTACTTTTGTCATTTTACCTTGCTCAACCCAATGACGATACAGAACTCTCATATGTTTCATCATTTTTTCAACATGAATTTTCCACATTTTACTCAAGCTTGGATCTTTACGGCGTATGGAATACATCTCTCTATGAAAAAAACGATACTTCCAATAGACTTCGAAATTTTCATCCACAAACTCCATGGGACTTGTTTTCAGACTTCTTTTAGGGCGCCATATTTGATATGTTTCTTTGCACATTCTTTTGAAAAGCTCTAGAATGATTTCCTCTTTATTATCATAGTGAAAATATAAGTTACCAGGGGAAATACTCATTTCTTTGGCAATATGGTTTGTGGTTACGGCCACAACACCATTTCGATTAAAAAGTTCAATAGAAATATCTAAAATTCGATCTTTTGTTTTCATAGTGTAACTTTATAGGCTTAGGTCTATAATTCTTCAATAACTATTTGGTTTTAACACCAAGTCCAACTTGTCCAATGAAAAAATTCCGTGTTAGAATGTCAAGATATGGTTATTTTTAAAAAATTTAAATTTTCACTCTCGATTGTTGTTTTTATTATACTGTCTTCGGTGATCCTGACAGCCTTTAGTTCCGAAGAATCTGATATAGAGGCACTTTCTAAAAAAATTAAATTAAATATAGAGCAACGTATTTTAGTTTCAAAGGGGATTTCGTCATTTTTAAAAGATAATCGGTTTCCAGCATCCGCAGACTTTCAACTCAATACAAATAATGAAAATCTAAATATTGAATACACCCTTGATAATCGAATGCAAAATGAAGCTGATAACCTATTTAAGAGATATAAGCCAGATTATGGAGCTGTTGTTCTAATGGACGCCATAACGGGTAAAATTTTGGCATTATCAAGTTATCAAAAAGACAATCCAAAGGCTCCTAATTTAGCAGTTAGAGCGAGCTACCCAGCAGCGTCGTTGTTTAAAATCATAACAGCTTCAGCAGCCGTTGAAAAAGCGGGGATTACTCCTTATCATACCATTACCTTTAATGGCGGAAATTATACACTCTACAAAAAGAACGTGATGTCAGATAAAGTAAATCGTTGGAGCCGGAAGATCACTCTCAAGGAAGCGTTTGCTCGTTCTATTAACACGGCCTTTGGAAGACTCAGTTTAGAGACATTAGAACCGAGTGATATTTTGGATTTTGCAAATAGATTTATGTTTAACCAAGAAATTCCTGCGGACTTTGATGTCGAAAAGGGGTTTGCAAGTGTGCCCTCAGAAAAAAATTTCGAACTGACGGAAGTGGCTTCGGGTTACAACAAACAAAACAGAATAAGTCCCATTCAGGGAGCAATGATCGCTGCATCCGTAGTTAATGATGGTAAGATGTTAATTCCTTACATTATTGACAAGCTCAAAGACGCTAAGGGTGAGGTTGTGTACAAGGGGGAGCCTTTGGAAAAAGGTTTTGTGATGACTCCTGAATCCGCAGCGCAAATTAGACAAATGATGGAACAAACAGTTCTTGGGGGAACCTCCAGAAAGAGCTTTCGTCAACTTGTTAAAGATCGACGTTTTAAGGAAATTGAAATGGGCGGCAAAACTGGCCACCTTACAGGAGACAATCCAAAAGGTAGAGTTGATTGGTTTATAGGTTATGCCAATGATGATGAAAACAAGCGGTTGGCAGTTGCCGCTATCACCGTAAATAAAAAATATTGGACTGTGAAATCATCTTACATAGGTCAATTTATGTTTAAATCCTATTTTGAGCCCTTCATGAAAAAAAAAACGGTGGCACGTAGATAATCTGAAAGAGGTCTATTCTTTTTTCTTAGTTGACGACTCGACTAATAAATCTGAATTGGTTTCCTCAATTTTTTTGAATTTGGCTTCAATAACATCCTTTTCCATATCGTGGGAAACAGTTTTGGAATTGGTCTGGTGACTTTGCCATTCTGATGACGAAAAGGGGCCGGATTCAAATTTTTGATAATAAAATTTAAAGCCATTGGTTCCAAATTGAGAGAAAGAATTATTTTTCGCAAAGACTTTTTTAAGTAAAAATCCCTGAAAACCCCATGCTAAAAGAGTTCGAACAAAGGGAAGTAATATGAATAATCCCATTAGCTTACTTATAAATGAGGGAAAAATTAATAGAAGGGCCGCGATAAACGTTAAACCTTTCTTAATTAAGGTTTGAGGAGGATTCGGGGTGTTTTGAATATTGAGAATGAGGGTTTTATTTTGATTTCGAAAAATAAGAATACCTATTATGGTTGGAATCAAATAGACAAGAACGGAATCTATAAATCCAATTTGCTTTATCATAGTGATAAAAATAAAAATTTCTAACAAAAAAAATAATAATGGCATTCAGTTCTTCTCCCTCGAACTCGAGTTAATAGAAACTAGGTATAATTTGCGACAACGGGGCAGTGGTCACTGCCCTCAATATCATCCAAAATGGCTGATGATTGTAACTTTAAATTCAAATCTTTGGTTGAGCAGATGTAGTCAATTCTCCAGCCTCGATTGGAAATTCTAGCAAGTTCACGATAGCTCCACCATGAATATTTATTTAGAATGTTTGGATTTAATTTTCTAAAAGTGTCTTCAAAACCGATTTCTAAAAAATCATCAAACCATTTCCGTTCCTCTGGCAAAAAACCACTGACAGTCGCTAATCCAATGGGATCATAAATATCAATATGGCGATGAGCTACGTTGTAATCACCAACGACTATGATTTGTTTTCCCTTGCTGACGAGATCTTTGAGATGTTCATTTAATCTTTTTAAAAAAACTTGTTTAAAATGATGTCTTTCTTCGCTGGAGCCTCCATTTGGGAAATAGATATTGTACAAAATAAAATCTCCAAAATCAGCGAGAATGGTTCGTCCTTCATCTTCATATTCTGAATAGCCAAAATGAGTCTGCCAACTCAGTGGTTTTTTTTTCGAAAATGTGGCAACCCCTGAGTACCCCTTTTTTTTTGCAGAGGACCATAAAAAATTCTCGTAGCCAAGACTTTTAAGTTCATCAGAAACTTGATCTATTTGTGCTTTGGTCTCTTGAATACAAAAAATATCCGCATTTTGCTGTTTAACAAAATCTACCAGCCCCTTTTTTGCGCAGGCTCTTATTCCATTTACATTCCAGCTGACAATTTTCATTGAGTGAACCTGTTTCTTTCTGGAATTTGTCTACACTAGTTTAAGGATAATTTCTACTAATTAAGTGCTTGCTGGTTGCATAAAGATATAGACAGAATTAAAGTCACTTTAAAGTATGAAAAATATAAGACAAGAATATATTCAACATTTAAATCACCGGTTTCCTGATTTAGGCTCGCAAATGCCTGCGAATTTTTCTATTGAAGAACTTATCGACGAGAATTTATTAAGTTCATTTGTGCTAGAATTGCCCAAAGAGGTGCTCGAAAAACTAAATGATTTTGTAGGTGCTTTTTATGGTTTAAGAGAGTCTCCAGAATACGCCTCGTATCTTAATGGTAAAAATCACAAAGAGATTCCTGATCCAGGAAATAAATCATTATTCATGAGCTATGATTTTCATTTGAATGAAGAGCAGCAGCCTAAACTCATCGAGATTAATACCAATGCTTCTTTTTTAGCTCTAGGTTTTTATTTTTATGAGTTGTTAAAATTACCCATAGGTACTGATTTTAATATTTCAGAATTAAAAAAAGATATTCTGGCAGAGCTGCAGTTAAATGGTAAAAACGTTCCTGATCCAAAAATATTAATTGTAGATGAAACGCCAGAAAAACAAAAACTGTATATAGAATTTTTGGTCTATCAAAGTTTGTTTCGTTCCTTTGGTTGGGATTGCCAGATAACTGATTACAGAGAGGTCCATGAACCATATCCTGACCTTATATATAATCGGTGGACCGATTTTTATTTTGAAAAAGAAGAATCCAAATTTTTAGATGCTATCTTCAGAAGTAAAAAAATTTGTTTTTCGCCAAATCCCTTTGAGTATTTTCTTCAGGCAGATAAGCAGCGCTTGGTTGATTTGAATGAGCCTTCTTTTTGGGAGAGAATGAAGATTCCTGCTGAAATGCAAGATAAAATTAGGAGAGCCATCCTTTCAACTCGAATGGTTTCTGAATTTGGTAAAAGTGAGTTGTGGAATTCACGAAAGAATTTATTTTTTAAACCTAAAAATTCATTTGGTTCCAAACAAACCTACAAAGGGGCTTCTATTTCAAGAAAGGTTTTCGAAGAAATAACGACTTCTGAATTTATTGCCCAAGAGTATGTGGGGGCGTCTGAAAGAATTTTTGCGACTCCCGGAGGACCAGAGTTATTTAAGTTTGATCTTCGGTGTTATGCTTATAGGGATAAATTGCAAATGGTCATAGGCAGACTCTACAAAGGTCAGGTAACCAATCTCAAAACCCCTTATGGCGGATTTTGTCCTATTAAATGGGTATAGGGATAAAGCGCAAATTAAATATTGACTTACACATATTTTACATAGTAATTTATGTGTAAATGAAAAAAATGATGCCATCGTCCCTCCCTTTAAAAAATTTAGGAAAATTTGAAGAAAGTCCAAAACCTTTAACGCCTAAAGAGGCAAAGGTTTTGGACTTTCTTGCGGAGTATTTTATAAGCAATGGTAATAGTCCGAGCTACCAAGAAATAAAGGATTATTTCAAATTGGCTTCATTTAATTCCGTTCAAAATTATTTAAAGCAATTGGCAAAGAAAAATTATATTCAGTTATTCCCTCATCAAAAAAGATGTATAGAGATTATTAAGACATCTGATTTTTTAAGAGAAAAACTTTGTCAAGCTTCAGGAATGGTAACTGAAAACACTGCCTTTAGTCTCTCGAAGAAGGCAGGGCTTCATTCTGATTCTCAAAACAGGCTCCTCCAGAAAAGCTTGCGTAGTCAGAATAAAGCCCTGCCCTCTCCCCTTAATCACAAACCTTCTAATGGGAAATCATTTATGGAATCTCCATTCCATGAGCTTCCTTTTCTTGGACGGGTTGCTGCCGGAAACCCAATTGAACGGGTTATCGATAATGAAACGATGTCAATCCCACCTTATTTAGTAAAAAACCCCGATCTTACCTATGTCCTTCAAGTAGAGGGTCTTTCAATGATTGAAGAGGGAATTAATCCTTTAGATTTAATTCTTGTTCAAGAACAGTCTTCGGCAAAAAATGGGGATATTGTTGTGGCTTCTGTGGAAAACGAAGCTACAATTAAAAGAATTTATTTTCATCCTGCCGAGAAAAATAAAAAGGAAGCGCTCATTGAATTAAGACCTTCGAATAAAAATATGAAATCTATGTTTTTTGAGAATGAGAATGAGAATGAGAATGAGAATGAGAATGGGAATGGGAATGAGAAAGTTCAAATTCGTGGAATAGTTATTGGACTGATACGCAAAATATAATCTCAGCTATAAGTTTTTTTTATCACATTAAGTTACTTCGTTATTTTTATTATAACTTATGAAGTTATTCCTCGACTTAAGTTCATTACTAATGATGCAATCGAAAAAGAATTTTTAAATAGAGTTAAAAAATAATTACAAGGAAGATGATTATGACAAAAAGGATTTTGTTTTCATTGCTATCATTAGCATTCGCGTTTTCACCACTCACTACGGCCACAAATTCAGTTCAGCCGATAAATCGATTGAATGAAGTTCAGCACCGAATAAGTATTCAAGGTCCTCAGAATTACGAAGGCGTTCGACAACTTATGGGTTGGCTTAAGCAAAGTGACTATGACATTGCTGGAGTTAACTGGAAAAATGGACTTATCGAGGTTATTACGGATGATTCAGGTCTTGCTAAACTAAATCAATACAGGATTTCCTATAGCATTATCAAATCAAGACGTTCTGGCATAGATTCTATAGAAAAGATAGATTCAAGATTTTTAAATCCACAAACAGTCGAATCTAAATTAAAGCAATTGAGTCAACAGTTTCCTCAATTCACCAGGTTGGAACAAATTGGATCGTCCAACCAGGGGCGACCCATTTGGGCCATGTTATTATCATCGACTCCGCAAAAAAATGATCCGGCATATTTTAATAAGCCAACATTGATAGTCGATGGAATGCACCATGCACGTGAAATTATGACTTCAGAAATTGTGATGGACGTTGCTGATGTTGTTCTTGGAATGAAGAGAATGGTAACGCCATGGAATCAAATCATGGATAGTTGGAATATTTGGATTGTTCCAATGTTAAATGTTGACGGTAATAATATTGTTTGGACTCAGAACAATTGGTGGAGAAAAAATGGCCGAGCCAATAACAACAAAGTTTTCGGTGTCGATATCAATCGCAATTACCCTTTTCGTTGGAATACTTGTAATGGTTCTTCAGGTTCTGCTACCTCAGATACTTATCGGGGAGATAAACCTGGTAGCGAGCCAGAGACTCAGGCCTTGGCGCGATTAGGATACATGACGAACCCCACGGCTTCTTTAAGCTATCACTCATACAGCGAAATTGTTTTGTATCCTTATGGATGCCAAGGTAGCTTTACAAGCCAAGCAGCATTATACCAAAAAGTTGGGAATGAATTGGCAAAAATGATCCCCAATGATTCAGGTAATGGAACCTACACGGCGGGTACTCCATGGCAGTTATTGTATTCAGTTGACGGGGATTCAATGAGTTTCATGCATTCCGAATTTGGAGCTTTATCCTTTACACTTGAAGTAAACCAAAGCTTTCAACCTCCTTACGAATTGAGAGCGCCAACATTAGCAAAACATCGAAAGGCTTGGACCTATTTCTTACAACGAACCTCACAGAATCTTTTCAGTCTAAAAGTTACTGCTAGTTTAAGGAATAGAGGGAATACAGAGAGCTTTGCTGCTGGTGATGCCACCGTTGCTATCTCCAGTATTAATAATACTCTTGGAGAAAAACCTTTTAAAACAAACCCAGCAGGTAATTTTTTTAAAGTTCTAGATCCGGGCTTTTATAATATCACAGTGAAACTAGCAGATGGAAGAAGTAAACAATTCCAAATAGAAATGAAGGGGCAGCCGTTAACAGAAATGATTCAATTTTAGATAACGAGCATTTATTTCTTGACGGGCGCTTAGTTAAAAACAGCAGGGAGAATTTTTATTTATGAATAAAAAAACTGTCGTCATTGGTGCTTCCGAAAATCCAGAAAGGTATTCCTACAAGGCAGTTGAGAAACTGTCTTTGTATGGACATTCTGTAATAGCACTTGGACGTTCCGAAGGTATTATCAACGAGATTAAAATTCAGACGGGAACTCCTTTCCTGACAGGAATTGATACCGTGTCTTTATATTTAAGTGCCGAAAATCAAGAATCGATAATAGATTACATTATCAATTTAAAGCCCAAGAGAATTATTTTTAATCCAGGAACAGAAAATCCAAAGTTAGAAAAATTTGCACAAAGTAAGGGCATACAAACCGTTGAAGGATGCACGCTCGTCATGTTAAGTACCAATCAGTATTGAAAAAGCTTATTTTTTAAATAAAATCAACTAAAACTAAAGTAATTAATTTGAACTAAAATTATTTAGTTATACATTAGTTAAATATGGGAAAAAAAAGTGAACAAACCTACGAAAAAATTTTAGATGCGTCTCTAAGTTCTTTATCTAAGTATGGAGATCGCGGTACGACCTTTCAAACTATTGCAGATTTAGCTGGTGTCAGTCAGCCGTTGGTTTCAAAATATTTTAAAACTAGAGAAGCCGTTTTGCCTATTGTAATTGAAAAGTATTTATCCACCGCTGGTTGGTACATCCAAAATATCCATTCCAAATTGTCGTGTCCCTTTGGCAACAGGACTCGAATTGCAGGAATAATTCGGAGTAGGCGTTGGAGAAGGAGTCTGATTGGCGCCATTAGTGCTATTTGAACTGCAACCGATATTATTGAAGAGGGCAAGAAATAAAATAGTGAAGTAGTTTTGAACTTTCATTGATGTCTCACATTCAATATTCATGAAATTTATTTATCTGTTAACTCCTGTTGCGGTATCGGCAACAACATAATTACCTTAAGATAGGTATTGCTTGCGCTACTTTTTTATAATCCAAGCTTTCGTTTGATTTCTGCTGACTCTTGTTTTTGTGCGGCTAATTCATTTTCCAACTGGATAAGCCGAGCCTTAAGTTCAGCGTTTTCTTGCTTGATAACTGCGTCCTCTGCTTCTAATTTATCGGCCCTGTAATTAATGGAAGCAATTTCTCGTGATTTATTTTTGTCTGATAATTTAAATTCTGAGTAAAATGCTTTTATAGCCCCCGTAATCAATGGCACAAGCCTAGTGTAGTTAACTTGTTTAAACCCATCTTCGCCCGTTCTAACGAATTCTGGCGCTACTTTTTCAAGCTTTTGTGCGATGTAACCAGTGTGACGTCCATTATCAACACTTCTCCAATTGTAGGTCACCGTTCGAAGTTTCAAAATGTTTTCTAAAGAAGAAGCATCAGAAAGAATTTCGATGTTCTTTTTAAGCCTTTCATCAGACGAGCAAGCAAAGCCCGTTGATGCTGGAGTGACAGTGCAAGTGGCAGCTCCCCCATCAGCAAAAGTAGCTATTGTTTCGCCCGAAGAGCCAAGAACATGAAGCTTCGTGGAAGGGCCTGTAGTTCCAATACCTGCATCTACGACTAATTAAAGCGAAGATTATCAATAATAACTTCACAATCAGGCTGCGCCCCGGGAGATAAGTCAGAGGGGTTATTTATTGCTCGAATGCGCACAGTTTGCGAGCCCGAAAAGGAAATTGAAGTGGACTGATTGTTACCCGTTGAACAAAAATTATAAAACGATGAATTTATCTGAATTTGCAAACAGGCAGGAAGCGATGTGCATGTAGTTCGCGATAAAACATCAACCGTGATAGTTGAGTAACCGGTTAGATTGATGCTCTTGGAAATATTTGTATTGTAGGAACCTTCCGATAATTGTGCTCCCATTGACTTGGAGCCTTCGGTAGTCGGTGTCGCATACTCGTTGGCTTTCCATCCAAAACTACTACACGAGCCTGATCCAGTCCATCCTAGTGGTGTGCACTCGGATGTCCATGTCCCTTCAAATGATTCTAAAATAGTGGTCATTGAAGATAATCCCCTAAAGAAACCAAACGGTATTTGCTGGCGTCCATGCGCCTGATGAAAAAATGAAGCCTCAAGGATTACTAAATGAGTAATAAATAGAATTTTTATCATTGAAATCCTTTATTCCAAGAGACATAAGAAGATCCTGCCATATTCAAAGTTTGAATTTCTTCATACAGCAAACAGTTCTCTGCGCCAGGAGAGCGAACTTGCAAACGAAATTGAACTGATGATCCCTCAAGGGGAGCTCCGTCGGGTTTAAAAATACGACCTTGATAGGAAATGCCAGGGCTGTTGGCAAAACTAGTTTGCACTATAAAAAACGCAAATAAAAAGAATAGTACTTTCATTAGCTTACACATATACATACCTATGCGTTCTCTCGGCTTGAACCATCAAGATCTTTAGTTAATAGCTACATTTGTCTCAAATTTTGACAAAAATATTAACAATTTCCAGCTAGGGAGAAGCCGTCTCGGTACTAGAACTTTTTTAGTAAACGTGTCCCTTTGAGACAGATCTATCTCTAAGGTCTGATTCTATTTTATATTTCATTTTCTATTTTCATAATCCTAAAACGATCTAAGAACCGGCATTGAAAATTGGGCTGGCTTGGGAAAGGATTTAGATAAAGATGGTAAAACCCCTGTAGCCTCTGCTGTCCCTACAGGAGAGCAAAGCCCAGAGTTTATGGGAGTTTGAAAGACTTCAACGGCATCCATGGGGATAACGGAGTATCTTGGATAAACTCGATAACCATAGACTGAACTAACAACCATATCATTGCTCCATTGACGACGTAGGTTTCGATCCAATAATAAAGGGTCAAAATCAACCATAACTCTTACACCCATAGCCGTTTGCACCAAGACACCGCCCTTTTCAAGGAGTTCTCGAATATTCGGAGATAAGCTTGCATTTGCTGGCAATGGAAATTGATAAAAACAACCAGGTCCCGTAAAACCAAATCCAAGCATTTGAATAGGGAGACCACGTCCAGACCCAACGGTCAGAGGTTGAATTCCAAATTCTGTCCCACTTACGTTTCTTGAGACGCGTTTAAGCAGATCTTCTTTGGTCATCAATGGGTTCAAAGACTTTAAAATGGAAATTCCAGCTGCTACAACAGCTGCAGCGTTCGAGCTACCACGAAATTCTTCAGAACTAGAAATTCGTATGGATGAAGGAGCAGTGATTTCTGGTTTTTTTAGTCGCACGGAGGAAGAAGACCTATCCGAATCAGAAGCACCTACAGTTATCACGCTAGAATTATCTGCCGGGTTAAGAATGGTTTCTTCTTTTGAATGGGATTTTACAGTAACTTGGTCTCCATCAACAGTGATCCGAAGTCTATCAGATTTTTCAAAATTATGACTACGGTCTTTTACTCTTATATAATAAAGACCTTGCTTAATTTCCGCTGTCAGAATTTCCCTTGGATACTTAGAATAACCTGGTCGTTCTTCAACGGTCTCATTAGACTGCTTTAATCCGGATGTTTGAATTATATTTAAAAAATCATCCGTTAACACAAGATCCAAATCTTTTTCAGTTCCGGTGTTGATATCATCGTTAAAATCATTCCAGCTCAGTCCAATTCGAAGTGAACACTTGCCATCTTTAGTTTTAACATTACATTTAATTGCTAGTGATTTATTTTCATCAGGGAGCCTAACCCAAGATTCCTCATCAGATTCTATCGAGGAATTATAAGTTCTATTGCCAAAGTTTCCTGCAGCATTGATCCAGATAACCCCTTCATCAGTGGCACGGGAAACTTCCTCATTAAAAAAACCTTTGCCATCCCAATTGCTTCCATACTCCCAAACTTCTGAATACAAAACGATATCAATTTTCTTTTCAATAATATCAGAAATCGCATTTTTAAAATTAGTGTAACCATAAACATTGTACAAATGAAGTTCAGGCAACATTTTATCATAGGCACCATTATTCGACATCAGAGCTATTAAAATTTGAGCCATCACTTTTCCGTGTTCATTTTTTGCATCAGGTGGGCTCGGAATGAGGCCTTTATGGTATTGGGTCCCCGCAGGCAGAGTACGACCAATTTCTTTTTCATAGCCATAGAAACCTTGATCTAAAACCGCCACAGAAAGTTGACGGATCGGCGGAACAGAGTAAAACGATTCAAAGCCCAACTGCTCAATGATGTCCTTGGTATTGAGGAAAGGGGATTTCTCGAGGGAGAAAACTGGACCTACGAGAAACAGACCTATGAATAAATGAAGTAACCGCATTTTTAGACCCTCCAAGGAATTGGCTTATCGCCAATATAAACCAGGGTATCCGTAATAGTAGTAATTGTAGTAGCCCTGTCTAAAATTATAATAGGGAGTATAGTAATTTCCATAATAGCAATAAGTTGGAAAATAGTTATAGTAGGTTGGATAGTTGGGATAATAATAAGAAGAACCCCAGTAAAAATACCAGCTAGAAGCCCCGCCTTGAGTATCAAGCTCATTTAAAATTTTGTTTGTAGGTAAATTTACAAAATGAGAAGCCTCACTTAAAATCAGAGATTTTGCTTCATCTTTATTTTCCATAATTCTTTTTACGGATACCATTGCAACAGAATTATCGCGAGAATCGATGCGAAGAACCGTGGTTCCTTCATCAACAGATTCAACATTCATAGCCAAGTCCGGGTTATCTAGCTCGTTAGAGAAAGAAAGCCCACTTGTTATCAATACGGCCAAAAGTAAAAGTAAATGACTAAAAATAGATTTTTTCATGATTACCATCCCTCGTTGTTATATTAATTGTATTTGAAAATTTATCTTGATATAGATCTATGCATACAAATTAGTCAAGTTTAGTTGTCACTTCAATCCGCCAAGTCTTTTTGCGAACAAAACTTTCTGCCAGTTCGCATGTGGATCTTTTATCTTCCAAATAAATCCATCCAAAACATAGTGCGTGGCCTGGGGCAATGTAAGTAGTGGCACCAACCAACTAAGTGTGTCCTTAGCTGTGATTTCAGGTAATCGACCCAATACTCCAAAGGCTTCAAGATGCTCTCTCCAGATAAACCCAGCCCACAGACCTTCTTCAAGAAAACCAAAAATTAATAGCACAGCCAAATATAATGGAATCGAGAATTTTGAAAAAAACGTACTGTACGAAAAATTCCCTAAAATTAAAGGAGAATCCGATTTGTCTTTTTGTCTTTCACCATAAAGCCAAACCAGGGCCATATAGGGGATACCATGGGATACCACATTAGTAATGGTGAAGGTCATGTCACCATTATAGTGAACGATACCCACATACCAAGAAATCGCAGTGCCAAAAACAATTGCATTTTTAGGAATATTAAAAGGCTTATTGCTTTTGGAATTTAGAATTTCATTCGCTAAATACCCAAGCAAAACCACAAGATACAATGATCCAAAAATTTGACTGAAGACTTTTGGCAGACCCACAATAAAATCGCCGTCAATAAACCAATGAAAATTTCTCGGCTGATGGCAATGCCAGAAAATTATCGGATAGAGTGCAGCCAGATAAATAACTAAAGCCGAAAGCCAACGATCTTTTTTACTAGAGTTCTCGCCACGACAGTAAAGTCGCAAAAACCCATATTGTTGCCTGATAAAGTGGAACACAGCCACATAGGTCAACCCTCGCCAAAAAAGCATATTGTGAACCGAATAAAGCCCAACCCCAATCAGCCAAACGATCAGTGGGATAAGTGTCAGCATCGTCTTATTTTCTTTTAACTCATTGGAGTTAAAATAAGTTCGAAACAAAGTGCTGTAAACATGGGAAACATCAATCCCCAGAATAAAAACGAACCAAGCCCACAATGGGATGCCTGACGAGTGACTGAAAACATCTGCAAAAAAAAATGCAATAAAAACCGATATTAACGAAGGCAACAAAATAAAGGCTAAATCAAAACCAGGACTTTTAAGCCAAGGCCTGCTCATCAGCATTGTCATGAGCGAGCTCTTTGCAAAATTCTTTTCGCAGCTTCAACACCTCTATATTGAGCCTCTTCAAAAATTGAAATTCCACTCATGTCAGAATGGGCAAATTCAATCGAATGAAAAGGTTTAACAAATTCTTTTCTTTTTTTATTCCAAAGATAGTCAATGCCAGGGCTAACCATCCCATGACCCCAAATCCAGACATCCACATTTGAAATAGTCTGTGAAATACCGGGATGCATTTTTTCAAGATCAGGAATGATAATATCGAGCCAATCATGATAGCTCTTCTGATAGGCGACTATTCGCTGCTCTTTTGGCGACTTCTCGTCTAGGGGTAAATAGTATGTAATGACAGTTTCATTTCGATTTAATTTTAAGTCCTGATGGGTTGCCACTATGTAGCCCAGTGATTTACTGTAAAAACTGACATTGTCCCATGATAATGAGGCACCCTGCGAATCAGGTATTTGCTTCAATGAAATATTAGCAATGGCCCAAGGAGAATATTCAAGCGCCACTTCGCTTTTATATCCTTTGATGACTTTGCTGGCTGCAAATCGAGGCCCACAATAAATAACATTTTTAGCAAAATAGCGAGTGCATGAGTTATCTTGAACATTCAAGACATCGATTTTATTTTCGACACCTACATTTTCAATTGAAAATACCAATGAATTGTTTTGAATACGATCGTCAACAAGGCTTTTAAACTTTGAAACTAGAAATCCATTGCCTTCGGGCCAAGTCAGCACTGACTGAGAATCTGCATTGGCGCCAATCCCAGCTCTTGAGGCAAAATAATGAAGCCCAGCCCATGCAGACACTTGGTTGTGAGGCATTCCGTAATCGTCTCTGCAGCAATAATTCACATACCAATTGAGATACCTTGAAGTCCATCCTTTGCCAGTCATGAACTCAGCCATTGATATTTTATCCAATTTCAAAAATTCTGGATCCTGGGAGCTTAAATCAATGGGGATGCTAAAAATAAATTTCTTATCAACACCTTTTTTGTTTTTTAGACTTTCAATAAAACCAAAAAACTCATCATATTGCTTTTTGTCTTCGTTCTGAATGCCGTGCTGGGGAACAAGCCCATCTTGCCATTCGCCCTGAAAAAATAATCTTTCGTGTGCATCGGCACAAAGAAAATACTCATTAAAAACAGGCAGGCCTTTTTCATAACCTTGAATAATTCCAATCTCATCGAAAAACTCACGAACATAGTGGGTCTCTGGACCAGGCAATGGCACATAATGGGCACCCCAAGGGTATTTGCTAATGGCGTTTGAACCACTTGCTGAGTTGCCGCCGACATCTGAATCCATTTCTAAAAGTAAATAGTCATTGAAGCCATTTTTTTTAAACCACCAGGCTGCTGACAAACCAGAAATGCCACCACCAACAATCACTGTGTTTATGATCTTTGTTTTGGTTGGGCTGACAGTCACTCCTGTTCTTAATAGATGGCCAACCATTGAATTAGCTCCGACAATTCCACCTGAAAATGAATATTTTTTGGATTGAAAAAACCGGCGATATCCCCAAAACCCTGAGGCAATAGCCAAAGCCCCAAAACCTACGGCTCTCATAAAATTCCTACGAGATATTTTTAGAAGCTCAGTGGACATAGCCTGCCCACTCCTCCTCAAAATATCTCACTAAAATTTGATTATTGAGTTTATTGACCTCATGTGATGCCACGATCATATCTTGAGGAAAAATGAAAAGAGTTCTTGCAACCTCGGTATTTAAAAATCTAAGACCATCTGGGTATTTTTCTGGCACTTTAAATTCGTGATTTGAGATTAAAATATATCCCCAATCACCAAAGGCAGGGACATAGACATGATAGGGCGTTGTTTTTAATCCAACTGACTTGAGAGTGCTTTCTACACACCAAAATGATTTTTTAGCCACATAGGGCGAAGTACTTTGAATTACACCGACCCCAGATTCAGCCAAAGCCGATTTCAGTAGTCGATAAAATGAATTGGTATAAAGTTTCCCCACTGAAAAATTGCTGGGATCTGGAAAATCAACAGCAATAAAATCAAATTTTTCTGGATTATTTTTAAGCCAAAGAAAAGCATCCTCATTAACGATCTTAACTTTTGGTGAATTGAAGGAATTTAAATTCAGTTTCGTCAAGGCTTCATTTGTTTTAAAAAGATCGGTCATCTCTGAATCGAGGTCCACCAAAATCACCTTTTCAACTGAGGGGTATTTTAAAATCTCTCTGACAGCTAATCCATCGCCACCACCAAGAACCAAAACTTTTTTTGGCTCATTTAGCGATGCAAGGCCTACATGAATTAAAGCCTCGTGATACCGATACTCATCTTTTGAGCTGAACTGAAGATTGCCGTTTAAAAATAAACGAAAATCGTCATTTGACTTTGTTAAAATAATTCGCTGATAACGAGATGACTTTGAATAAATAACTTTGTCTTGGTAGCTAGCGGCCTCAGAAAAACTGAGAATTCGATTTGAGTATATAAATCCAAACACAAGAGAGATCAATGCTGAAAAAGCAGAACCCTTCATCAGTCTGACCCAAGGGATTTCATCTCTAAAAAGATATAAAGTCCAAATAGCCACCAGCACATTAAAAATACCAAATAAGAATGCTGAGCGAACGAGGCCTAAATGGGGGACCAAATAAAGTGGAAAAAGCAAGGAAGCAAGAAGTGCCCCAATATAGTCAAAAGTAAAAACCTTTGAAACCAGGTCTTTAAATTCAAAATGCGACTGCATGATTCGCATAAGAATTGGGATTTCAAAACCAACCAATGTTCCAGTGATTGACACCAATCCATACAGAAGAATTCGAAACGAAGTGATGTACTCAAAAGAAACAAATAAAATGGCAGCAGAAAAGCCACCCACGAGTCCGATCAGCAACTCGACCTGAACAAATTTGCCAATCAAATTTTTATTTACATACTTTGAAAAAAACGAACCAATCCCCATTGAAAAAAGATAGACTCCGATAATGGTCGAGAATTGAGTGACTGAATCCCCGAGTAAATAGCTCGCGAGGGCTCCAGCAATTAGCTCATAAACCAAACCACAAGTGGCAATAACAAAAACAGAGAATAGGAGTGTATAAGACATAGCTGCTAAAAATTAGCCATGTATCGCCGCTGCGATAATCTGTGCAATCGCCAAAGTAAATGCCGCCGTAGTGATTGCTAACGCTACATTTTGCTCTTCCACAATTTCTTTCCAGAGATTGCCCGGGGTCAATTTATCAAAAATGATAAATGAAAATGAAAGCACCACAATCCCAATCATTGAAAATACCAGTGATGCGATAATGTATTTCATACTTATTAGTTGCTGTAACGAATCGACCATCTTAAAATCCTCCTGTTTTATTTATGATATGCACTATGCCCATGAGGCCCCCATTTTCCTGACTTTACCGAATCAGCTACAGTCCAACCACTATAGTTGGCATAGGCAAAGATCAAACAAATGGCAGTTCCGTAAACAATAAAAGCCTTTTTCATTGGTTTTCCTCCTTGTGCTGATAATAGGGAGAAAAATCGCTCTGTGACCATCGGCTCATTTCAAAGCTGCGATTTCGCCACAGGATGAAAATTGGATATAATGAAATTAAAAACAAGGCCCAAAGAAAATTGGACCATGTTATGACATCTCTCTTAACAACGACATTTAATGTAACTGAACCAGAACCACTGTTATTCGCCACAACAGCTTTTGGAGTTGGAAAAGTCGGCCCCGAGGCCTCGATATTCAAGTGATATTTGCCCGAAGGAACAGAAGACAAAATCGTAGAAGAAAACTGACTACCCTCGCTCCATGAACCATCGCTATCATAGCCTGAATAGTATTCGATACCTTGCTCAAACTCTTTGGTTTCACCGTTATCATCATTTACAAGGTCGCTTTGAACTTCGATCCAATTATTTTGAACAGGCGACGACACAGTTACTTCAAGATTCGACATTTTCTGAGCAATTTCAAACTGGGGTGTAACTTTTAATTTTTCAGTATCGCTAGCGCTATATGTAAATTGCCCTAAATAGACAGTTTGATTTTTAGAAAGAACCATCGAGCCAAACTGAATTAAGAAAAGGACTCCTAAAAAAAATCTCCAATATTTTCCAGCATAGGTTGCAGTTTCAGAAACAGTAGATGGTTGGTTTGGCGCAATACCAGACTGAAGGGGCATTGCCTTAGTTATTTGAAAAGATGATTTGATCTCGCTTGAGCTTACATATTCTCCTAAAGACCAAACGATTTCATTCTCGCTTTTTTCTGATGATAAAATTTCTGGTGGAGAAACAAAGTCTTCAACATGAACAGTTTCGCCTTGCTTTACTTGCCAATAAAATTCACCAACAACAAAGATGACCTTGGCTGAACCTTTGTGAAAAAGGTGATAGCTCTTATTAAGATGGGTCACTTTTTTAGAATCAAGTTTTGTGGGCTTTGTCTTTGTCGTGATGACATAATTCCAATGGCCATCAAATTCGGTCAACCATCGAAAACCTTTTATTGGATTAAAAAGTAAATACTCGCTCCATGTATAAACCGAAGAGTCATCGGATCTTTCGACATACCCAATAACTTCCCACACAACACCACGAAATTTACCTCGCTGGCCCAATGGAATAACTTGTTCTCGTTTACCATTTTTTGATGCCTTTTCCAGAACTTTATAATTTTCATTGGATGAATCGATGACGGCAGCACAAGATCTGCAGACAGCAGTGACAGAATGGCCGGCGGCATGAAGCACAACTCCGGCCCCACAAGATGGGCAATTGAAAAGCTTAACAGATGAAGGTTTTAGCTCTGTCTTAGATTTTAATTCATCACCAACCATCTATTTCCCTTAAATTCATAAAATTTAAATTATCAAAATCGACATATTTTCCAAAAAATAATCGATTCCCTTCAATAGAGTAGTCGATATTGCCAAAACTATCATTCGTGCCAACCAAATCCACGCTGGTTGATTTTCGGCCTTTCAAACTTTTTACTGGCAATTCGCCCTGACTAGCCAGACAGGCCACTTCACGAATATCGTCAATGGTGTACTGGGATTCATTGATTTGAAGAAGCTCTGCGATTTTCAATCTCGATAGCTCTGGGATTTTTATCTGTTTAATCATTTGAAAGCTTACCATGTAAAACCCTTGGGCATCGGCAAGCCAACCATCTTTGCCATTATCAAAATGTAAATACCATTCATTCCAAGATCCGCTTTCCCAGCCAATTCTTTGTCGGCCCACCACTTCAAATTTTGAGCCTTCAAAAACGCCAGAGGTTCCAATTTGCAAAGGGCTCATGTCCTGAGGCATCTCGGTCATCTTGCCAAGACTTTCAATGTTCATGTCGTGTCTGACGAGGGTCGAACTACAGAACGAACAAACACCAAAAACTGAAGCTTTGGATTTAAAAAAAACTTCAGCTCCACAAGCAGGACACGAAAGCTTCATAGCCTATATAACCTTTCTCAAGAACTCAAAGAGAACCACGATGTCACTCCTTTTCTTGTTCTGCTAAAAACAGGTAGCTTTTATGATAGTTAGAAATCTTTGTGCAGGCTATCCCAAAGACAGCATGACTTTAGTTTTGCGGCGTGTTGATCGAGCTGGTTGATTGGATTTCTTTATACAGTGTTTCTACTTTATAAAAACTATTATTATACTCATGAGTATCGCCTTTAAAACTAAGGATACCATCGCTATAGCTTATATTTCCAGATGGTGATTGAAGCATTACTAACTTGCTATCATTGCATGAAAACGACATGCTAATTCCTGATCCAGGACCAAGTTTGTAAATAGAGTTTATTTTGAATTCAGCCATGTTTACCATGTTTAAATTGCAAGTATATTTATCGTCAACAAGCACGCTATCCTCGTTAATAAACTTGAGTGTTTTAAAAGACGTACATTCTCGATTGTTTTTGCTTTCACTTTCTTTGCATTGGTTAAGTTTGGTCATTTGTTGAGCTGAGTTAATTTCATACGACTTTTTAAGGGAATTTATATCGCTACCTGTGTAAGTTAAATTGCTAACAAACTCAAATTTCTTGCCAATAACCTTTGAAATCTGCTGATTATGATTTTTCATAAACTCTTCAACTTTTTTTTTACTACTCATAAGTTGATTAATTGTTTCTTGGGATCGAACAATGCAATAAAATTTAGATAAACTTATGATATTTCGGTTAAGGTCCAAGATAAGCTCAGCTTGTTCGTCGCGGCCCCAGCTGTATGCACTATGTTTTTTGAGGTTTAATCGGCCAATTTCGCAATCAGTATAAATTGAGTTTTCTTTGGGTTGCGAAATTGAAGTGATAGTATAAGGGACAATGACGTATCCCATCAACTCTGCATTTTCTGCTTTGAATCCAATTGCTGGTGAGAAGTAAAGATTTAGAAAGTAAAGTCTTTCCCCCACCTCATCCGTCAATACCAAGGGAGCGTCGTTTGATTTTAACATGATTGTAAAATAGGGCAGACCATCGTTATTCTGCAGGGGCGAGGTAAAAGAGGTTGTTTTGTTGGTGATGTTAAAGGCAATGGTTTTAACTGAGTTGCCTTCTGCTATTTGAAATTCTAGTTTATTAAAATCTGAACCATATGGATTTCTAGCATTTTTGATTGAGATTTGACAATTTAGATTCTCATTTGTAAGTGAAGATTTGCACGTTTCTGGAAAACTATCGGAATACTGCAATTTTAAAAGTAAGGACTCAACTTCACGGCCAGTTACTTTGAATTCTTTTTTTGCATCTGATTTTATGATTAATCTTTTGTCAAAGCCGTTGTAACGCAATTTATTGAATAGATCTTCTGCAGAGGCATTCAATAAATCATGTATAAACCAGTCAGTCACTCTTCGAATATTTTGATAATCATCTTCATTAAGGGCCATCATTTTTTTTGTTTGAAAGTACTTTACATTTTTGATTTGTTCACATGTCAGATTGTTTTCATCTTTTTCGACGTAGAGACCCATTTCCTCTCCCATAACGCAAATTTCGTAAAAACTATAATACTTTAAAAAGTAAAGATTCATGACAAATTCATGAATAATAAGGTCAGCTTGGTGCTGCGGCTTCATGTCCATAAATATTTTATTATCGATCCAGATTTCTCTTTTCTTATTTAGAGCAATTTGTTGGGTTTTGCCTTCTTTAAAAATGATACCTAGAGTTTCTTTATCAAGAGAGTTAAGGGTGTCGTCAGTAAAATACCAAGACTTCATTCTGATTAAAAACTGTGAGTACGAAAATTTATTTTTTTCTTCGCTTTGTCCTAGTTGCGACATGAGGATATCAAATTTTTCAAGTCTAGGTTTAATATACTTATCATATATTGGAAGTTTTACCAAAGGTGCAATGTTGCTTTCGTAAACTTTATTTTTGCTGCCATTACCGCCTCCACCAAAATCAGCAGTTCCTTTTGGTGGTGGGGTTGGGCTGGCTTCTGACAAAAAAAGGAAGCTGTAAATAAATAAGACGTTTAGAATATTGAAAATGTTGCGAGATCTCATATAATGTTCCTTAAAATGTTTAAAGTTTACTTGAAGCTTTAGCTATTTATGTTCTAAGGCTTTCAAAAAGCATGCACAAAAAGGGAATTTAATATACCCTTTTTTGTGCAAGGCTTTATCGAAGCCAGTACAGACCTTATTCGTATTGTGTGAAGTAGTGAATTGTTGTATATTTTTTGCCATCAGTATAAGTGCCGGTACTTGAAAATGTCAGATTGTTGCCCTCTAATTTTGCTGTGCCTGAAACAACCCAAATGGAAGTTCTTTCAGATTCATTAATAGAAAGGGCGATGCCATCGTTTTCTAAGTTGAAAGTAGAATCTTTAAGGTAGGCGTTTATTTTAGCATCTAATTTTTCATTAATTAAAGCTTTTTTATTGCCGATGATTTTTATTGATTTCGCATGATAACAAGTTTTTGGTTTTTCATTGCTGCTACAAGAATACTCTTCTTGGATTTGACTGGCCTCTTGGGAAAATGTTGTCGATTGACCATTCTGTTCTGTGGTGATGTAGGTTGTCTTTTGTAAGCGAAATTTTTTGCCAATTAAAGGTGCTACTTGATCAGCGATGACCGTTTCTGTTTTTTGTTTATTTTGTTTTATTTTTTCCTTTAAGGCTTCAGCAGATTGAGAGTTCATTTTTTCATAGGTTTGTTTACCGCTAGAACTGGAGGTGCTCAAAGTGTTATTTTCCACTTTGGCAGTCGCATTAGACATTTCTTGTACATCTTTTTCAATCTCAGCATCTGATTTTCCAGATTGCTTTTCATATTCTAAATATTCACATGAGGGTTTTACAGAGGCTTCAGTAGCTGTTTTATTTTGTAGATAGGCAAGTGTTTTTGGGAAAGGATTCTCGCTATGGGAATCATCAAAAATGAAGCTCATGCTTCCATCGGTTCCGATTTCAATAAAAGCTTCGACAGAGCTTTGGCTTGCAGAGTCTTTCCAAAACCCTACGAATTCTTTAGAGATTGGAGCCGCTGAGCTAGATAGACATTTTGAGTTTGTCACAGAGTCAGAGGCTGTCTTTCCAATACATGAGGTTAATAAGAATCCTCCGATTATGGATCTGCTAATGAGCTTTAAATTTAATGCTGGTGTTTTCATTTTGTTCTCCTTTTAAGTTTATGCTTACTTTATGAGCACAATATAAGTACGAAGGTCGAGCTTTTCCAGAATTATGTAGTAAAAAGTAACGTTTATAATTAACTTTTAGTAAAATATCATAAATGCTGAATATTTATGAATACTTAGATTATAGGAAATTTTTAAGCGAATGGCTGAAGCAACAGCAAAGCGGTGGTCATGGAATGAAAACAAAACTGGCTCAGCAGGCGGGTATAAGTTCCTCCATGTTTAGTCAAGTTCTGATGGGTAATAAAGAGTTAACCTTAGATCAGGCTGCAGAACTTATAGAGATGCTTGCTTTAGCGACTCATGAAGAAGACTTTTTTCTTCAATTAGTTGAACTATCCAGAGCATCCAACCATAAACTTAAAAGCAGGATTTTAAGTCAATTAGCGGAAAAAAAAATGAAGGCCCAAAAACTTTCCGAAAGACTTAAAACTGCAAAAGAGCTTTCTGAATTAGAAAAAGGAATTTATTATTCAAGCTGGATTTATGGAGCTGTTAGAAATCTGTCAGCGATTGAAGAATTTGGTTCAACTCAGTTGATAGCTGATCGTTTGCAGATTCCAGTAGTTCTGGTATCCAAGGTGGTCGAGTTTTTACTGGAAAACAATTTATGTATTCAACATAATGGGAGATTATCTCCAGGAGTGCAAAACACATACTTGCGACCAGAATCTCCCATGGTGAATAAACATCATCAGAATTGGAGAGTTCGAGGATTTGATCGTATGGAGCTGAAAAGAACTACCGATTTTTTTTTTACAGGGCCAGTGACGTTAGCTTCTGACGATATTGGAAAAGTCAGAGATTTGCTTCCAAAGTTTGTTGAAGAGATTACCAAAATTGTAGGGCCGTCTAAGTCTGAAAAAGGCTATTGCTTAAATTTAGATTGGTTCGAGTGGTAATTAAAATGAATAATCTCCGTCGATAAATAGCTGTTAATCATAATATCAGGTATTGGTTAAGATCACTTTTTTGAAACAGACAGTCGAGAGCAAAACGGATATTCGTCATTGATTTGTATTGTAATTCAGTATTAGCATAAACTAAATTTCCATGAATTGCTTTCGAAGCCGCTTGGGGGAGATTTGAAAAAATTTAATTTTAGAGAGGAAATCCGTCAATGCCTTACTTTTTAATTTCTTTTTTTATTTGTTTTTTTAATTTAGCTAATGCCTATCATGGAGTTGTTATGGTTTCGCGAGGCGATGTACAAAGAATTTCAAAAGAAAAAACTGGAAAAATATCTGTAGGCTCTCGAATCTTTCAAGGCGACAGCATTATTACAGGGGCCAATTCCTATACCAAAATTGTAATGACCGATAGAAATATCATTTCTGTCATTTCCAACTCTCATGTAACCATTGAACGATATGAAAATGGTGGTAAATTGGGTGGTAGAAATGCCGACTTGACCTTAAAAAATGGAAAAGTTCGTTTTGATGTCAAAGAAACTTATGATGGTGAAAAAAATAAGTTCATTATTAGAACTCCTACATCCATCACTGGTGTTCGAGGAACTGACTTTGTAGTTAGTTTCGATCCTAAAACATATAGCACGGAAGTGGTCTGCTTCATGGGAGTCGTTTCTGTCGCTGGTAATAAAGAGGGACAACCTCCAGGACCATTTGTTTTAGTTAAATCAGAACAGGTTACCAAAGTTAACGTAAACCTTATTCCAGAAAATCCTGTTCCTTTACAAAAGGAAAGTTTAAAAAAACTGAATCAAGAAACATCTGAACCATCTATGTCTGATAAAAAAATTGATTCATGAGTTTTGAAAGAGTCAACGACGGACTCTGAAATCCCTACCTCAAACGCCAAATCAGTTGAATGAGGTTTTTATCAAAATTAAATAAATCAGCTATTTAGAGGGATTGGTGTTTGTCCCACACTGTAGCAACGGAAGCGCAAGATAAAATCTATAATCATAAAAATTAAGAGTTTAAGTGTTTCAAAATGTCGGCCTCAAGATCTTTTGGCTCGGTTTGAGGTGCGTATCTATCTAGGACTTTGCCATCCTTTCCAACTAAAAACTTGGTAAAGTTCCATTTAATTGATTCGGAACCCAATATTCCAGGAGCTTGCACTTTAAGAAACTTATAAAGGGGATCAGCTTTTTCCCCATTCACATCGATTTTTGAAAGAATTGGGAAAGTGACGTCATAGGTTAATTTGCAAAAGGTCTGAATGTCCTCATCTGTTCCTGGCTCTTGCCCGCCAAATTGATTACAAGGGAAACCTAGAATCATCAATCCTTTTTCGGCATATTTCTTATATAAATCTTCCAATCCTTTGTACTGATTGGTATAGCCGCATTTACTAGCCACATTCACAATCAAAATTATTTTTCCCTTATGCTGGGACAAAGGATAGTTTTCATTATTGTTGCTTAGAACAGAAAAATTAAAAAAAGAATTCATGAAAGCTCCTTGATAAACTGCTAGCGGGCAGTCTATATTAGCTCTGATAAAAATTCAAACTTTGAGTTAGTTAATTTATGTAAACAGTTTTTGGAGGTCTAATGAAAAAAATAGCTCTATTAATATCTGGTTGTGGACATAAAGATGGTGCTGAAATCACAGAAGTTGTTAGTTTGCTCGTAGGTTTAAACAAATGGAATGCCAAAGTGACTGCGTTTTCATTGGATGTTGAAATTGAAGTGACCAATCACCTGACCAAGAGAATTCAATCCGGAGAAAAAAGAAATATGCTTGCAGAGGCGGCAAGGATAACACGAGGAGAAATTCAAGATTTAAATTCATTGGTTGTTCAAGATTTTGATGGGCTTGCGATTGCTGGGGGATTAGGGGCAGCTATTCATTTTTCAAATTGGGCAGAAAAAGGAAGCGATTGTAAAGTTCATCCAGATGTTCACAGAGTCATTGAAGAATTTTATCAGGCTGAAAAGCCTATAGCAGCTGTGTGTATTGCACCTGTTTTATTAGCAAAAGTTTTGGGTTCAAGAGGAATTACAATCACACTAGGAAATGATCCCAAAATATTTGCCGAGGTTAAAAAAACGGGTGCACGGGCGGTTGAATGTCCAGTTTATGATTATATCACGGATAGAGATCATCGATTGTTGACGACTCCTGCATTTATGCATGAAGCGACTTTTGGTCAAGTATTTGAAGGGATTTCTCTGATGACTAAAGAATTGGTGGAGATGGCGTAATGAAAAAAATAGCGCTTATCTTCGGTGGAGTTTCTTCTGAAAGGCTTGTTTCTGTAGCCACGGCACAAAATCTGGTGAATTTTTTGGAAGATCCAGACATTTATTTTTTAAGTCAAAATGGACCTTGGTATCAGACCGACAAGGTCAAATTAATTGAGCACCAAAATCCTTTTAAATCAGAATTTAAGTCCTATGGTGAGAAAGTTGCTGAGGATCTCTTCTCAGCAAAGAAGATCTTGGACGGTAAATGTGTTGTTATAGGACTTCATGGGACCGAAGGTGAGGATGGTTCCATTCAAAAGTTCTTTGAAGAAAATAAGATTTGCTTCACAGGGTCTGGATCTTCATCGAGTGCCCTTTGCTTTAACAAGACCCAGTCTAAAGTGAAGGCTAAAGAATATGGTATTTCTCTGGCTCAAGAGATTGTCCTAGATTTTAATAAAAATCATCCATTAGAAGATGTAAAATTATTCTTTGAAAGACATTCTAAGATAGTTTTAAAGCCCGTAGCTAATGGATCAAGTTTTGGCCTGTTCATCATAGATAATCTTGAAAAACTTCAATCCGCTGTTGCAAACATTAAAAACTCTAATGATCCTTACTATCTTTGTGAAGAGTTTATTGAAGGTCGAGAAATGACTGTTGGAGTTTTTGAAAACCAAAGTGAAATAAAGGCACTATGCCCTAGTGAAGTGCTTTTGGATAAAGGTTCTAATTTTGATTACGAAGGAAAGTATTTGGGGATTGGGAGTAAAGAAATCACTCCTGCATTGATAACTGAGAGTGAAAAGAAGCAGTGTCAAGAATTGGCCTTAAAAGCCCATCAAGTTTTTGGATGCTATGGTTATTCAAGAACGGATATGATTTTAACCAGTAATGGTCCGGTATTTTTGGAAACAAATACCTTGCCTGGAATGACGAAGGCTTCTTTTTATCCACAACAACTTGCAGCCGATAAAATTTTATTCAAATATTTTATTGATTCACAAATAGTCATGGCGAGTAAGAGGTATCTCTAAGTTAATAGGTCTAGAATTTTTTGGGCCTCAATTTTGCTTTAACTTTCATTGCAATAAAGGTTGTCTTTATAAGAGAGACATCTTTTTCTGGGGAGTAAAAATGGAAGCAAAAAAAATACAGTACTTTGAGAATGTAAATCATCCAGTTCACAGTGAATTTATCAGAGCACAAAGTCATTGTGTTTTATGTGGAAGCATCCTGGAGCTAAATCATACGGCGAATAAAGATAGTAGAACCATCAAAGAGGAAGCTTATTGCCCCCAATGCACTTTGAAAACGAGAGCTAAAATCTATTTGTTAAATTAGGATAGATCACAAAGTACATTTAATAATGTACTTAATAATTATTTGGGTGCAGCAGATGTTTTATTTGACAAGATGGATGTCAATTCTTTGACGAGATTCATAAGGCCAGTGTTGTCAGCAGTTACTGACTTATGGTGGCTTTCCTAATTTGAAAAAAGAAGGTTATTGATCCTTGGCCAAAAAGGTTTAAAGTAAAAGCATGTTTGTATCTTTTCTTGAGAGTATTAAGTATGTGGGACACTTAGTTCCTATTTCATTTCTTAGAGTTTTTTTAGGCTATTATTATTTAGAAGAGGCGATTCAAAAATATTCTGGTGATTTTTTAATAAAGCCAAAAATTGCAGAATCTATATCTGAATTTTTACCCTTAAGTCATGCTCCCGAATGGTATAAGATAATCATTTCGAGTCAATTTATTCCCCAGTGGCAATTTTTAGCATTTCTCATTACAGGTTTTGAGTTTGCAATTGGAATTTCATATATTTTTGGATATGTCGTCAGGCCAATGGCTCTGGTTGGAATTTTTCTATCAATGAATATGATTTTTATATTGGGACCTCAGTTTGAAGATCTAAATAAGACATTTCTTGCCGTGCATTTTATGATGGCGTGGATTGGAGCAGGCAGATGTTTAGGTTTAGATTATTATTTCTATAAACGTCGTCGTGGTTTTTGGTGGTGAACAGTGCAACATTTTATTCTTTTTCTTTCTACGATTTTTTTTGTATTGATTTTTAGTTTTTTTAATAAGCAAAACAAATCGGATCAAATAAAGCCCACTTTGAGAGTATTTGGATATTCTTCTTTTATCTCAAAGTATGGGCCAGGAACAGAATTGAAAGAACTATTCGAAAAATCATGTGACTGCCATGTTGATTATATTGAAGGTGCGGATTCTGGAATCCTTTTACAACGAATTAAATTAGAAGGATCTACTTTAGGCGCTGACCTGGTTATTGGTTTTGATCAATTCGATTTGCAAAAAGCTCTTTCTGAAATAAAGTGGAGAAAATTAGATTTTTCCCAACTAGAATTAGATCAAATTATAAAACCGGCGTTAAATAACAGTTATTTTGTTCCCTTTGACTGGGGGATCATGGCTTTTGTAGGCAGAAAAGATGATCCTTTGATCCCTCCCAGATCTTTAACCGATCTTTTGAAACCGCAATATAAGAGAAAATTTGCATTACAAGATCCAAGAACTTCATCTCCTGGAATGCAGTTTTTAGCATGGATTAAAAAAGCATTTTCAGATGAAGAATATAAGAAATACATTGAGCAGATTATTGATCAGGCACATAGCTTTTCGCCAACGTGGTCGGTTTCCTATGGTCTCTTTGTAAAAAAACAAGTAAATTACGTACTTTCATATACGACTTCACCCCTTTATCATTTAATTTCAGAAAAAAATTCAAATTATTTCGCCATTCCATTTTCAGAAAAACATCCAGTTCAATTTGAATTTTCAGGTATTCCTGCAGATTGTAGAAACTGCGAGAAAGCTGAAGAATTTATTAATTTAATGCTTTCTGAAGAGGGTCAAAAAATAATCATGAATAAAAATTATATGTATCCAGTTTTAAAGTCTGTTCGAGCGGGAACTCCTTTTGAACCTCTAATGGCGTTGGAAAAACTAATACCTTTTGAAATCCCTTCAGCCAGTGATATCGAAGATCTGTTCCAAAATTGGTCTGAAGCGAGAAAGGGAATTAGATTTGCAAAATAAAAAAATACTGCAGATGGGGATTGTTGTTTTCTTGCTATATCCCTTTTTGGTATTATTTTTTAAAATTTCGGGAAATGTCCATATTGACATGGATGAGTTATTTTGGTCTTTGAAGAACACGAGTCTGCAAGCCTTCCTCTCTGCTTTGTTTTCTTTATTATTTGGTTTTTTTCTATCTTTGGGCGTATTGAGTTATCAAAATTTTAATAAATATAGAACGAGCCTGGATCTCTTTTTTTTATTGCCGAGTTTTATTCCTAATTTGTTTATTATTATCGCTTTGATGAATTTGATTGATCCATTTCCAATAGGAATGATCGGAATTATTATTGCCCATGTGGTAATAAATACGGGAATCGTTGCGATTTTTTTAAAAAATAACATTCAGCTAAAGCTTGGAATAAGTGGAGAATTAGCCTTAGTCATGGGTTCTTCAAGAATGAGGTTCCTAACTAAGATTTTAATTCCTCAATTAAAAAAAGACTTTTTTGAGATATTTTTCTTTGTCTTTTGTATTTGCTTTTCTAGTTTTTCGATTCCCATGGTTATTGGAGGTGGGAGGGGAGTTAATTTAGAAATTTTAATTTATGAAAAAATAAGAATCTATTCTGATTGGTCAAGTGGGGTTATTATTGCAACTCTACAAAGTCTAATTTTATTTGCATTCTCTTTTTTGACTTTTAAATCCCAGAAATATCAATCAAAGCAAAATTTTAATTTTCAAATTATTTCTTCAAAATCAGTTTTGTTGTTTTTTTTCATCATCTATTTATTATTTTTGGCTTCATTCTTTAGAGGGCTATTTGAGGGCACTGGATTATCAAGTGATTTTTACTTATTTAAATCCGAATTATTTTCTGCTTTGGTTGGAACATTAATCCTCTCGACGGTTGTTGGACTTTGTGTTTTTGGCTACTTGATTTTATTGTCCTATGTTTGGAATAACAATATGTTTGCAAAATTTCTTCAAGGATATTTGACTCCTAGTAGCGCTTTAGTGGCCTTATCGCTCTTAATAGTGGGGCCTAATACGGGGATTTTCGTTTTTCTAAAAATTTCCATTGCCTTACTTATTCTCTATTCCAGTTTGGCGTATCGATTGGGTTGGAACTCCTTACTTTATGAATTAGAAGCTGAAAAAGAAAAGGCACTTATATTGGGTGCGAGTGAAAACCTTATTTTTAAAAAAATAGTTATACCTTTGGTTTTAAGAAAAGCATTTTTTATTTCAGGGCTATGTGCATTTTGGACTTCCGGAGAGTTTGCAATTTCAAAAATTTTAGCACAAAGTGATTTTACTCTGGCCATGGTGACTGAAACGTTTATTTCACAATACAGATTAAGTATAGCTTCATGGCTCACTTTAGTTGTACTATGTTTAGGAGTTTTAATTTTTTACATTTTTATCGAGGTGGGACGTGTCCTTAGTCAAAAAATTGAAGATTCATTATGATGATTTTTCCATCGAGATTGAGAATTGGGAAATTTTGGACAAGGGAGTCACGGTTCTGTGGGGGCCATCGGGATCGGGAAAAACATCCATATTTAGGGGTCTCTTAGGTTTAGAGAAAACAGCCGAATGTTCTTGGGTGTTTAACAATCAGGATATAGGTAAAATTCCAGTTAGGGAAAGAAAAATTGGAGTGGTGTTTCAGAACTACGAGCTGTTTTCTCATATGACAGCATTTCAAAATATAAAATTTGCGGCTGAGTCGAGATCGGTCCCCAATGAGGAATTTAATAATAAATTAAATCAACTAACTAAAAAACTGAGAATTGAAAATGTGCTTGATAAAAATATTAAACTGCTGTCAGGAGGGGAAAGGCAACGGGTTGCATTTGCATCGGCGTTAATTGGGAAGCCACGAATTTTATTTCTTGATGAACCCTTTTCTGCTTTAGATGAAGAACTTAAAGAAGAAAGCAGAAATTTAATTAAAAATATTTTAGTAGATCAAGAAATCCCAGTTCTCCTCATCACTCATGATAAAAGAGATGTTGAATCCCTTGCGCAAAAAGTAAGTACTATTAAAAATGGAAGAATGGTTACCTAGATCTTAATAAATCTTCCACACTTATTAATTTGGAAAATAACTTTTCGAGTCATTTCATTGCTAAGTTTAATTTCACAAATATACGCTGTTTGGTCTCTCGTTTGAATCATTAAGTCAGTTTGGCAAGCGCCATGATTTCGAGTTTTTTCTGACTGCCTATATGACGAAGCAGTTAATACTTGAGAAATAGAAATATTCATTCTTTCTAACACTTCATCTAAGTGGTTCAGAACCATATTCTCAAATTTTAGATTTGAAGATAATTCAATTTTCAATTTTTTTTGTAGCTGTAAGTGTCGTTCGATTTTGCGATCTCGACCGAACAATGGCTTATTTAAGTTGCCATTTGCCAATTTTTTATTGGAAACCTAGAACAAAATGACATTTTATGTTGATTCTATTAAAAGAGCATTCCAGCGCCATTTAAATACGAGAGGAGTGTCGAATAGTAAGACAGCGTAAGATTGAATATGTCTATATATCTACAGTGGAAAAAGAATTTAGTTTCAATTATAGTTTGTAAGAAAAAAAATTCAGCAAGGATTGCTGCGGAGAATTTAAACACGCAGAACGGTTGGTTGTATGGCGAAGCCATTGAGCATTAATTCGTTAAAAATAAAATCTCTATTTAAAATTTTATTTATCTTTGTTTATTTTACGAATTCGATTAGCTATTCAATAACAACTAATCATAGATTGAATAGCGACGTTAATGGCGGCGCGAATAGTATGGTGGTGGGTGATCTAGAAGCGGTCACGCCCATTACCGATCCAGAGTTAAAAAACTATTTTATTACTATGGAAGACTTTGCTCAAAGGCTTGAGCAAGATAAAGTAAGAAATTCAGAGAGTATCTTTGGGCTAAATCATCAACGTGTTGAAGTTCTAAATAGAACTTATGCATTAGATCAAGGTCAAATCGAAATTGCGAAACCGCCAGTTACCTCTTTGAATTACTCTTTTGATTCTCAGAATAAAGAATTTATTATTGAGGGAATTTCTGGTTCCGATGAAAAAGGTCTGAATGGAAAAGTTATTGCACGGCATATTTTTTCTGGCTTTGATGTAGCTTCTGTCGTTGCTGATAATTTATTAGTTATTATTATTGAAAAAAATGGTAAAATATCAGCTATCCCAAAATCAATGGTTGTACATTTTGGTTTTGAAGCACCTATTCCTGTTTTTAAAAATGTCAATGGCTCTCCTTTGAAGTTTAATGATGTGACTAAAGTGAAGTCAGAATTCTTAACTCTAGCGTCGGCTCCTCTTTTAAAAGAGGAAGTGTCTTCTGAAGAGGCGTTGGCAAAGGAATATGAGGCAGGCCAGTTGCTAGTTTGGGAGCAGAACAACTCTGGAGAAAGATCTAACTTGGTGAGGTTGCCAACGATTTCATTATTGAATTTTGTGAATGTGGGATTGCGGTATCTAAATGCAGCTTCTCAGTTGGTCACTTTAGATCAAAAAAATACTAAAGAACTAGAAAGTGTTCTAAAAGATCTCTATGATAAATATGATATGGAAGCTTTTGAAGTTTTAAGAAAAAACATGTCTCCTATCGAAACAAGTGTTCTTTCTAAATACTCTCCCGAGAAAATTTTAAAATCGCTCACGATAGCCAATACCTTGGAAGAAGCAACGAATAGCCCGAGAGATAAATTTACCATGTCTGAGTGGGTATCCGAACACAAACTGTTACATGTGAACGCTCAAAAAGAATTTGAACAGAAGACCAAAGAAGCTAAAGAAAAATCAGAAAAAAAGGCGAGTTTGTTAAAAAAAATATTTAAATTAGATAAAAATATTCAATTTGTGGACCCTGATGATTTTTACCCAAACAATAGCAATTACCAAAAATTCTTGCAAAAAAATGAAAGCCCTCTTCAGTTTAAAAAGTCAAATTATCAAGTATACAAGGAGAATGTTAATAAATTTTTGAAGTCCAAGGCCGTTACTTTTTTGATGATTGGCGCTCCCGTTTTGGCATTTTACTCTTTACCTTATTTTTATGATAAAAATGAAACCCTACAGCAGATTAAGTCTTTGTCTTTTATGTATGAAAATATCATTCCTGAGGTTTTAAAGGATCATGCCTACCGGACTCCATTAATCATCAGCACAGTCATACAAATTGCCATTATTCCCTTGGTTTATTTATCTGCGTGGGGTTATAAAAATATTATTAAAGCATTAGCTTTTAGCTATAAAAACTCAGGGTCCCCCTTTGCTCTTAAAGTTAAGGACTTCGCTGCCAAGTATAGGGATCTTACAACCACCCAAGTATTATTGACTATCAATGTAAGATTTTTTAGCATGATTATAGCTCCCTATTGGAAGGTATTAATAGAAGGGTTACTGGGTCAACGGACTTTTTTCTCTGCAGCGAAGAAAGGTCTAAATCCGTTTAAGTACATTTCCAAAGATTCAGAAACTGGAAAATTATTAAATTTAGAAAAATCAGGTTTTGTTGGTATAGGCCGCCCATCCTATACAAGAGCGCAACAAAACAACGAGATTAATCTTAAGATCCAACAACTTCTTTCTGAGCAGAAAAGATCCATCGAAATGGCGGCTTGGTTGTTAGCGACGAAAGCCATTTCAGAAAAATATGAATTGGACCCTGCTTCCTTGTTTTTGGTGGCAGAAAACCAGCAAGTTAGTTCACAAGAAATATCGAAAATTTTATCAGATCCTGACCTTAAAAAGAGATGGGAACTATTGAGTGCTAAATTGATCAACGAGTTTAAAACATTAGATACTTTTAGTGTTGTTAATTTAAAAAAAGGTTTAACAAAAGAACAATTTGCAAAGCTGTATGAGGCAGCCAAAATAGCAGCGGAAAAATTGAATGAGCTACCAAAGTATAAAATTGAACTGAAGACTCGATATTTGCAATTTAAAAAGGGACTGGCATTTTTAAAAAATTGGGCTGTCAATTTGGGAGATAAGGAAAGCACTTTTTTGAAACAAGTTATTCCGGGTAAGTTCGTCAGTCAGCAAGTAAACCAAGACTTCCCTGTGGATCAAGCTATAATGACGGTACTTCCTGGAATAGCTGGAGATCAGGCCGATTTGAAAAACCCAACTTACTTGGCGGCGGATGCTAAGAAAATGACGTTCACTTCAGATGCACAAATGTATTCAATAGTAGGTAATGTCTATGGGCATTTAGTGTCTTCGGCGGCAACCCTGTCTCTTCTGAATGATTCAGTTAAGGAGGAGGAAGAAACAAGATATAATCCCAGGGAATACACAAAAATTGTAAATAACGAATGGAGTCCTAGTTTTTACAAGACATCAAAAAGTTGGTTCCTTCACGCCTTAAACCCCTTAAAGTCAGATGTGGGTGGACTTGCGGTTCAGAGGTATATCTCAAGAATGAACACCATTTTTGCCTCCATCACCTTTAATCTCGTTTCTAGGGTTTTAATATCGGGTCAAAGTATGGCTTCTTCTTTCAAATCTTTTGCAATTGGTTTTCTGGCTAGTCATCGGATTTTCGGTTTTCCATGGGACTTTATTCAAGTGGGAAATCGGCATCTGGGTGAAGATGCGGAGATCAGGTCTCATAATTTTAAAAGCATGCAATATAAAATTTCTCAAGGTCTTAGGGAAAGAGATGTGGAAAAATCTGAGAGGTTAATTGACGAAGCTTTTTCTGAAATTATAGATGCCTACATTAAGCAAAATCCCAAAGCCATAAAAGAACTATTGAATGAATTAAATGATGTTTTCGTTGCTCAAGAGTTGCAAGAAAAAATATCCAAAATAGATTTTAAGAATTTATCGCCTGAATCTTTGAAGTATTTAGGATTATTTTCTCAGCTGGTGGTTGCTAAGAATACTGAAAATAAAGAGTTGTTTGAAAAGGTAAGAAAGTCTCTTGAGGCACTTTATGAAAGCAATAACGAAATTGATTCCATGGAACTTAAGAAACTGAATGCAGAGGGATTGTTGTTTTTAACTCAAACCTCGCCTCCAGTGCCAACCAAGGAAAATGCCATAGTCACTTGGACTGCCTCTATCTTGTTTGGTGCCATCTTGACAACGATACTCAGTACTAAATTGGCCCCCTTACTTATGGATCCATCCTATTTAGCCAAGCCGACAGTTGTTTGGGATTCTTTTTTGACTTGCTTAAAATTTACTGGAGTTTATTATTTAGTGTTGGGGAAAAAGCCTTGGGAATTTTATACGAAATTGTATAAAAATAGCAAAGAGTTTATTTCTTCAAAGAAGGAATTGTTTTCAATTTCAACTCTTTTGTCAACAAAACGGAATAGTTTAAATTTAAGAAGTTGCCTAAAATATTATTAAGTTTTAGGTCATGACAGTATCATTTCAAGATCAAATGTATCACCCCAGTTTTAGTTTGGTTATCAATTCAGAAACCATTTCTTATTTTGAGAATTAATTTTATTTGATTTTCATCTTTTTCCATTAGGAAACTATCAAGTCTAGATGGTTTCCTCCGAGGTTATAGAGGTCCAATAATTCAAATGGGAGGTAGTTAATGAAAAAGGTTTTTCTACTGATGCTGTTTTTGACTGCTTTGGTTCAGCTTTCTAGCTGCAGTAAAAAGAGCACGGATTCTGACTCAACAACGACCACGAGCTATGGAGACTTACCAAGTCAGCTCGCAACAGGTGCTTATTAAGGAGGAAATATGAAATTTAAAATTGGATTAATCATATTCATAATTGCCATCCAGGCGAAAATGCCTGAAGTCGTTTCCACAAAGGCGTTTGTTAGGTTTAAATTAAATCAAATGCATGAGCAATTAGTTAGGGGAGAGCTGCCAATTACTCCTTTTCTAAATGCCATTACGGCGGGGAGTCCAGCCTTTGCTGAAGGTGATACTTCCTGTGAAAAGCAAGAGGCCGCTCGGATAAAATGTTTAGCCGCATGGACAGACTATGCTCACGGAGCTTTAAAGTATTTTAATGGGACTTTATGTCGTTTTAATAATGAAACGGCTGCTGATGTAGAAACCACCCTTTGTCATTTTAGAAAATCCATGGGCATTAAAGTGGATTTAAGCAGTTTACCTGTTTCCGCGACAAAAACATTTGGCGGTAAAACCATAGTTGTTGAGATTGTAGCTCCCTCTGAATCTTGGGCTGTAGCTGCCGGTTATCAAGCCAAGGGTACGGTGACCGTGGGGGGTACTCAGTATATGCTTTTGTACTGGGGTGGTAAAGACACTCAAACCAAAGGTTTTATGATTGAAGGCCATGATTCTAACGGAATTGGGGGCAATAGAGCCGGGTATCTTACTTGGGACCTAACAAATGAGAATGCCCAATTTGTTAAAATGTACCGAGCTAATTTTCCCTCAGGCAGCTATCTCGGATCTGCAGTTAAAACAAGCACCAGTTATCGTGGAGATGCTTCAATTTATGGTCAGTTAAATTTCAATAAGTCAACGAGTGCCGTGTCCACTCAAATTGTCATGATTGAAGAGCAAAGAGCTGGTGGAACTGCCGGTCAATTCGGATGTTTCAGAATGTATTCTTCTGGAATCAAAGGTGCCCAGGTTACCGTTGCCAAAACACAAAACTCCCTTGGGGGCACGGGGCACAGCGTTTCGAGTACGTCTTTACAACTAGATAGTATGGATGGCGTGACTTTAACAGATGCGGTGGGAACGGCTAATGGAACGGGAACTTCGTTGAGTTCACAAAGCGCTTTGGAAACAGCTTTGGGTGTTTCAGGCAGCGTGTTCAAAGTTTCCTGTGCAGATATTAACGATGCTGGGGGAGCTTCAGGTACTTATTTATTTTCATCTTCAAGAACTCAGAAAGTGGACTTTACTAAAACTGTCACAGATGTTTTTCCTTAATTAAACTATAAAAATCGCCATCATCTAAATCACCCAAATCTTGAAAAAGATTTGGGTGATTTTTTTAACCTGGTGTGAATATAGTGTGTATGGAAAAAATGAAAATTAATAATAATAAACTTAAAATCCGATTTACTGTTTCCTATGATGGAACTGGTTATTGTGGTTGGCAAAAACAAAACCATAGTAAAATGAGGAGTATTTCCCAGACGATTCAAGAGGCTCTGGAAAAAGTATTCAAAGAAAAAATAAGTCTTTTTGCAAGTGGTAGAACTGATGCCGGAGTCCATGCCGTGTCGCAGGTTTGTCACTTTGAAACCACGAAGCCTGAATCCTTTTTTAATAGATTTGATTTATCCTGGGCTATGAAATCTGTTTTACCTTCAGAAATAAATATCAATGAGGCCTGGTTAGCCCCCCGTGAGTTTCATGCAACACTTTCTGCTACTCATAAAACTTATCGTTACCTCATTTATAATCATCATCGAAGTTCTGTATTTTTGCATCGGTATGCTGATTGGATTCGCCAGCCATTGAGTCTTGATTATCTGAATGAATGCAGTCAGCATTTAATCGGCCAGAAAGATTTCAAAAGCTTTCAGTCTGTCGGGACTCCGGTGTTACATACGGTCAGAAAAATTTATAAGGCTCAATGGATTCAGAAGAACGATCGTGTTCTTGAATTTACCATCACAGGGAGTGGCTTTTTAAAACAAATGGTAAGAAATATTGTAGGAACTCAAGTCAATCTGGAAAGAAAAGGTCTAAAGCCAGAAATAATAAAAGATATCATAGAGTTAAAAGACAGAACCAAGGCTGGGCCAGTTGCCCCACCACAAGGTTTGTATTTATGTAAGGTTTATTATCCTTTAGAGCTTGACAATAAGTGCCGCAAACTTTAAAAAAACAAGACTTGTGGTCAAGGATTAGTCCCGTTGTATAAATTAATCCTAAACCCTTTCGGAGATGCAAATGAAACAAACAAAGACATTCATGGCGAAATCAGAAGAAGTTTCGCGCAAATGGTACCTCATTGATGCGACTGATAAAAAAGTAGGTCGTATTGCCACCCATATTGCTCATATTTTAAGAGGTAAAAATAAACCTACCTACACTCCACATGCGGATACAGGTGATTTTGTAGTTGTTATCAATACGGACAAAATGGTTTTAACTGGTAACAAATGGAGCAGTAAAAAATATTATCGGCATTCTCGATTTTTTGGATCTATGAAGGAATCTACAGCTGCAGAAGTGAAGAAAGAAGATTCTTCTTTTATTATTCACGAAGCTGTTAGAGGAATGCTTCCAACTAACAAGATGTCTCGTCACTTAATTTTAAAAATGAAAGCTTATCCAGGTGCCGTACATGGCCATGCCGCACAAAAACCTGAAGCTTATAATGTAGAGTAAAGAGGGAATTGAAAATGGCAAGTACTGATAAATTATTTTATGCGACTGGAAGAAGAAAAACGAGTACCGCAAGGGTTTTTTTGAAACCTGGAAAAGGTCAAGTCACTGTCAATGGTAAGAAGCTCGATGAGTTTATGAGTCGATTGCAATCCAGAATGGTTGTGATGCAGCCTCTAGAACTATTGAGCCAATCAGAAAAGTTTGATGCAAAAGTAACAGTTCATGGTGGTGGTGAGGCTGGACAAGCTGGGGCCATTCGATTGGGAATGGCAAGGGCACTTCAGGCTTTTAACCCTGAATACAGAGCAACGCTAAAAAAAGCAGGGTATCTCACTCGTGATCAAAGAATGGTTGAACGTAAAAAATACGGTAAATCGGGAGCCCGAAGAAGATACCAATACTCTAAGCGATAATATTTTTGATAATCTGATAGAAAAAAATCTATTAGAAATGACAGTGATTAGATTAAAAAGAGCTAACTTTAAAAAGTTAGCTCTTTTTTTTTATAGAGCCAATTTATAGCTCCAAAGGCACTATCAGCTTTCAATGATGTTTATGTCTTAAAGTGAGATAAACATCTCTAGATGAGACGCTCTTTAGGCAAAATTTTGAAGTTTCACGTTTTGATTGTAGACTATAATAATAGACTAAGGTCGGGGGCGTGGAATGAGAAGAAATGTTTATATAAAAATTTTCATGTTGTTTTATGCCAGCTTGGCCATGATAGGCTCATTTCAAAATTGTGCTCAATCTAAAATTGGAAATGCCAATGAACTTACTCCTGGAACGATGTCACCGGTCCAAAATCAAGATACCAGTGAAAGTAACATCCCAAAATTAAATTCTGTAGATTTAAGAAAAGCTTCAAGTTTAGAACTTCAACTAAATTCCTTATTCTTAAAAAATAATCGAAATGAAACGCCTCGCTTTTTAATAAATTTATCAAATGGTGAGATGATGCAGGTTAACCTGGAGGGACAAGTTGTTAGTCAAATTCGCCTTTGTCTTTTGCAAGAGGAGTTATCTGAATTAAGTGCCATTATTGACAATGCAGAAATTTGTACTTCTGATTCTAAGGTCAACTCGGATGCGGTTTGCACCTTGGAATACATTTATCCCTACGCAAAAGTACACCTAAGTTCGAATGAAGTGATAAATCTTGGAGAAAAAACAGGGGGTTGTGGAAATGTTTTGGATCTTTGTGAAGAACACAAAAAAGCGTTGAATGGATTTATAACCTATTTGTCATCAAATTTAGAAAACAGAAAGTGCTTGTAGCATTCTACAACTTTAGAATTTCATTCAGAATATTTAATTTGTCTAGCTCTGGGTGGCATATCCAAACCCCTGTTTGGTGAGGGTTTTTTTTAGAAATAAATCCAACAGCTTGCCTGCCAGTAGGACAGGTTCCAAGACAGCTTGAATTCATAACCCTAATTTTACCTTTTAAACCTTTAGAATTTAGTTCCGCTTTTAAGAAATCTTTTAAGTTTTCACCAGGATTACCTGTTTGATTTAATGAATCCTTCGAGATTTCTTTACCACACTTGGTGCAGACAAAGACAGAAAGCTCACTCCAAGATAGCTTTTCGGTTTTCATTAATTACCTCCATATTTTTTAAAGAACAAAGTTGAGAATATTTAATCTTACCCAATTCTGTTTTTGGAATGAAATCGATTATAAAATAATACTTAATTCGCTCAAAAGGTAACAATTTTTCATTAAATTCGAGGATCCCTGGAATAATTTTTTTCGATACAAAAGAGGAATCAAGGACTGGGTTTAGTGATTCTTGAGAAATAATTAAAACTAACTTATTTTCACTTCTCAAGTCAGGTACTGAGATAATTGTCATCTCGACACTTACTTGCTGCGCCTGCATTTCTTGAAGTAAAAGTGAACGGAGTGAAAACAAATTCACTAATTCACCTTTAATTTTAATTACGTCCTTTTCTCGACCTTTCAGAAAAAAAGATCCTTCTTTAGTTTCAGCAAGATCTTCGGAAATCCAAAAATTATTTATCATTTTTGGGGGGTTGAAAATAAATTTTTTATCAGAACCTTGCTCTGACAAATACCCAGAAAACAAAGAATCGCATTGAATCATCAAATTATTTTCTTTTGATATTTTAAACTGACAGCCTGGCAAACAAGAGTAAGAACTATCAGATTGAACACCTATAGCTACCATACTTGCGGTCTCTGTCATTCCATATGTTTTTACGATAGGCCAATCGAGGGATTTGGCGCCAACAAAAAGACTTTCAGACAAAGAGCCCCCTCCGACAAATACAAGTCTTAAGTGTTTGGGAGCTTTTAATTTTTGATTTACAATATCGAAAATTTGAGTAGGTACTAAAGAGGTAAGATGAATATCATTTTTGTGAAGTGTTTCGTAAAAATGAGATAAGTTCCATTTATCAAGATGAAATATATTTTGTTGGAATTCGTAGGCCCGAGCGATGATTCCAAGACCTCCAACGTGAAAGAGAGGTAGAGTCAGAAGCCAATTTTCATTTGTAGAAAAATTAAAAAAATTTCCAACACGTTTTGCAGAGTTCAACAAAGCTTGCTTTTTTAAAAGAACCAGTTTCAGATAGAAAGATTGAGTTCCAGATGTCGGTACCAGAATCACAGGAGAATCAATTTTCTGATTTTCTTTAAAGAATGCTTGAACTCGATTTAATATTTCATTTTGTTTAGATTCAGATAAGTGAGAATTGAGAACTAAATAGTTTTTGTCTTCAAAGAGCTCATCTAGGTTCTTAGGATTTAAAGAATAGAGAGTCATTTTCCTAACCCCTGGGGATCAGAAGATTTTCTAAATTCTGTAGATTTTAAGAAAGAGTAGAATTCGCTAAATCTCCTTTCTGGACTTTCACAAAGGGCTGTTTGAAAAGGGTGAAAGGAATCAAAAGGATGGTTTTCGAAAAGCGAAAAGGTGTGAAGGCCAGGTGAGGTAAAGTTTCTGGGAAATTCTTTTTTTAGAAAGGAATAATAGAGATAAGATCTCCATGTTCCAACCGGCGAGTCCATCATATTTGTTACTGTTATTTTTTTGTTTTCAGAAATTAATTTCAAAATAAAATCATGAGAAATAAAACGTGTGGGTTTTAAAACAATAAATTGAGCCATATTGGGAATTTCAATTTTACTACCTATTTGATCATAGGCTAAAGGAAAAAGACGTGCGAGAAGAGCCCAATCTTTTCCAGAATAGGGTGTGGGGTCTTCCAAGTATTCTAAGTTAGGTATTTTTTTTAATGCAGAATGTGCATCACCAATATTTTTTGTTTCTAAGCAGGAATTAAAATCTAGCCTGATTTCAAAATGACTCAAGTTTTGTTTTAATAGTAATCGGATTTCTTGTTCAAAATTTTTTGTTATTTTAAATTTTATCGTTTCAAATCCAAGAGATTGGATTTTTTCCAATTCTAGGCCCAAAAAATCTGGTGGGAAAAAGTTGAAAACATAGTTTGTTTTTACATTCGCAAAAGAAAGATCTGCAGATCGCGGAAGAATGAAATTTTTATAAAATAAAAGTTCCTGATCAATTAATTTTTTAATTTGTTGGTTCACTTCTAATTTTAAATGTTCTTGTTTCTCGTCTCCCAGCTCGGGCCAATAAATATAATCAAAATAAGTTGAAAAAAAATCTTGTACTTTAAAAAGCAAGGGATTGTTGTTAAAGCTATCCTCTGATTTTATTTTAAGCCAAAGGCCTCGTCGTTCCTTTTTATCTAAGACCAAAGAGTTAAGAGGCTGCTTTGGAATAAATGAATAATCAGAGGTGAAATAATTTTCTAACATTTTTAAAACATTTTCCTTAAAGAATAAATCCAATAGAAATACAAAGACCAAAAAGCAAATGCAAAGCTGCGGCTTGTGCCAGGAAATGGTTGTAAATAGGCCCAGGCGGGTGACTTGTCACATTTCTCATTATTTTGATTGCCAAAGGAAGTGACAAAAAAGGGAATATAAAAACCAGAGGCTTACTGGAGACGAGCCAAAAGAAATTTAAAAAGAAAGGGAGAAGGCACAAGGCTTTAATTTCAAATTTGGCAAAATCAATTCCGAACCTTACAGCCAGTGTTTTTTTGTTTGCGAGAGTGTCTCCATGAACATCTCTCAGATTGTTCAAGGCAATTAATACCGTGGCCAGCAATCCAATTTGGAGTCCTAATACCCAGGAGCCCCAACTTACATCTTGAGTGTGTAAATAGAATATTCCTTGTACCGCAACAAATCCAAAAAATAAAATAACAAATAAATCACCAAGTCCTTTGTACGCCAAAGGGTAAGGGCCAGCCGTATAGCCGTATCCAAAAAGAATCGATACAATGCCGACAATTACCATCGGCCACCCACCAATAAGTACTAAGGGTATCCCTAAGACAAGGGCCAGAAAAAAAAAGAACGAGGCGATAACCATGACTTGCGTATATGAAAATATTCCAGCTTGAGTGACCCTTTTCGGGCCAATTCGTTTTTCCGTATCCGCACCTTTTTTGAAATCAATGGCATCATTAACCAAATTGGTTCCAATTTGAATAAACACCGCTGAAAACAAAGCATAGAAAAAAACTCTTAAACTCCAAGTCGTTGATAAACTGGAAGCATAGCAAGTTCCAGCCAAACAGGGAACAAAGGCGGCGGTGAGGGTTTTTGGACGCGCTGCCAATCCAAGGCTTTTGACGATAGAGAAAATATCATTGGGTACAGCCGTACTCATTAGTTATGGTAATCTTGGAAATTTATCAAAATTTGGTTTTCGTTTCTCAACGTAGGCGTTACGACCTTCCTGAGCTTCTTCACTCATGTAATAAAGTAAAGTCGCATTTCCAGCCAGGTCCAGCAAACCCATTTGACCATCACAATCAGCATTAAGACAGGCTTTCAGACAACGAAGAGAAAGGGGAGAGTGCTCTAACATTTCACGACACCATTTGACTGTTTCAATTTCTAAATCTTCAACGGGAACTATATGGTTCACAAGGCCCATATCTAAAGCCTGCTGAGCATTATATTGCCGACATAAAAACCAAATCTCTCGAGCTTTTTTTTGTCCCACAATGCGAGCTAAATAACTGGAGCCTAGGCCTCCATCAAATGAACCCACTTTGGGTCCTGTCTGACCAAAACGGGCATTGTCCGCAGCAATAGAAAGATCACAGACAACATGGAGCACATGTCCGCCACCAATCGCATATCCAGCAATCATAGCCACCACGGGTTTGGGCATTTGTCGTATTTGTTTTTGGACATCTAATATGTTCAGCCTAGGTATGCCATCAGACCCAACATATCCAGCATCACCGCGAACTCTTTGATCTCCACCAGAGCAAAAGGCCATCGGCCCTTCACCGCACAAAATAATGACCCCCACACTAGAGTCTTCTCTGACAAGATGAAAGGCTTCCTGCAATTCAAAAACAGTCTGAGGTCTAAAGGCATTTCTAACTTCAGGTCTATTGATGGTGATTTTTGCAATTCCATCCGTAGTCTTTTCCAGCTTGATATCTGAAAATTTCTTTAATGGAAGCCATTCAGCACCTGATTTAATTTTTCTTTCTTGATGTTTTTTTGTAAATTCTTTTGATGATAATTCCATGGCCTAGGAATATCTTTTCCAAGCGAAAGAGGCAAGTGACAAATTCCTCTCAAGTTGAAAAAATTGCAGAACTTTTAAGGAAGGTTTTAGCTTTATTCAAATTAAGAGGCTGGAAAAGGATGCAAATCTATCGTTGCTGTTGGTTTGAATTTCTATTTTCAGCAGGAATGCGATTAGTATCTTTTTGAGAGGCTAACCAGTCAAGATTCGGATCTAAATTTTTTCTTTCATTTTTATTATTTTTTTTGTAGGCGAAAGCGCTATAACTACTAGATGTCATGTCCATAATGGCTTCGCTAGAATCGACTGTTGCAAAATGGAGACACATCTTGTCTACGGAATTCTTGTCTACGAGATTTGTGCAAAAATTCGTTTTTATTTCAGAATGGCGCGGTCCACAACTTTTCATTGTATGATATCCGATTGAAACTGCAGCTGAGCTAGAAGATCGCGCGGATATACATTTTGTAGTTTCCTTATTTAAAAGTTTTTGTGAAGGCAAAAAACCGTCGAGGACAACAAGAGATACTTTTTTTTGATCTTTGACCTTATTAGCAATTTCATTTGATAAAGCAGAGCCAGAAGAATGGCCAACAAGAACGTAATTTGTATCCTCTGAGGTATCCCTATCTATTTTGTTAACAATCTTATTAATTTGTTTCATTCCTGCGGTTTTAGCGGCCTCTTTTTTTGGATTCTTTCCAGCAGGATAGGGATAACTTTCAAAGGTGTAATTATCAGGATAGGCGTCTGGAGATTCATGCTTTAATTTGGCAATTTTAGTTCTAGCCGCTTCTTTCCAAACATCCATTTGATCTCTAGTGGCGCCAACGCCTCCAAAATAAATAACCTTCATAGTTTTGGCATTAGATAGGCTATATAAAAAAGCAAAAGATAATAAATATTTAATCATCAGATCTAAGGACATCTTTTTAAATTTCTTATCTTCGATTTTACATTTTTTTTGCTAAAAAAGAAGTTGAATCTTCATTTTTTACGGTAAAATCGAATAAAATTCCACTGTCATTATAAATTAGGTGTCGAAGTCATTGACGAATTGACTTTAATTTCTGGACTGGCGTAAATCTAGGGAGTTCATTTTGTACCAATTGACTAGATACTCTTGCGCTGGGTGGAGGTTTTTGATGAAAAATATATTAGAGCCTGTTGACAATAAGCCCGTTGATTTGAAAAAATTAATTCCTTTTATTAAAGATACCCAGATTGTTGTTACGGGTGCCAACGGGTTTATTGGCAGTGTGATAGTTTGGCAGCTGAATCAATTAGGATTTACCCAGATTATTGCAGTGGATAGTGTAGAGCTATCAGAACGAAATCTGCTCAAAAATTTAAAATACTCAAAATTCTATTCAAAGAATAGTTTTTTAAAATATTTAAAGACCCCTGACTCTTCTCGGAATATTTCTTGGATCATTCATATGGGAGCATGTTCGTCGACAACAGAAACCAATTGGGATTTTTTATTTGAAAATAACACTCAGTATTCTCAAGCTCTGGCAGAGTGGTGCTGTGCTAATAAGGCGAATTACATATACGCTTCGAGTGCGGCCACCTATGGAGCTGGTGAGAATGGCTTTGATGATCAGTTTGATTCAGAAAAACTCAAGCCTTTGAACCTATACGGGGAATCCAAGGTTTTATTTGATCGATGGATACTCAATCCAACCCAAACCCCTCATTCGAAGCCGAATTGTTTTTACGGTTTAAAATTTTTCAATGTGTTTGGTCCGATGGAATATCATAAAGAGTCGATGGCCAGTGTAGTTTACAAGTCATATCATTTGATTCAAAATACAGGAAAAATTCAATTGTTCAAATCCCATCGTCCTGAATTCAAAGATGGCGAGCAGTTGCGGGATTTTGTGTACGTCAAAGATGTCTCTCGTTGGATATTGGAATTGATGTTATTAAAACCTGAAAATGGAATCTATAATATGGGCTTTGGTAAAGCACGGACCTGGCTTGATTTAGCAAGAGGTGTTTTTTCTGCCATGGGTAGGGAGCCAAAGATAGAATGGATAGCAATCCCCGAGAACATTAAAAATCAATACCAATACTTTACCGAAGCTAAAATGAATAAACTTTTTGCGCAGAAGTTGTCGTTGCCACAGTGGCCACTTGAAAAAGCGATTGAGGATTACGTGCAAAATTACTTAAAGGAAGGAGATGCTTTTTTGAAAGCAAACTAAATTATGGAAAGCCTCCCTCAACATTTAAAAAAATACATTGTTCAGCAGGATAACCAAAATTACTCTCCCACGGAACAAGCTGTTTGGAGATATATCTTAAGGCAATTGAAAAACTTTTTGAAAAATTACGCCTACTCAGGATATATTGAGGGGTTAGAAAAATTAGAAATCACTCCAGAGGAGATTCCTTTAATCAGTAATCTGAGTCAAAAGCTGGAAATATTTGGCTGGAGAGCCCTTCCTGTCAGTGGATTTATTCCCCCAGCTGCGTTTATGGAACTTCAGTCTTTAAGTGTGCTTCCTATTGCAAGCGATATAAGAAGTCTTGAGCATTTGTTATACACACCAGCTCCTGATATTGTCCACGAAGCCGCAGGACATGCCCCATTTTTAATTCATCCAGATTTTTCAAATTATCTAAAAAAATACGCTCAAGTGGCGAGAAAGGCTTTGATTAGCAAAGAGGATCTGGATTTATATGAGGCCATCAGGGTGTTATCAGATATCAAGGAAAATCCCACATCAAGCAAAGAACAAATTTCCAAAGCGGAAGAAAATCTAGTTCTTAAGTCAAAAGCGATTTCTCATATTTCAGAAGCTGCAGAGCTAGGAAGAATGAATTGGTGGACTGCAGAGTATGGATTAATTGGTGATTTGCAAAACCCTAAAATTTATGGCGCAGGGTTGCTTTCCAGCGTGGGTGAATCAAGGTGGTGTCTAAGTTCGAAAGTAAAAAAAATTCCATTCACCATAGATTGTTTGAAATATAGTTATGATATTACGGAACCTCAACCGCAATTATTTGTGACTCCTGATTTTTTAACTCTAGAAAAAGTGTTAGAACAAATGGCCGATGCAATGGCTTTTAAAACTGGAGGTGTCGAGTCCTTGGAAAAAGCCTTGAAATCACAGGTGGTGAATTCTTTTGAAGTTGATTCATTGGTGCAAATTGGTGGGCAGCTTGAAAAATATTATTTAGATATTTCTGGTAATATTTCTTTCTTAAAATTTACGGGCCCAACACAAATTGCTTTTGAGGAAAAAGAATTAATGGGCCACGATAAAGGTTATCACAAAGATGGTTTTAGCACTCCTTTAGGTAAGATTAAAGGTTCTGATCGTTTCCCAAGGGATTTCACAGACTCTGATTGGGCTAAAGTAGGACTTGAGCTTGGTAAGAAGATTTCTTTAGAGTTTCAGAGTGGTCTTATAGTTGAAGGAATTTATTTAGGAAGGATCGTTCAGAAACAAAAAACTATTTTATTAAAATTTAAAGAGGCGACGGTGACATACAATTCCGAGGTCTTATTTCAACCGGAATGGGGATATTATGACATGGTTTTGGGTCACCAGATTACCAGTGTGTACTCGGGTCCTCCAGATCGCGTTGCCTATGGCGAAATTGAAGATTTTATCGCCATGAGAGTTCAAAAACCCATCCTAACAGAAACTCAAAAACAAATTCAAAAATTGTACAGCGAAATCCGCTATCTTCGAAATCATCGTCCTCAAATAGAAATTTTATTCAATGCTCTAAAAAAGCATTTTAAGGAAATTATAAACTTGTCTTCTGAGGATTGGTTATTGCCATTGGAAATCTACGAGTTAGTGTCGCAGGAATCTTTAAATAATGAGTTTAAGCATGATGAATTTAAGAAGGAGGTTCTGACTTACTTAAAATCGCAAATTCAGAAACTACCTCAATTTAAATCTTCCATTGAAGATGGCATTGCCTTAAGCACAAACCTTTGATGATCAAAGAAAGTAATAGGTAAAAGTAATAGATGAAAGTAGCAGATGAACTATAAACTTAATGTGGTACTGGTGCGAACTCTTTATGATCGAAATATTGGATTTTGCAGCAGAGCAATGTCCAACATGGGGGCTCATCAATTGATTCTTATTCAACCCCAATGTGAAATGACCTACGAGGCTCAACAGGCCGCAGCCACAGGACAAGACGGGTTAAGAACTAAAAAAATCTATTCATCTATAGAAGAATTTTTAATGAAGGAGCCAGATGGATTGCGAATTTCTTTTTCTGCACGCGATGGACGTGGACGCTCTTCTCGTGATTTTAAAGAGACTCTTTTGTGGTCCCAGAAGAATTCACCCTATTTTAAAAATTCAAATTGTTTAAAAAGTTCATATCACAACACAGATGAGAAATCAGGAAATGAAGAAGTATTTTCAAGCACAGATGAAAAGACAGAAGAAGAAATTGTCGAGCTAGTTCCTATTTATCTTTTTTTCGGGCCTGAAGATGCTGGATTGTCGGCTGCAGAAATTCAAAATTCTCATTTTTGCTGTTCACTTCCTACCTACGGTGAAAATGCAAGCTTGAATCTTTCGCAAGCTGTCTTGCTATGCCTTTTTATATTTCGAGAAACCTTAGGTGGGGCTAAAACCATTTTAAATGGGCAACAGGAGTTAAGGAAGAATGATCAATTGCCAGCATCTATAGATCCAGCAGCCTCTTTAAAAGAATGGTTAATTGCTTTAGGTGTTGATTTATCAAGTAAAAAAATAAATGCCTATACGGTTTTAAAACGTATGTTGTTGCAAAATACTCCCTCTGTAAAAGAATATCAAATGCTAGAAACAATGATCCAACAAACCCTCCGAAAATTAAAAAAACTAAAAGACCTAGAATTGAAAGAAAAAAACCAAGCTTGAATAGGGTTGACTAATTAAATTAATCTATTCCTAAAATTTTAAACTGAGCATCTAAAATTTGATCTACACTTTGTTGGGAGTTGTGGGTTGCAATTTGTTGTGAAGTTGGAAAATGATATAATATAGCCATCGAAGTTATAGGTTTAATCCATGGCAATTTAAAAAAATATTTCAAAGTTCGTAATGTTGAAATAGCAGGAAGTGCAGTTAATACAAATTTAGCTAGCATGTCTACAGCTAACAAATTATCAACGTACTTCAATTCGCTTTTAAGGTCATTGGGAAAACATTCACTCATGGCTAAGGAGAATCCTTCAGAGTGAAGCAAATCATTTAAATAAAAGCCTAAACCGTTGGTATATTTATAATGATTCAAGGCTTTTTTAAAGTTTCCATCAGAAATTTTATCTAAAGTAAATTGAACATCGGCCATAGCAGCTAGAAATATTTTTTTATGATGTTCAGTCATAAAAGGTCCTTCGCCTGTCCAAAATCCTTTTTTATATTCCGAACAAGACAGAATGGTGCTTTGATAAATTCCCAATTGTCCACGGTTTAATTTTTGAGTTTCAACAGAAACCCCTGCCAGGACGTTATAGGCAGAGGCTAGAATAACGAAAAGAAAACAGACACTAATTCTCATTTTGTATTCAACTTATTTATGGTTGTGAAGTAATTTGGTTCAACTGTGAAGGAATTAAAGATTTCATTTGCTCAAGTTTTTCATTGGCTTTTACCAATTCAGCACGTTTTTCAGTAATTTTAGATAAATCTATATGTGAACTAATAGTTGCAAAAGCTAAAATCCCGCCCCCTGCAACCAGGCTTCCTCCAAATGCGATGGCAACCAAACCACGAATTCCTTGAATTTTTGAATACTTGAAAAGTATAAAAGCACCAAAAACTAAACTAACACTTGAAAAGGTTAGATAAGTATTTCTGTCAGATCTATATTCATCAACAATTTTATCAGCGATTTCAATGGCGGCTTTATTCATTTTTAGCAACTCATTCAACACATTTTGGTAAAGCGCATTTGCTGGGTCACTATTGCAGCTGATTATATTGTTTTTCAGATCATTTAAAATCATTGTTCGAGCTTGCAACATTGAAATTTTCGTCTTTTTTAGATCACTAGCTTTTTCGAGTTTTGCTTTTCCATAGGCGTAACTAAAAATGGCCGAAACTGTGTCTAAAGCAGCAGAAGTATAATTTCCACTAAGTGCATTGGATAATGCATCTGCTGCAGAAAATACGGCAGTTATTTCGCCGTTAATTCCTTGAACTAAGGCTTTGTTCTTGGCTCTATTTGCAACTTCTTTAATAAGTCGTTGTTGGTTTTCTTCTAGCGTAATCAATGCTTGGCATTCTGGATTTTTATTAGCAACAGCCGTAAGAGGGAGAGTTTTTTCCCCTTTAGCTAGGGTAATTTGACTTATTAAAAAAACTAAAGCCGTTGTTTTTAGTAAAGATTTCCTGAGCCGATTCATAATATCTCCATTGTAATTTGGTTCATTAATATTTATGTAGTTATGAAATTTATTTATTTCATTTAATATTTTCGTTTCATCAATCATTCTGCATCGATTATAGAGTGATGCGGTAAATATTTCTAGTGTAGATAATTTGACAATATAACTCTTCGAGTGAACAAATCTTTTACGGCGATTGTTATGTAAAATCGTTCTCAATCATTTTTTTACTTTTTGTGACAAAAATAGTAATAATTTTAAAAATGTTTCAAGGATTGTGGTAACTTTTTTGCTTCTAATATTTCATTAGTAGCACTTTTTCCATAGGTAGCTCCTCGTGCATTGAGAAATGTTTTATGGTGCCAACAAACCCACCATAAGTAAAAAAGACTAAAAGACCTAGAATTGAAAAAAGCAGAGAAAAATAAAATTGATTAACCCTAAATTGCACGGCACTGGTTTTAACCATACCCCTAATTTGCTAGGGGCATACTATTCTTTAAATAAAAATTAAGTTCTGAATTTTATAACACGATTAGAATCGGTTACATTCTCCAGGGTGGAAATACCAATCTGTATTTACAGTTGGTGCGGCAGATTGATAGTGAGCGGCGGTAGGATGATATCTTTGTAACAACATTCCACCAGTTGAGAGAACTCCATTAAGGTTGATGAAAGGTACAGCATCACCTATTGACATGTCTACTTTGCTAATGTCCTTCTCTTTAGAAATGTAAGCAGTATATTGGCCATTTAGAGGTGGTTTCCCACTAAATGGGCATTTTACCATCAGTCAGTTACAAACCTTTTGATCACTTATAATCAAAGACTCGATCCCATCAACAAATTGAATTACTATTTGGGGTCGACTTTCCCCTTTTGTGGTACAAACAACACTAAAGTAAATTTAGATTTGAAAAAATTGAAATATTTACAGCGAAGTCCTTAATTTAAGTTCAATCTCTAGTGACTAATTCATAATCGAGAATTACCTTTTACACTTGATTGCGAGTTTGAAATATAGGTAAATGTTGAATTAATCTAGATAGTGAAAATTTCACATCTTCCTTTTTAAGGAAGGAAGTAAGTAGCTATTGTTGGAAAGGTGATAAGTCGTTAAACTGGTCCAAAATTCACCTGATAAAACAAAAATCAATTGCATTGAAAATTTGAATCTGAAAAGAAGGGAAGTTAAATGGAATTTTTTGAAGTCATAAATCGACGACGAAGTGTTCGTGATTATACGGAGGAAGTGGTACCAGATTTAGTGATTGAAAAAGCTTTGGAGGCAGCCATATTGGCTCCTAATTCTTCAAACACGCAGACTTGGAATTTTTATTGGGTAAAGTCTAATGAAGCAAAAGCTAAACTCATTGAAGCCTGTTTGTCCCAATCTGCAGCAAGAAAGGCGAATCAATTAATCGTTGTTACGGCGGATCCAGCTCTCTGGAGACGGTCTCAAAAACCTTTGATCGAGTGGGCGACGTCGACAAATGCAAGGAAGTCCGTAAAGTTGTACTATGAAAAATTAATTCCATTTATTTATCGTTGGGGTTATTTTAATTCTTTGGCTCCTATAAAATTTTTGTTGGCAAATACAGTGGGGTTGTTTCGGCCCATGGCTCGTGGACCCTATTCACGTCGTGATAGTCAGGAAGTCGCTATTAAGAGCGCGGCGCTGGCGGCAGAAAACTTTGCATTGGCCATTGCAGCTCAAGAATTTGATACTTGCATGATGGAAGGTTTTGATGAGGTTCGCCTGCGCTGTTTACTCAAACTAAAATGTTCTGAAAGAGTCGTGATGGTCATCAGTGTTGGGCGTCAAGATCCCAAAGGAATTTGGGGGCCGAGATTCCGACTTCCTAAAGAACAAGTCATAAAAATTATTTGATTATACCAAAATCGGTATTTTTTCAAATTTTAATTATTTCGAAAAACGAAACATTCGTTGTAATATTATTTATTTTTATCTTGAGCCAAATCATCTATACATTAGGTCTTAGACAAACCACCTTGTTATAAAAATGCAATGTGGAAAGGAAATAAAAAAATATGAATAGATTTTCAGAATTTAATTTTAAAAATGGACTTATCTCAAATAATCGAGTTGTAGTTCCGGCAATGGCCTCTTCGACAGCGACAGAAGATGGAGCTGTCACCTTAGAGACCGAGGCCCATTACTTTAAATTGAGTCAATCGGGTGCTGGTATTATTTTCGTTGAATACACCTATGTTCACTTGTCAGGTAGAAGTGAGGCACATCAGCTCGGAATAGATAATGATTCTAAAGTGCCAGGCCTAAAAAAAATTTCTCAGATTCTCAAAAATTCAGGTGCAATTCCTGGGATTCAGTTAACTCATGCGGGGGGAAAAAGTTCATCCTCTTTGACTGGTGGACCTCTTATGGCCCCAAGTACTATTCCTGTTCCAGTGAAGGAGAGCCAAATGGAAACACCTAAAGAGATGACTCCAGCAGAAATAACATTATGGAAGGATTCCTTTCTTCAAGGGGCAAGACGGGCTGTAGAGGCAGGTTTTGAGCTGCTGGAGCTTCATTCGGCCCATGGTTATGGATTGAATCAATGGCTTTCGCCCATCACCAATCGTAGATCCGATTCGTATGGTGGGACCTTAGAGAATCGATTGAGGCTTCTTTCTGAAATCATCATCGCAATAAAAAAATTATTTCCAAAAATTTTGCTTTCGGTAAGAATTCCAGGTCGCGATTTTCTTGAGATGGGAATAGATTCTGAAGAGGCAATTCAAGTAGCCAAGTATCTAGAAAAATTAGGTGTAGATATTTTAAATGTATCTTCTGGGATAGGTGGGTGGCGACGTCCCTCAGATCGTCAAGGACAAGGTTATTTGGTTCCTGAAGCCAAAGTCATCCAAGAAAAGGTAAGTATTCCTGTCATTGGTGTCGGAGGTATTGAATCTGGAGACTATGTGGACGAACTCATTGAGTCTAGGAGTCTCTCCTTCGCAGCGATTGGACGAGCCATCCTATCTAATCCCAAAGAATGGAATATTAAAAACTTATAATTCAATGGCGTTCTTCTAGGGCGTAGTTCGAATGCTTTTCTTAATGGCGCAGGTGAGGTTCAAGTAGTCATATAATTTAACTTTCTCAAATTGAAGCAAAACAAAGGCTTCAGCATTTCATGAAAAACTCCGAGTCTTAGTCTTGATGGAATTTAAAGCGCTCGCTGTGGTGATTCATGGATTAAATAATACAAGTCATTCTATGGAGTCAATTGCGAGATCATTAGAGGGCATGGGAGTCAGGACAGAGCGTTTAACCTTGCCTGGTCATTTTGAAAAATTACCTCTAAATGATAAGAGCGAGGATGCCAAGAATCAGAAGGATTCCTTAGATAAAAATGAAGTCACTCGTGAAGAGTGGCAAAAAAGTTTCTCAATTAAATTAATGGAATTAGAGGCGTTCGCCAAAAAAGAAAATAAGCCTCTCTTTATTGTGGGCTATTCCCTGGGAGCCTTGGTTTGTTTTGATTACTTTCTCTCCGATAGAGCCGTGCCTTCGGTAAATATCGCTGGTTTTATTTTTTTTGCACCAGCACTGTTTATTAGACGAAAAGTGAAATTCTTAAAATTGATAACGAGCGTGTTTAAAATTAAATTACCAAGTTTAACTCCCAAAGCTTACCGTTCGCACGATGGCCTATCTGCCGATTATTATCAGGCCTTTTTTGAAAGTTTAAGTGGAATGCAAAAACGATTAACAAATAAAAAATTTAAGCATCATTGGTTATTTTCAACTCCAGGATTAATTTTTATCGATTCTAAAGACGAATTGGTTTCCTACAAAAAATTAAGACAGTTTATCGATAATTTTGAAATAGATTCATGGAAAGTCCATCGAATTAACAAAGGTCATAAAAGTTATCACCACCTCATCATTGATCCATCCTGTTTGGGTGAAATTACTTGGCTTGAAGTCCAAGAACAAATGGCTATTTTCTTAGCTAAATGGTCAATATAAATACTTACATCAGAATGCTTTTAGCTTAAAAAATCGAGTTAGACTGATAATTCTGCTCGATTTTTGAATTGATTCAAGGCTTCGGGATTGGCTAGGGCTTCCGTATTTTTAACAACTTCCCCTTGCACTGTTTGTTTAACGGCGAGTTCGACGATTTTTCCACTTTTCGTTCTTGGGATTTCGGTCACTTGCAAGATCTTGCTTGGAACATGCCGAGGAGTGGTATTGTTTCGGATTTGTTTTTTTATTTTTTCAATCAATGCTAAATCAAGCTGACGATGATTTCTTAATTTTACAAATAAAACGATACGCACATCCCCTTGCCAGTCTTGACCAATCACGATGGATTCTTCTACTTCTTCTAAAAGGTCAACCTGGCGATAGATTTCGGCAGTTCCAATGCGAACCCCGCCAGGGTTGAGGGTGGCATCGGAACGACCGTGGATGATAAATCCATGATGTCCCTGATGAGTTGTTCGTTCCACAAAATCACCATGGCACCAAGTATTGTTAAATTTTTCAAAATAGGCTTTTCTAAATTTTTCTTTTCCTGGATCGTTCCAAAACTCAACGGGCTTTGAAGGAAAAGTGGATTTACAAACAAGCTCTCCCTTTTTTGCTATGAGGGAATTTTTATTCTCGTCCCAAACATCGATGTCCATGCCAAGACCGGGAACCGAGATCTCTCCGCGATATACATCTGTCCATGGACTACCAAGAACAAAACAGGAAATAATATCTGTCCCTCCGGAAATGGAGGCTAGTTGTGCTGTTTCACTGATTTTCTGATAAACAAAGTCAAACCCATCAGCGCTTAAGGGGCTTCCCGTAGATAAAATCACACGGATTGAGTCCAGTTTAAATAAGCTTTTTGGATTTAAATTCGTTTTCATGCAAGCATCAATAAACTTTGCTGAAGTACCAAAATGAGTGCAAGCATAGGTTTGAGCCAACTCGAACAATATTTTTCCTTCATTGAAGAAGGGGCTTCCATCATATAGCAGAATCTTGGCATCGCTGGCTAGGGCTGAAACTAACCAGTTCCACATCATCCAACTACAAGTGGTAAAATAAAAAACCACATCACGAGGACGAATATCAGCATGCAAACGATGTTCTTTGAGATGTTGTAGTAAAGTTCCGCCATGTCCATGCACGATGCACTTTGGAATTCCCGTCGTGCCAGAAGAATAGAGGATATAAAGAGGATGATTGAATTCCACTTGAGTGAAAATAATTTTCAGTGGTGAAAAAGTTTTGATAAAATCTGAAAAATTAATTAATCTAGAGCTTTCAGATATGAAAGTGTCCTCATCATGATCAAGATCAGCTTGACCAGCTTGACCATCTAGATCGCCTAGAGCATCTATAACAACGGTTTGTGTTACCGATGGCAAAGATTTGCTAATTTCCTTTGTTTTCTCAAGACAATCTATTTTTTTGCCTCCGTAGAAGTAATAGTTGCAAGAAATAAAAATCTTAGGTGCAATTTGAGAAAATCTATCTAGGACACCTTGAACTCCAAAATCAGGTGAACAGCTTGACCAGATTCCGCCCAAGGATGTAGTTGCCAGCATGCAAACGATGGCCAGTGGATGATTGGGAGCCATAGCGCAAACGCGGTCTCCCTTAACTAGACCTGCTGCGGATAAGGCTTGTGCAGTCCTAGATACCAGATTTAGAAGTTCCATTTTAGTTAAAGTGATTTTTGCTTTATCTTCACTCCAAAAAACTAAAGCCTCTTCATGGAAATTTTTATGGTGATCAGGATCGAGCAAAGGCTTTAAGAGGTTTTCTGCAAAATTTAATTGTGCTTCTGGAAACCATTTTGATTTAAGAAAGTGATCTTCATTTTCTAGAATCAGCGAACCCTTGGTGCCAGCAATTTTAAAAAAATCCCAGAGCTCTGACCAAAATTCTTTTTTATTTGAGACAGACCACTGCCACAATTCGGTATAATCAGAAAACGAAAGATGAAATTTTTTTTCAAGATCCACTTTAAGACGATATAAATCTGTCTTCTTAAAATCTTCTTTGTTTACTTCCCAGAGTGGTTGGTTCATCAAGGCACCCTACTTTTTAGTATAAACTTTGATATCCACACGTCGATTAAGAGCACGCCCTGCATCCGTTTTGTTTGTTGAGATAGGTCGAGCTTCGCCAAATCCAATAGCTGTAATTTGTTGATCTCTCAAGTCCAGGTTATCGAGTAAAACGCCTTTGACGGTCTTGGCTCTTTTTTCGCTTAAAACTTGGTTATATTGATCTTTGCCAATGGAGTCGGTATGACCTTCAATAATAATACTTCTGATATTCATATCAAAAAGTTGGGTGATAATTTTTTCAAGTTCTTTTTTGGAGCTATCAACTAAATTTGCTGAATCAAAAACAAAGTTTAAATTTTGCAATCTTATGAGTTTGTCAGGTTTTGGAATTTCTTTTACCGTGATAAAAGAAGTGGCTTTCCTACCTACTTGATCAACAACTTCAATGCTCACTTCCTGTGGAGATAAAGGAGCCACAAATAATCCTTGGTCAGAAATTCTTCCTCCACCATCCAGGATTCCGTAACGATAGGGTGGGGCTCCACCAACTCCTCGGATAGGTAAACTTTGTCCTTCAAAAACTTCAGCTTTTTCTGGGCGTACGCCTAAATCTCCGGCAAATTCGCTTTGGGACTTGTAGGTCACGACGGCTGTTGTTGTTAGGCCTTGAGCCTCTTTAAATTCTATTTCGCTGACCCCTGGGGAATCAGGAGCTAAAAAATCGCAATACTTACCAATAAATTCTCCGGATCCAGATAAGATTTCACATTGATATGGGGCTTTTCCTCCAATAAATTCAAAAGTGACTTGCTCACCCACGGTAACGGTGGAATCGGCAGGGATCACTCTGAATCCAGAGTTAATCATGGGTTTTTCTTTTTTACTGACAACAACAGGAGCTGTCTTTGCAGATTCAGGTTTCCAGTACCAAACGATCCCGGCAAAAACACGCCAAGATGGAGCTAAAGAATCAACACCTGGTTCTACGGTGGCCCCCCAATCGAAATTAGTATTTTTCCACCAGCGATGTTTCATCCCAAGAATTAAATCCACAGAAGAGGCATCATCGGCTCTTATGTAGGGATCCTTTTGAAGCGGGTAACTAAATATGGTTTCAAATACCCATCGTGCTGTCTCAGAAAACTCATTGGCGTAGCCATAGCTCAAAGTCACCTGATCATCTAAAGGAAACATTCGTTGATTCAGTGGTCGGTCAGAAGGGGTGCGCAAGCGATAGCCAGCATTGATGCCATGGGCGGCCTTTTCATTTCTCCATACATGAGATAACTCGAGATTGTAAATAGGCTGAGGACTCACTCCCGTATAGGGGCTATCAACAAGGGAAGGAATATCTATGGATCCAATAAAAGCCCAACTCGGCAGCTCCCCATCGCCAAATGAATATTTAAAGCCCGGTCTTAAAGAGTGTATACCCTTATCGATATTAATTTTGATATTCTCTTTTGTCTCTGAATTGTAATACCAAAGAAAAGGTGCTTGTAAAAAAAGCGATAGTTTTTTTGAAAATCCATAGCCTACAGAGAAATCATATTCAGCCAATTCATTCGCATAACTCATTTTTTCTTGAGTCGTCAGGTCCTTAAAAACGAGTAAGTGATCTTTAGCAAAGTTAAGATACTGAGAAAGAACAATGTAATCTTGGTACATGGGTTTAGAGGAGTGAACCGTAATAAAATCTATATTGTCTGTATTGGGAACAAATGTTTGCATGTCTCCCAAAACATTTGCTTCCGTAGATAAAAAAGAGGAGAAAGAAAATAAAAACAAAATAAGGAGGCTGAATCTTTTTGCTTGGTCTCGAATATATTTTTTTAGCATAAATTATCCTATGGAAAATCTCACCACATTAAAACCGTTATCACTGTTATTTTCAACGAAAAATCTGCTAAACTAAAATTTTAGCTGACAATTCGTAACTGGCCAGTTACGACGTTACGACAATTCGAAATGGATACGAGAAGCACCATGAAAATGAAAGTTTTTTTAAATTACACTTTAAGTCTTTTGGCCACTTGGTTTTATGTAGGAAAAATTAAAAAAGCTCCTGGAACGTGGGCTAGTATTGCCGCTATACCCCTTGCTTTATTTCTTAATAGCCTTGGTCCCCTATTCTATATGACCTCGGTGTTTCTTCTTTTGTTAACGGGCATAGTAGCGGCTGATTTTTATGAAAAGAAGTCTTCGATTCATGATAATTCTGAAATTGTGATTGATGAAGTTTTGGGTTACCTCATTACCATGATTTGGTTGCCATCAACTTGGCAAGCTTACATTATAGGTTTTATTTTATTTAGAATATTGGATATTTTCAAACCCTTTCCAATTGGCTACCTTGATAGGAAAATAAAGGGTGGTATGGGAGTCATGATGGATGACATCGCGGCCGGAATCATAGCAAATATTATTTTACAACAGGCATACACCTACACAGCTATTTTAGGATCACAGCTTATTCATGTTGCTTCATAAAACTGAACGCCAATTCCACGGGCGGTGCTTAGGGGATTGTCGCCATCCCTGATCCAAATCACCCGTGCACTCATTTGCAGTCTATCTTTGGTCGACTTCACTTTGTGATTCAAAAGATTTAAATTAATATTATGTCCCACTTTTAACGAGATCCCTTTATATTCTAAAAAAGCGCCTCCTGCAGAAAAATTTCGCATGCGGCTGGGTATGAGTAAACCTGAATCCATAACGATCATTCTTGCCGGCTCATTAGTGATAAATCTAGGCTTAGGCAGAAGAGAAGACCGATCCTCCTGAAGTAATTCCTGGATGAGTCCCTCAAAAATTGTGCTGATGACAGGAGTTTGCAGGATCACAATATTCTTCATCACTGTCACTTGTCGATAAGCATAAATTGAAATCTGTTGAGCTAAAACCAAAATGGGTGAAGATATGTTTCTTTGGGTAAACTGAGTCAGTCCCTTCATTAAGGGTTCGTTCAAAATATGACATTTTAAGAGGATTAAATTTACTGATCCTATTTTATGTCCGGACAGAAATTCAGAAGTGCTGAGTTGTTCAATCTCAGAAACCCCTGATATGAGCAAACTTTCGTGGAGACTTTCTAAAGATTCATTTAAAATATCAACGACGACAACTCTACTTTTTTTCATAACAAGAGTATCGGTAATTTATAATTAAGACTTAAACAAATTATAAGATGTGAATAAAAGTAGAAAAAAATTAGTTGCTATGAATAAACAAAAAATTCCATTTGTCTAATACAGGAACGAATAAATAAATTAAAACACTTGCATTGATCCACATAAAAAACCTAAGCCAATGTTCTTTGCCGCCAGATTGATGGAATTTTTTATATTCCCAAAGAACTTTAAGCGACAAAGGAACGACAAGTAAGACATAGAACCAGCTGGTTTTGTAAAACATGGGGGAGGCTAAGGCGCAGCCAACATAGGCCAAGGTGTACATTCCCATTTGGTATAAAGTCTTCTCCATACCTAAGGCTACCGGTAAAGTGGGAATACCACCCTCGTGATAGTCGTCTTTAAACTTGATTGCAAGAGCCCAAAAATGAGGCATCTGCCATAAAAACAAGATTAAAAATAAATAAATAGATTCACTTGAAAAGATATCTGAGTTGATGGCGGCATAGCCAATCGTAACGGGAAGGGTTCCCGGGATAGCCCCAGGAACAGCGGCATAAATCCACTTTGGTTTTAAGTAATAGGTATAAAGTCCATTGTATAAAAGGACGGTAGCTAGTCCGAAATAAAATGAAAGTGGCGAGACCCTCCATAGAACCTGAAGCCCCGTAAAAAGAAAGAAGAAGGCAAACAATCCAGCAGCTGTGGGAGTGATTTTTCCAGAAGCGACGGGTCTTGAGGCAGTCCGTTTCATCAGGGCATCCAGCTTAAATTCTTGAACTTGGTTTAAGGCTAAACTTCCAGAGCTTAGCAGGAAAACACCCAGAACGAGGTCTAGAAAATGCGGCCATTGAAAAGTTGTCTCAGATTGAAATCCCGTCACGTAACCGGCAATTGCTGACAAAACAACAAAAATAGTAATTCCTACTTTAGTAAGTTGGGCAAATAATTTCACAGGGTACTTTGAATGGAGAGTCTTGTCCAAATATCTAGGGAGCAAAAGAAAATAAGCACTAGCAAAAAGAAAAAAGATAAAGAAAAAATAAATCTATTTTCATTAGAGTCATACTTAAGACCCATAAAAAACAGTAAAACTAAGGCTGCTTTTATGGAAGCAATGAGAAAGGCAACAGGTGCTGCTAAAATAGATCCATGCATTACATTATGAAATAAATAATGAAACCCAACGGTCAATAGGGTGAGTACGGTTAAAGCAATGCCCACCTTTTTATAAATATCTGCGGGAATGATGTGATGAGAATGGTTGGGTTCGTTTGAATTATTTAGATTTCCCATGTGTAACTCACTTTCCTTATGTCATTTCAAATTGTCATTTCAAAATTTTCAATTTTTAGATTAACCTACTAAATACAGCAAAGGGAATAAGAAGATCCATATTAAATCAACAATGTGCCAAAATATTCCCACTCCTTCGACGGGAGTAAAATAATTTTCTCCAAACTCGCCTTTTTGAGCTCGTAAAGCCAGCCAAACAATTAGCCCCATTCCAATAAGAACGTGAATTCCATGAAGACCCGTCATGCAGAAATAAAAACCATAATACATTCCCAAATTGGCAGCTTCAGCCCCGACATGAGCGACATCTAGATATCTACCTGGGAATAATCCATGATGGAATTTACTACTATACTCATAGGCTTTGATGCACATAAAGATCACGCCACAGGCAACGGTTAACCAAAGTTTAAGAACGGCCTTAGATTTCTCATTCTTTTGCAAATGATGAATCGACATGGCCATAGTGTAAGAAGAGAAAATCAAAACGAGGGTATTCACAAAACCCAGACGCCAGTCTAAATGGCTGGCACCTTCAGCAAACATTTTGGGATAAATTGCATGGAAAATAGAATAACCAACAAAGAGGCCACCAAACATTAGAATTTCGGTAACCATAAATAACCAAATCCCTTGCTTTGCACTTTCAAATTGGTGCTCAGCATTTTTGAAATGATGAGCTAGATGGGAATCGTGTGAATGTGAATGACTTGTGTCTGAACTATTTATACTCATAAGGCCCCGCTGTTACGATCGGCTCCACTTCAAAATTCATATGAGGTGGAGGTGATGATGTTTGCCATTCTAATGTCTTTGCTCCCCAAGGATTAGAAGGAGCTTTTTCTCCGCACCTAATCCCGGCGACAATCACGTAAAGACTCAATAAAAATCCTGAAGCAATCAACCATGAACCCACAGTCGATATGGAATTTAAGTATTCATAGGCCGGGATATAATCAAAATACCTACGTGGCATACCCATGGCTCCTAAAATAAATTGAGGAAAGAACGTGACATTAAATCCAATAAAAATCAGAACAAAGGTAATTCTAGCGAGAGTTTCATTGTACATTTTTCCAAACATTTTTGGGAACCAATAATAAAAACCACCCATCAGGGCCATCAATGTTCCACCCACCATGACGTAGTGAAAGTGAGCCACCACAAAGTAAGTATCATGAAAATGCACATCGGTGGCAATGGTCGCTAGCATAATTCCAGTGACGCCACCAATAGCAAATAAGAATAAAAAACCTAAAGCAAAAAGCATTGGCGATTCAAAAGAAATATTTCCTTTGTACAAAGTGGCAAGCCAGTTAAACATCTTAATGGCCGTAGGAACACCGACAAGCATTGTGATAAAGGAAAAAACAATACCTGCAATTTCTGATTGCCCTGAAACAAACATATGGTGACCCCATACGAAAAAAGAAACGACGGCAATACCAATAGAAGAATAGGCAATGGCGGTGTATCCAAAAATTGTTTTTCTTGAAAAAGCAGCAATAAGTTCACTTACCACGCCCATGGCGGGAAGAATCATAATATAAACGGCTGGGTGAGAATAGAACCAGAAAAAATGTTGGAAGAGAATTGGGTCTCCACCTAACTTGGGATCAAAAATTCCGACACCAAAGGTTCTTTCCATAGCTAAAAGCATTAAAGTGATTCCCAAAACAGGAGTCGCTAAAATTTGCAAAACAGCTGTTGAGTAAATGGCCCAAATCAATAACGGAATTCGGTACATCGTCATCCCTGGCGCTCTGAGCTTGTGGACTGTCACGATAAAATTTAAACCTGTTAGGATTGATGACATCCCCATGATGAAGGCAGCAACAACCATCATCGTTGCAGCTGAAGCAGTTTTTATGGAATAAGGAGTGTAGAAGGTCCATCCCGTATCCACTTTTCCAACAAATAAAGTGGCTACGGCAATTAAGGCACCGAGCATAAATATATACCAACTGGCCAAATTCAATCGCGGAAACGCGACATCTTTAGCGCCAATTTGAATAGGCAAGAAAAAGTTTCCTAAGATAGCAGGTATTCCAGGAATAATTACCATGAAAACCATGATGGCACCATGATAAGTCATGACTTGATTGTATTGATCTGGTGTTAAGAATTGAGCTCCAGGTTTAAACAATTCTAATCGTAAAAGAATGGCAAAAATTCCCCCAACAAGAAAGAAAAACAAAACGGATATCATGTACATGAGGCCAATGCGTTTATGATCTAAACTCGTAAGCCAAGATTTGAGACCTTTAAATTCGTTGATATAGTTAACTTCACCGTTGGAATGATCTGTGGAGTGAGTTGTTGCAGTTGCCATTTTCTGTCTCCCGACTTATTTTAATGATTTAATGTATTCAATGATCGCACTCAATTCGTCTTCGCTCATTTGCCCTTGAAAAGAAGGCATGACTCCCGCCTTAAATCCGCCTGCAATTTTAGCATTAGGGTTTAATATAGATTCTCTGAGATAATTTTCATCTGCACTTACTGTGGTGCCATCAGCAAGTTCTCTATTCGCTCCAAATTTTTGAAATAAGGCGGGTCCTACCTTGACTGCTTTGTCCGTGACAGAATGGCAGCCTGCGCAGGCCTTAATTTGAAATAACTTTTCTCCCTTTTGAGCGATTGGGAGTGTGCTATATTTAGATTCTTCTTCCAACCAAGAGTCGTACTCAGCTTGAGTGACCACTTGAAGTTTTCCAATCATTCCTGAGTGCTGAGTTCCGCAATACTCTGTACAGAATATATGAAAATCACCTAGCTTATTTGCCTTAAATCCCACAGCCGTGTACTTGCCAGGAACCGCATCTTGTTTAATTCTAAAACTAGGAACATAAAAACTATGAATCACATCCGTTGAAGACAAAATAAGTTTAACATCTTTATTGATGGGAACTTTAATTAAATTGGCTGTTTTCACTCCACTTTTGTAAGTAACTTCCCAAGACCATTGTTTGCCTGAAAGGTGTATTTCTAATGATTCTTTCGGGAAAGTTCTCATTTGATGATAAATATGCCAGCCCCATGCAAAGACAATAAGGAAAATTACCAGTGGGATAAATGACCACAGAAATTCCAAAAATGTATTGTGAGTGATATAGGCTGATTTAGCAGTCAAAGACTTTCTTTTGTATTTGAAAGTGAAAAAAATCATTCCACCAATCAAAATCACACAAGCAATAAAGCTTGAGATCAATAAAAAGCTGTACAAATTATCTACCTGACTGGCTTGATCTGTTGCCGCCGTTGGCATGAATTTACTTGCATGAGCATATTGCATCCAGAACATGTATTAACTCCTAACTGTACCTTCATTTTTTTTTATTCGTATCCAAAAAGGAAGTAACCAAATAAGCATAACAAAAATTATAATGGCTCCGCCAAGACGAACCAAATTATAGGCATACAAAGCGTATTTATTTGCCTGCGGGTCGTAATGAAAACAAAACAGGATAAATTTATCCACCAAGGTCCCAATTTTCCCACCGGAAGCTTCATTCAAAGCTAGCTTCACATCCTTTGGCTCAAATTGGATTCCTCCAAGATATCTAGAAACAATACCTTCTGGAGTGGTTATAATCGCCGCAGAAGCATGAGACCACTCGTTTTGTTTTTCATTCCACTTATATTTAAAACCAACAGACGAAGTCAGCTGAGTGATAGTTTCTTGATCGGCGGTCAGGAAATGCCAACCTTTTTCTGCCTCAGGGCGATTATAAATAGACATGTAATTTTGCTTTTTCTTCAGCGCCAGATCGGAACCTTCATTAGGATCAAAGCTTATTGCTAAAACTTCAAATTTATCGCCGGCACTCCAATCAATTTCCTTAAGTCCATCGGTAAGACCGTTTAAGTGAAAATTGCACAAACCCGGGCAGGAATAATAAACCAAGGAAACAATGAGCGGCTTGCGATGATGATAAAAAGAGCCGAGACTAACTTCATTATTGTTTTCATCTTTAAATTTTAAAGATAAGTTTAACTGAGTCCCTAATTTTTGATCAATACCAACGCCTTCAAGTTCTGAGGGTTTTTGTTCCGACTGCTTGGGCAAGGGTTTTCCATCATAGGCATTTGCAATAAGAGTCATTAAAAATAAAAATAAAAACAAAAGGGTGACTTTGATATCTATTTTGCTTTTTTGAAATTCGCCACTTACAACCATTTAATATCCTATTAATTTGCTGTCTTTGCAAATTCAGCTACTTTTCCTAAATCATCTTTTGATTTATTTTGCGTGATCGATTCAATGTAATGCAAAATAGCCCAGCGATCATGAACTTTTAAATGCTGAAAGGAGGCCATGGAACCGCCTTTTATTCCATTTGATAAAACATTGTAGTGAGAGATAATTCCTTCACCTTGGGTCCATTTTCCTTCTACTAAATTTCTTGGCTTGGGGTTCATTCCTCCAGCAGAGGGTCCATCGCCTTTACCTTCTAAGCCATGGCAAACAGAACAATTTGATTTATAAGCTTTGGCACCATAAGTAATAATATCAGGAGTTGAAGTCCAAGGTTCCTTAACGGCGGCCATGTCAAAAGCAACAACAGCGCCTTCTTTACTTGGTTGATTGGGGTCGACAACGCGTTCGTCTAAATCAACACCGGGGTGGACAACAACGAGGTAAATAAAAAAGCAAAGAACAAAAGCCATTGCAAAGATAAAAGCAGTAAAGCCACCTCTGTTATGAATATCAGAAGCATCTGACATATGATCACTCCAAGTTTAATTATATTATGTATATGATTACTAGCGTAAAAAAAAAATCATAGCAACCAAAAGTATTTGCTTGATTCACTTTTGCCGCAAACACTAAGAGCACATTTTTTTACGATAAAAATAGTTACAATACGATACCGCCATCCACACTTAAAACTGTACCATTAACATAGGAGGCTTGCTCTGAGGCCAAATAAAAACAAGCGTTGGCAATATCCTCAACTTCTCCTAGTCTTAAAACAGGAACTTTCGCCGCCATACCTTCAAGAACTTCTTTGGGCATGGCACTTGTCATTGCCGTTTTTATAAAACCAGGCGCAATGGCATTGACCGTAAATCCTTTTCTTCCTAATTCTTTACCAAGGGTTTTCGTAAAACCAATAACTCCGGCTTTTGACGCCGCATAATTGGCTTGACCAAAATTTCCATACAAACCAACAACGCTTGAAATATTGATAATTCTTTTGTGGCTTGAATTGGCATTAAATTTTTCCAGCAAGGCCTTCGTTACATTATAGAGTCCAGATAAATTTGTATTGATGACGGCATCCCAGTCCATGTCTGTCATTTTAACAAAGGACTTGTCCTTTGTGATACCGGCATTATTAATTAGGACATCCACGCTCCAAGGCAATGCAGAAACGGCCTTTGCAATAGAATCTCTTTTAGTGACGTCTACTTGAGACAAGTTCAAATGACTTGAATAGCTCGACAGCTCTTTTTCTGCTGCGTGAATAGCCTCGGTAGAGTAATCCCAAACGACAACCTTGGCACCAGCTTTTAAAAAAGACGAAGTTAATTGAAATCCAATGCCTGCGGCTCCGCCCGTAACTAAAACGACCTTATCGGCAAAATTGTAAGTTAAATTTGGCACAAAACACCTCTGTTAAAAGAAAAATAAACTCTTCAGTTTTCCATTAGAAACTATTTCATAGTTTCTAGCACATGACAATCTCTCTCTTTAAAATCATTGAGTTTATTTTTGGATAGGATTATTTTAGGCCCAGGATTAAGAAATCAAAGCAATTTAGTGAATTATTTAAGTGAATCATTGCTATAAAAGGAAGACTTATGAGGAACGCAACAATAGTTGGTACAGGAATGTATGCCCCTGATCGAGTTATTAAAAATCAATATTTCAACGATCTTTATAAAAAAGACATAGATACTTTTTTAAGGACTCAACGAAACATAACGGAGCGTCGGTGGATGGAGGCTTCGCAACGAACAAGTGATTTGATTTTGCCTGCAGCTGAAGAAGCGATGAAAAATGCGGGGATCACTGCTAAGGATATAGATTTTATTATTGTCGCCACAGACACCCCTGATTATTTATCCCCTTCAACAGCATCAGTCGTTTCGTATCGGTTGGGGGCTGTGAATGCAGGAACCTTTGATTTGAATTCGGCCTGTGCTGGTTTCGTCACTGCCTTGGATGTGGGAAATAAATTTATTAAATCGGATACTCAGTTTAAAAATATCTTAATTGTAGGAGCCTATGCCATGAGTAAATGGCTCAATTTTGATGACTACAAAATTGCCTCTTTGTTTGCTGATGGTGCTGGAGCTGCAGTTCTCAGAGCGACAGAGAATGACGTGGCTAATGACGTGACTGAGGAGCCTGAGGCAGAAAAAGCAAGGGGATTTCTGACGTCTGTTTTTCTTACCCAAGGGCAATACCATGATTTTATGGGACTCTACGCTGGTGGAAGTTATAAGCCCGTGTCCCATGAGGTTATCGAAAATAAGGAACACCTTTTGGCATTTCCAAAACGAATTCCACCGGAGACTAACGGCATTCATTGGCCAAAATTGACGCATTTAATTTTAGATAAAATTGGTAAAAAGCCAACAGACGTAAATCATTTTTTTATCACTCAGTTTAATGTGCAAAGTATTTACGAAACCTTAGACAAGCTAAATTTACCGCACGAGAAAGCTCATTATATTATGGACAAATATGGTTATACAGGAAGTGCTTCTGTAGGAATGTGTTTAGCTGATGCTGTCAGAAAACATAAGCTGAAAAAAAAGGATCTCGTGATCATGCTTGGCTCAGGAGGCGGGATGTCCATGGCTGCTTTGGCTATGGAATGGGGATATGATACTTAAGGGGGCAGTTTATGAAAATGGAATTGGACTGGTTAAAAAAATGGAGTCAGTATGCGCCTCAATCTGTGGCGATTAAAGATGGCGAGACGGGTAGGGAATATACCTACCAAAATGCCTATGAGCTTTCGATGCGTGGGGCCCATGTTTTAGAAAAAAAATATCAAATTCTGAGAAATGATCGCGTGGCCATCTTATCTACGAATGAGGTCGAGTATTATTTTTTATTTTTTGCCCTGCAACGTCTGGGGGCCATCATGGTGCCTGTCAATTTCAGATTAACTCAAAGAGAAGTGGAACATATCGTTACGGATTGTTCTCCTAAACTCGTGATCTATCAAGAGGCCTATGAAGCGGCAGTAAAAAATCTTCCGATGAAGACTTCTTCGGGAGACTTGCAAACTTGCACTTTGTCAGCAATTACGAGGGAGCTAGGATCTCAAGGTGCGACGTCTTCGAGTTATATGGAAGGTATTCCTAGGAAAGATTTTGTTTCTGATCCAGAAGATGCAGCGATGATATTGTATACCTCAGGAACAACAGGAGCCCCCAAGGGAGCCTTGATTTCTTTCAAAATGTTATTTTGGAACTCCATTAACACAACCCTTCGGTTAAATATTTCACAAAAAGATTGCACTATTATTTTTCTTCCTTTTTTTCATACCGGTGGTTGGAATGTGCTGACGAATCCTTTTGTTCATCGAGGCGCTAAAATTGTGCTCTTGAAGAAGTTCGATGCGGATCAGATTTTAAATTTAGCTGCCAAAGAAAAAGCCACCATTTTATTTGGAGTTCCCACAACCATGGACATGATGGCTAGATCTGCCGTATTTAAAGATATTGATATTTCAAATCTTCGCTATGCCATCGTAGGTGGCGAACCCATGCCCATTGACTTGATTCATACCTGGCACCGCAAAGGAATTCCGATAAGGCAAGGTTATGGCCTAACAGAATTTGGCCCTAACGTATTTTCTTTAAATGAAGAAGATGCTATTCGCAAAATTGGTTCCATTGGCTTCACCAATTTTTATACCGAAGCGAAAGTCATGGATGGTGAAGGCAAAGAACTTGGTCCTAATGAAATTGGTGAGTTAGTTCTGCAAGGACCGATGTGTATGAATGGATATTGGAAAAATGAAAAGGCAACTAAGGAGACCCTCAAAGATGGTTGGCTCTACACGGGGGATTTAGTTAAAAAAGATGAAGAAGGTTATTACTATGTTGTCGGCAGGAAAAAAGACATGTACAAATCTGGCGGCGAAAATGTCTACCCTACCGAAATAGAACAAGTCCTGCGTCATTACGGAGGCATCAAAGAAGTCGCCGTTCTTGGCGTTCCAGACCCCAAGTGGGGAGAAGTCGGAAAGGCTTTTATTGTCAAAGAATCTTCATCTAAAGAATCCGCAGCTAAAGAGATTTCTTCTCTAGATGAAGCGAAGTTATATTCTTATTGCTTACAAAACCTCGCCAAATTTAAAATCCCAAAGCATTTTGTATTTGTCGAAGAGCTTCCCAAGGGGGAATCGGGCAAGATCTTGAAGAGAAAAATTCTCGAACTGTACCCGCATAAGGAGCCCCAATAACAGGGGGAATAAAAAGTTCAACTTTATTGGTAGGGAAGTCAGAAGGCCTGCCAACAGCACATTTTTATCGGTGAGTTTCTCAAAACGAGACACGTAAAACGCCAATTATTTCATTCCAAAAGTAAAGTTAACTATCTAGGTTGCCGATGATTATCCCGATGATTATTCACATCTTTGTATTTCTATCACTAGTAAGTTTGAACTTGCGTGCTGAAGTGGATTTGAAAAATGGAAACTTTTTCTATTCATGGATTGATGCCGAAATATCATCGAAGAATTTCTTTTGGCAAATGCAACGCAGCTACAACAGTCGTGTCAATCGCATCGGCTACTTTGGACAAGGCTGGTGTTCGCCTTTGGAAACAAAACTCACTCGCTCTGTCGAACCTAGTAAAACTATTGAGATTCAAAACTGTGGCAGTGGTGAAATCGTTGTTTACCAACCTGACGGCTCCGAGTGGAAATCAGGCGACCAAGTCATCTCTTTTAACGACGATTTCTACATATTGAAAGTTAAGGGCATCACCCAATTGCAGTTCAACAAAAATGGCAGTTTGGACGCGTTCCGGTTGCGCGATGAAAAAGCCAAACTGAAATATGAAAATGACAAATTAAATCGTATCGAGACGATTGCTGGTAATTTCTCGTTCGTGTTTGATGAAGACGGAAAAGTGACAGAAATCAATTCCGGAACTGCAAACATAGCCAAATACACTTATCAAGGACAAAATCTTACTGACGTTACCAATGCCTGGGGAAATCAATTTTCTTATCAGTACGATAATTTTGGCAATATGACTCTAGCAAGATGGCCAGACAAAACATTCTTGAAATTAGGCTACGACACCGGCCACGATTGGATTATAAGTTTAAACGATCGCGACGGTTGCGTTGAAAATTACGGTTACGACTCTAAAAAGATCAGCGATGGAACGAAAGTTACTTCAACTGTCCACCGCATATGCAAAAAGAAACATTTCGACAAGAAAACAACTGAAATCGTTTTTGATAAACAAAACAAATTAAAAAACATAAAAAAATCTGTGGGTACTGCATGGAAACAAATCGAATACACTGATTTCGGAAAGCCGAAAAAAATCAATGATAGTTTTGGCCTCGCCCAAGTATTTGACTACGACAAAAATGGAAATTTGACCCTTAAAAAATCTGGTTCTGAAAAAACTCACTATGTTTTAAATGACAAGAAGCAAATCACTCAAGTGAACACAGACAAAGTAAAATTAAAATTAGAATACGATGATCGAGGGCGCACAACACGAGTGATTGCTAGCTATGAGTCGAAATCGAATGACCTGGCCATCACCTATGTCGACTTTACTGAGAAATTAAAAACGCTTGCGCTGAAAGGCGCTGGGAAAATTAACTATAGCTATGACAATGACGGCTCAGTTACTGAATCCAGCACACAGCCTACAAAACCAAATGACTTTGAATTAAAAACTACTGTTAACCGAGTCTTTGGCATTTACACAACCCTAACTGATGAAGCCGCCGTTTTTGGAGGTATAGACTGAAAACCTTTTTAACGATCACCATTTCAATGATTTTAACTTTTTCAAATATTGCCTATTCAGAAACGAAAAGGCCTGACCCTAACTTAAATAAAGCAAGAAACATATCGACCGTCATTGCCCCAGGCTGTACTGAGTTTGTGCACCCTTGCTCTGGGCAAGCCTCGACAGTATCACTCAACGCAGTCACGACACCGTCGAGCAAAACTGTCATAAAACCGCCAGCCGCTGCCGCAGCATCAGGAGCTAGTACGAAGTGATTTATTCCTATCGTCTTTTCTTTTTTTTAATCATGTTTTCGAGCAGTGTCTTCGCTACAGGACCTTACTGTCCTTCGGCACCTGCAAATTGTAATTTCAAAAACGTAGAAGAGGGTCTTAAAGAACTCAAAGAAGATCGCTTCTTTCATTTGCTTAAAAGCCCAGACTCTTTTTGTAAGGGTCATCTTACGCAAGGGGTTAGGTCAGAGGCAGTAATGCCTGAGCTTATGGCCGACCCAAGATTTACTCCCTATGTAACACCTCAGATTTTACAGTGCTGGAAAGAAGGCGGATCTAATTCCGCAAAACTAGAAACATTGAGTCGCTATGCTTATATTCAAAAACGATTTGATGATAACGCCGACAATTTACTCGACTACCAAGTATTTGCTGACGCCGTTCTTGGTAAGGATCCGTTGAATGGGGTCGACTGCATAAAAGAGGCACCAGAGTTAGTCGGACTTGTGAGCAAGTGCCTAGAGCTAAAAGCGAATTGCAAAAAATCAGACTTGGCCCAGACACTGGCACAAAGTTTTATTCATGAATATAAATCTCAAGAAATAAAAAGTGTCGAAGGCCGTTTTAAAGAGGCCAAAAATGTTTGGGAAGACTGCTCACCCCGTCAGAAATCAGATAAGAAATGTCAAGATGCTAAAAAAGAAATGGGACAAACCGCATTCAGACTCCAGGTTTTTTATGCAAATTATCAGTGGGCACAAGAAGACAAATTTCTAGAATTGATTGGTAAACGAGGATTCGAAAACGTAGATTTAGTGACTAAAGCACTTAAGACTCAAGTAGCAGAAAATAGTAGGAATGTTGCCACGCAGTTAAAAGAACTAACGACGGCCTCGCAATGTTTACTAAGAAACAATTGCGACTCGGATAAAGTTAATGATGTTCTAGAGCGCACTAAACCTTTAGCAGATCAAGATTTTTTAAAAAAAGGCGCTTCAAAAGAATTAAATCAAAATCGCGCCGCTGTCGCGCAGTTCGTATCGTATAATAACTGCCTCGACGACATGGGCGAATCACAAAGAAAAACTTCGAAGACACTATGGTCATCAGGGGTTGGCGCCGTGGGTGCCGTTATCACGATGGGTGGTAGTTTAGTTGTTACGGGTTTGACGGCCGGTGGCCGTGTTGCTATGGGTGCCGCTGTTGTTGGCAGCCGTGCCGCTTCGGTCGGCAAAGCCGCGCTGTTGCTTGGGCAAGCCGTCGATGGAACCATCGCTGTCAAATCGGTACAGGAAGCCTCGGGCCATTGCGGTAGCAAATCGACAGGCTATTTTAAACCTGCTGAAAAAGCGGCCGGCCCACAAGCCTGTGGGATTCCAACCGCAGGGCAAATGAATTTCAAAAAAGAGTACGATGGTTGTGTCCTCGATTTTGTCCTGGGTGCTGCTGGCGGAGCGAGTCTGTTCGTGGGCTTAAAGAACATGTCTAAAGCACGACAACCTGCTGAAGTGGAACAAGCATCCGGCGTCGTTGAAGCAACTACTAAGGGTGAAAAAGCAACCAAGGGAACGGGTCCGATCGAGTCGAGCTCACCCACAACAGCTACAGAAAAAGCTACGCCATCTAAATTGGTCAGCAATGGCGACCATAACTCTATTCAGCCTGCCGACAAAGGAAGAAAGTCTACGACAACTTTGCGAGCTCAAAACGACTCAGCAGATACCAACAAAGAATTTGCTGAATCTGCCATTGAACTTATTTCACGAAGATCGCCACCTGAAGAGGTACGTGCTGTTGTCGGAAAGTTAAACGACGCCATTGATGGTGGCGAGGCCAGATTGAAAATCGCAAGCAAGTTGATGGGCCGAGATCTTAACGATGCCGAGAAAAAATGGATCATGGCAGCGCATAAAACTCACGCAGATACGGCGTATGGCGAAATAGGTTCAGCTAAAGTGCGTGATAAAATTAAAGCCGGCGAAGGTCGCCCAAGCTCTATCGATAGCAAGCAAACACGGAAGTTGATGGTAAACGGAATTACAGGAACAGAAACAGGATCCAAAGTTTCCAGTCGCGCTCCAATACCTAATAGCAGATTGAACAGGACCGATCACTACACGCTTGTTAATGGTGAGAAATTTCTCGATGTAATTATCACCCAATCTGTGGTTAAAAATGGAGTCATCTACCACAAAGTGGAAGTTCCGGGTTACCCAGGTCGTTACCAAGCGATGACCGAAGATGATCTATTAAGCATGATCAAACCAAAAACGGAATCGGAGGCAGCCAGAGTTGAATCGGCCGTTGCCAAAGTGGACGATGTCCCCACTCCGACCGTTCAAACCACTCCCGCTCAAGCGTCGACAACAACTGTACGTCCAGAAACAAAATCGCTGAATGCAAGTGCGGCCAACGACATCGAAGCACTTAATCAAGCTCAGATGAAAACCGTAGTTAGCACAAATCGCGTGGAAAAACTAAATGGAAACTCGAAGCCCAAATCCCAGCGCATGCGGGAACGTATCGGCACCGATCTAGGTATCACCGATGCCAATCGCCGTGCTGCGATTGCCTACTCGCCCGTTGCCGATTCAAAAACAATGACCAATGCGGTACAAAAGGCACTGGGAGCCGATTCCAAGGTCGATGTAAAACAATTACGTCAAATGATGAGCTTTAATCCTGCGAGTGGCTATGTCTTGCAAAACGAGTTTGTCAATGCCGCGAAGTTCGTTGAAGAAATCAATGCCAAAGGCGGAGTAAAAGCATTGGACAAATTACCTCTTTCAGCTAGCGAGCGTGAGGCTTTAAACGCCGTGATGGCTAGAGCCCCTGCTTACGCTAGCTATGTTGATCCAAAAGTTCGTCCACTGGGTCAACTCAAAATCAGAAAATCACCGGTGGAAGCAACAAACCCAAATCGAGAGGTGGTCGTTAAAGATGCCCAAGGCCAAACGGTACAAGGTAGAGAAACGATTCGACAACTGGGTTCTGATGGAGAAAATCTTTCGACAGTGAAATACACAAAACCGGATGGAACAGAATCTTCAATCACCGTACGCACGTCTGAAACTATGGATGTGGATGAAGCTCAACGATTGCAAAACTTTGATCGCGGAATCACTGAACGCGCTAACGCCAATCGTGCCGCACATATCACTGCCAGCGAACAATCGGGTTACGTAAATCCTCATGGTGTGCATCGTTCTGACATCGCTCCAAACCGTGAAGTCAAAGTCCAAGTCCTCACATCAGAGGGAGTTAAAGATGTCGAAGGTGTTGTTCAAGGCGCTCCTTACAGAGGTGTTAACGGAAACCAAGAAGTTCAAGTTCGATTTCAAGATGGCGTTCAAAATGGCAAACCAGTTATTCGATTTACATCGGTTGCCATTGATGAAATTGAACACGTAAAACCTCCGGTGGTAACAGCACCCACTAACCTAGTCGCCGTTGAATTCAAATCCATTAACGAAGTCATCCGAAGACCTGTAGATAAAGCTTTGGACGCTGATTCCTACGAGGGCCAAGCCTTTAGACGATCGGCAGATTCCGAAGGCGCCGATATCCTTTTAGATCGGCGCATTGGAGAACGCGCGCATGTTGAGAGCTTAAGACTAGGGGTCAACGAAGATTACTTGCTTTTGAGAGAGGCCAAAATTCCAGATCGTAGTGCCATGCATGTTTCGCAAACGGGAAAAACAGACGATGCTCGATTTAATCCACGCGTGTTCTACGCGCATCAATACAATGAATATCATGCCGCAATTAGCGCACCAAAAGGAAGCCCCGCAGCGGCCGGCAGAGAACAAGCGGAACTCGCTTACAAAGGCCGGATGGTTTATGATGCTGAAGGAAATGTAACGAGATCCAACTCGGCTCGTGATGTTGCCCTTAGAACAGCAAGCGCTCGTGGAATGTCTCAGGAAGAAATTTCTAAATTAGAAAGATGGATGGATGCTTACGACCAGGCGGCCCCTCGCGTACGTGCTGTCGAGCGTGCCGAAGCGGCCCAAAAAGAATTCGAAGCTGTTCGGCAAACTCTGCAAAAGGCTTTGAAAAATGAGTCGGGAACACAGCCGATGGCTCTGTCCACGTTTGAAAAAATGGCGCAAAGTCTGAATGACCTTCAATTAACGCCCGAACAAAAAAAGGCGTCCGAAGTTGCCCTTAAAAAAATCAGATGTGCTCGACCAGAGTGGAAAATCAGGGACAATCAATTCTCGACATTTAATTTGAAGTGCGATTAGAGAGGTATGGATTCAAAAAGCCTAATCTTTAGAAATTATTATTTAGGTTGACGCGTGTTCTTGTTTCTCAAATTGAGACATTGTTTTTATGAACTAGAACCTAATCAAATACAGTTCCAATAGGTTGATTATAAAAATAATTAGAACAAGATTTTAGTAATTCTCTAAAAATTCGATATGATGAAGGGATAGGGGGGAGTGATGAAATCTATTAATTTCACTTTCTTGGTAGCATTTTCTTTTTTATTTCTTTTCTCACGAGAGATAAGCGCCAATTGTTTGGCGGAGTGTCCTAATTTTTCAGATATAGCTTGTTGGAAGAACTGTAAAGCTCGAACGGCTGCGCCAGTCGATCAGAAAAAAATATCAAGTCCATCATCAAGCCCAGGGAAGGTTTCGAGTGTTTCAAAAAAAAATCCCAAAACCAAAGAGTCTAACGGCGATGCTGGTTCTAAAGCTAGTTCAGATTCTAATGAGGCAAAATCTGCTAAATGTGAACCACGAACCTATCCAAGAGGTCGGGCCTGTATTCCATGTCCTGAGGGGCAATCGGTGGATGGTGGGTATTGTAACTCAGAACCTGATTTAAATTCAGATAATAAAAAAATAAGCTGTGAACAAAATGAAAAACTTTATTGTCCTGAAACCGAGGGAAAGTGCGAGTGTATAAAAGAATTAGCTGATAGTCCTTCCCCCGAGGAGAACGCTAATCCTGCGGCGGCTCAGTGTATGAGTGAGTTTGGGAGGTTAGTTCAGGAATGTAATAAAGAAGCAGAAAATGCTATGACTAGCTGTAATGATGAGAATGAGGCAATGCAAGCTGCTGCGAATGCAGCAAAGACAATTGGTGCCGGAGCTGTAGCGAGTATTCAAGTTGCCTGTTCCAAAATAAATGAAATTTCTAAATTAGCCAACGAGGCTTTTGCAGGCTGGCATTCTTTGTGTTCTGCAAATCAAGGAGGATGCCAAGAGAACTGTAAAAAAGCGAGGGAGATTTTAAACAGCGACTGTATGGATAGTGCGACGAAAGAAGAAATGAGAGTCGAACATTCTTCAAAGATCAACAAAAACATCGTGCAGTGTGAGTCTTATAAGCAGAAACTTTTCGATGCGGCTCAACATGCAGTGGCGGCGATTGCTCAGACGAAAGCGTCAGAGCAGTGTAAGGAAGATACCACTGCGGATTTGAATAAAAATGCTATTTTAGATCAGTGCAAGATTAATCCTAATACACCGATGTGTACGGATATGGAGAAGTGTTCTAATCCTGCCTTTGCCGCTCAGAACCCAGTTTGTAGTTGTGTGAGTAACCCAACGAGTCCTGCTTGTTTACAAGCGAGTGCAAACTATGGAAATAAGGGATTGTCGATGGGGGCCACTATTCCTGGGGTCAAAAATGAGAAGGGCGAAAACCTGCCAGGAATGAGCCCCAATGGAAGTGCCGATGCTAATCCTTTTCCGGGGTTTAATAATGGTGGAGGACATTCTGATGGCCCATCTGTCGGAGGGAGACAAGGTGATGCGAGTTCTGCAGGCTCTGGAAAAATGGGCGCAGATAATGGTGCTGGCAATGGAAAAGGTGGGTATGGCTCTGGTAATGAAAAAGATGGACTTAGGGTGAATAGTGGAACTTATGGAGGCGGAGGAAGTGGCTACTTTGGTCCCAATTATGGCGGGGCTGGTGGGGGAAGAGCTCTTGGAGGGGCAAATAATCCAACAGGAGCCCGAAGAGACATTGCTAAATTTGATCCACGTAAATACATCGTCGGTCAAGGTGGACAAGGTGAATATCTGAATGGACCAAACGGAAATATTTTTAAAATTATGAAGCGACGCTATGAAGAAAATAGATCTACATTTTTTCCAGAGACTTTTATTCTAAAAAAATAATCCCTAAATTAGGCTATGGAGTGATTGAATGGACTTTTCAAGGTGAGTCTTTTCTAGGATAAGGACAAGGCTGAGCGAGCTAGTGAAGGCACTGATAACTGGTATATTTGCATTTTTAAGTTGGGAATATATTTTTTCTTGTAACTCAAAATCTAAGAGACCCGTGCAGGTAAGAGTCACACAAGAAAGCTGTTCGTCTAAAATTGAAAATGAAAAAGTTTCTTTTTTTATTTGTTCCAAAGTTTCTGCAGGAGCAGTGATGGTTATTAAGTGGTCTGAATTGATATTTAAAATTTGTGGAAAAATAATTTCTTTGCTTTGAAATTCATTTTTTAACTTCATCAGGCTTTCATGGAAAGATTCTCCATTAATTTCTATTCTTAAAATATTCCTGAAAGAGTTAATAGCTAATATTTTTGGAGTTTCGAATTGAAGGGAGTCAGTTTGAAAGATCATTTTTAATTCCTTATTTTTGAAAGATTTAATCCAGGTGCCTTGCGATGAAGACATTTCTGCAGAGCCAATGAAAAGTTTTACATTTTTTCGAGCGGCTAATTCAGCAGAGCGGTAATGAAGTACTTTAGCCCCCCAAAAAGTCATCTCCATAAGCTCTTCATATTGGAGTTTCAGCACGGGATTGGCATTAGGTACCATATGAGGATCGGCAGTGTAGATAGCGGGGACTTCTTTTAAAATTTCACATTGTGTGGCGTGCAATGCGGCGGCGATGGCAACAGCAGAGGTGTCGCTTCCACCGCGGCCAAGGGTGGTAATTTCCTTTGATAAGGGACTCATTCCTTGAAATCCTGCAAGGATAACAATTCTATTTTTATTTAATTCTTCAAGGACACGGGAGGGCTTGACCCCAATAATTTTAGCATCCACATGCGAACTGTTTGTCAAAATTCCGGCTTGGCTCCCCGTAAAACTGATAGCTTCAAGTCCTTGATCAAGGAGGGCCATCGATAGCAAGGACATGGAAATTCTTTCCCCGACTGAAAGTAACATATCCAGTTCTCTTTGGTTGGGCCGACTAGACACTTGGTTGGCTAATTCAATCAGATTATTTGTGGTCTTTCCCATGGCTGAAACCACGATAACTAAAGATTCCCCATGGAGAGAGTCTTCCTTGATTCTTTGAGCAACGGCTTTGATTTTAGCAGGTGAAGAAATCGTAGCCCCGCCAAACTTTTTTATCGTGATCAGTTTTTGGATTGAGGTAGATTGAGTTGCCGTAACGAAATTCATGAAATCCTCTCCGATCTAGAATAAAGCCCAATTTTTAAAAGTCAAATTATTGACCCGGGGGGAAGGAAGAAAAATCTGTTATGATGGAATGGAGTTTAAATAGAAAGGAAATCGATTGCCCGCAATAAGGATTACCGGAATGGCCTCAGGCTTACCGCCAAATATCGTAGACCAGTTGGTTGAGGCGGAACGTATTCCCTTGAAGCAAATAGAATCAAAAAAAGTAAAACAAGAAGACATTCTAAAAATCGTTACAGATCTTGATACGAAGGTTGGTGAGATTTCTAAGAACTTAGGCGAGTTAACAAATACCAGAGGCTTCGTCGATACAAAATTAATCTCTGGAGATCCAAATATCATTGATGGAAGCGTGGATCCAGGGACTGTGGTCAATGGAGAGTATTCCATAGAAGTATCGCAATTAGCACAAAAGCCTGGAGCCATATCCAATGGATTTCCCGATAGAGACAAAACTCAGATGGGAGTCGGTTATATTAAATTTGATACGTCGGAGGGAACAAAGGAAGTTTATATCAAAGGATCAAATTCAACTTTAAATGGCGTAGTGGCGCAGATTAACGGTGCGAATATAGGAATGAGAGCCACTGTTGTTGAAGATAAACGAGATCGAGAAAACCCCTATAGAATGTTGGTGTCTGGATTAAAAACCGGTGATGACAATGGTGTTAAATTTCCAACCATTTACATGTTGGATGGAGATCAAGATATGTATTTTGATGAAGCCAGACCATCGCAGAATGCCAAATTAAAACTGGATGGATTTGATATCGAGGTTCCTAATAATGTGGTGAACGATTTAATTCCTGGAGTGACTCTCAATTTAAAGCAAGCGGCTCCAGGAAGAGAAGTCCGGCTTTTTGTGAAAGAAAATTTTGAAGCTATTAGTGGAAAGATAAAAAGTTTTGTTGATTCCTACAATGTGGCACTTTCTTTTCTTCAAAACCAACAAAAATTGCAGAAAGGTCCCAATGGGAAGGAGTCGCTGGGTCCGTTAGGGGGAGATTCGCTAACAAGGCAAGTTGAAAATGTTTTAAGAAGAATTGTGCTAGCACCACAGATGGGTGTGAATTCAGATATTCAAACGATGAATCAATTGGGAATTGAGTTTAATAGAAATGGCATTTTAAATTTCAATCAAGAAAAGTTTAACAAAATACTCAATGCCAAAGCTTCGGATGTTTCTGAGTTCTTTAAGGGAGACGGGTTATCTACTGGTTTTGTTAATAATCTTAAGAGAGAGCTTGGAAATATGCAAAATAACTCTTTTGGAGTTTTGGCAAATAGGAAAAAAGGAATACAAGAAAAAATAAATCGATATAACACTCAAATTGAGCAAAAAGAAAGACAACTAGAAAAAAAGGAAGAGTCCCTCAGAAGAAAATTTGCGGATTTAGAACAAAAAATGTCTGGATTGCAAAGTCAAGCTTCGGCAGTGCAGGGAATTGGTAAACCACCAGGACAATAGTACAAAATTAAAAAGTAGACTTAATAATAATTCTAAAAAAACCGAGAGGGTGAGACAAGGGAGCTAAAGTAAAAAATGAAAAATGCATATCAGAAATACAAAGCAAGTTCGGTACAGACGGCAAGTAAAGAAAAAATATTATTGATGCTCTATGAGGGAGCCATAAAGTTTACGAAACTTGCTATCAAAGCGATGGAAGAAAAAAAAATTGCCGATAAAGGGTATAATATTGGAAGAGCCTACGATATTATCATGGAACTTAATAATACGTTAGATCATAAAGTGGGTGGCGAAATTTCTCAAAAACTGGAAGCCTTGTATGTTTTTATGATGAAGCAATACACCGAAGCTAATTTTAAAAATCAAGTAGAACCACTGAAAAACAACTTAAAAATTATCGATAATTTGTACCAAGGATGGATAGGGGCTGTTGAGAAAATGAAGACAGACCAAGAATCAAAAAAATAAGTCTTATAATATTTAAATATCACGGAGGATGCATGAAAAAAATACTCGAACTGATGGATCAAAAAAATCATTTCTTAGAAAAATTTTATTCGGTAAATGAAAAGTCCATGGAGTTGTTTGTTAGAGATCAATTTGAAACTATTAATGAGTTTTATCAAGAAAGAGAAAATATACTTGAAATTATTAAGTATATTGATAACGAAATAAAAATTTTATTTCAAAATGCACAACCTGAAAACGAAAGAGATTTAGCTCAGTTCAGAAAATCCTTGAGCGTGAAAGATACCTTCGTTGAAAAGATTATCGAACAGGACATCGCTATCTTATCCTGTATTGAAGCTGCAAAAAATCAGATCATTAAGGAATTGAAGGATGTAAAGCTTGGAAAAAAAGTAGTTTCAGCTTACAAAAATCCGCAGAGTAAAAATAAATTGGAAGAAGTGATCTAGTTTTTATACAGATGCTTAGAGCCCGCGCAAGAATAAATTTTCTTTTTTGGCGTGGTCTTTTTGCTGAGTATTGGCGTTGAAAAATTGACAAGACTTTCATAGAGATTGTCAACGATCAGATGTTGCCCCTAATTCTTCTCTAAAATGTTACATATGGTGATGGCATTTATATTGCTGCTTAAATTAAATAAATAGAAGTGTTTGGAATGACACTTTTGTCTAGGAGAATTAAGTTGGAAAGCGATATGGAAGTTGTTATTAATCAAGAAAGATTTAAAACCAGCACCGAGAAACTTCAGAACGGCAAAGAGAAGAAAAAATTTGTAAATGAAAAAATTGCCACCTGTTTTTTTAATTCGAAACTACTGCTTTTAAATAACGAGACCAATTTGGCATTGAACTTGTTGCGGTATAGCTCCAATTGCGATTCCTATAATGGTTATGTCTTAGACGCCTTAAATGAGGCCCTAAAAAAATTAGGAAAGTTAGATGAATCTGAAAAAGTAGCTCAGAAAAATTTTTTATATAACTACTCGATAGATAGATGTTTCGAGTTAGCGCAGATATATTTTTTAAAAAACCAAGATGAAGAAGCCTTAAAACTTTATTTCGATTGTCTTTCTCATGTTGTCGAAGACGAGGGCCAGCTTTTTGAAATCTATAAGAATGTTGGAAATATCTATGTTAAGCTTAAAGAATTTGATCTCGCTGAAGAGTATTTTTATAAGGCCTATCAGATAAATGTGAACTCCGATTTGCTAGTCGTAAATATCGGTGTTCTTGAGTTTCAAAAAGAAGATATACAAAAAGCTATCGACTGTTTTCGAAGGGCCATAGAAATTAACAAAAATAACGATAAGGCATGGGTGGGTTTAGCAATGACACATTTAGAATTTGGCGATAAGGAATTATGTTGGGGAAATTTAATTAAAGCTTTAGATGTTAACCCAGTTAATAAAACAGCCTTAGTTTTATTAAGTCAGTTGTTTAATCAAACTGAACGAAATCAACAATGTAAAAAATTATTAATTGAATATCTCGAAAACCATAATTTTGATGAAGAAATATCGATGTTATTAATTCAAAATCTCATTTATGCTGGCGATTATCAAAATGCCTATCTTGAGTGTTTCAAAAGCTACCTTTGGAATCCAGAAAATAAAGAAATAGCAACTGTTTATTTTGAACTTAATAAATTGAAGGACGGGGGGAAATAGTGATTCATTTTCTTGAAAACAAAAACGGAAAGCTAATACCGTTTGCAGGTTCTAGGTCGTTGTGTTCTTTTCAAAGGCCACACACAGAAGCCTTAAATTGGTATAAACAGTACAACTTAAAAGGGCAAACGAATGTTTGCATCTTGGGAGCTGGTGGTGGTTATCATTTGAAATACCTTCAATTGTTACACTCGAACCTTAAGATTACCGTCATCGACTTTAATGAAGATCTCTTGGACGCTCTCGAGTTACAGTTTAAAAAAAATAATAAAATTGAATTTATTTTCCTCGATCCTTTAAATGGATTTGCTGACTTTAGAAGAGTCCAAAATTATATTCAAGAAGAGATGCCTTTGATCATGCCATTTAGGTCAGGCTGGCAAGGAAAAGAAGAGCTATTTCAGCAGCTGCTTGTTAAAATCACCCAAAGAGAGGCCAGTGTTTTAAAACAGAATTGGGATCAAACAAATCAGGATGTGGAGTTGAATTGGGACTTGCTTTTGGAAGAAAAAAACTATCTAACTTTAAAGAATTTGGTTCAGGCCTCTGATTCATTAAGGTCCTTTGACGAAAAAGTTCTGCATATTTTTGATGAGATAATAAAATGAAGGTGCTTTTTGTCTCCCTAATGAGAATCGGAGATTTCTTAATGCACGTCAAAATTGCAGATTCCTATAGAAAAAAGCATGTAGAGGTTGAAATTCATTTCCTTGTTAATGACATCATTGGAGCCGAATTTGAAAAGATTTTCCCATTTATCTGTTTTCATCGGTTCTCCAGGTTTAAGTATCAAAAAATGATTAACTCGTTTGAGACCCCATTGCTGTACCCGTTTTGGGATTTAAAAAAGAATCTCAAGGACCTTTTTGCTAGAGGTTTTGATGAAGTCATCGATCTTACGTATCAGCGAATTTCGACTCAGTTTCTAAATTTGATTCCCGCAGCCCGAAAAAGAGGAGTATTTTCCTGGGAGCCATTTATTGCTTCTGATAATTATATCGAAAATTTCATAAATAAAATGCATGAATCAACTTCAAAAGTTCATTATTTAGACCATCTAAAAAAAATTGCTGGTGTTGATTTAGAATTGGATTCATGTTCAGTAGATAAAACTTCAAAATTAGTTTTGTTTCAAGTGAGCACTAGCGATACCAAAAAAAATTATGATTTAGATAAATGGAAACGAATTATTGATAAACTGACCGAGAAATGTCCTGATTTTATTTTCAAAATAATTTGCTCTCATGAAGAGTTTTTTTCATATAAGACTATTTTTAACGTCTCTCAGTTAGAGGCCGGAAATTTCCTAAATGCCTATGAGTTGCTTAAACAGGCGAGGCTTCTAGTGACATTAGATACGGCTGTAAAACACTTAGCCGCTTGGACAGCAACGCCAACTCTTGAATTGTCCATTGGCAGTAGTCATCCTTTTAAAACGGCGGCCTTTCAGGCGGGGAATTATATTATATCTGCGGAAATGAATTGTCGTCCTTGTCAACATTCATTGGACTGTCTCTTCCATAGAAACTTGTGTCAGGACGCAATTATTGAAAAAAAGATTGAAAATTTTGTTAGCGATTGGATTCAGAATCAAACTGTAAGGGATTATTCTTTTAGAACCCTTTGTCAGGGTTCTCGCTTTATGATGGAAGCAAATTGTAACTTAAGTAAAAGTGAACAGGGGTTACGCATAGGACCCAAAAGTTTGAGTCCTATGCGTAACCCCTGAAAGGAGACGAATGGAACGAGATATCTATGTAGAGTTTAAGGAGTTAGAAAAAGCTTTAAAGGAACAGTCAGATAAAACTTTTTTGAACGAGGGTTTTAATAATTTAAATCAATTACAAAGAATATTATTGGAGCTAGTGAAGGAGCAAATCGGGTATGAAAATTCTAATAGTTCAACTGGCAAGACTCGGTGATATTTATATGTCCTGGCCTATTGCCAGAGCTTTAAAAAGAAAAGATCCAGATTCAACAGTTCATTTTTTTGTTAGAGAAAAGTTTCAACGAGCTTTGGTTGGGCTTGAAGTGAATGAGAGAACTCACTTGCTTAAAACAAAAGAGATCATTGGATATGGTTTGGAAAATAGGGAAGAACCAACTGAATATTTGGAACAGCAGTTAAGCAGGATAAGAAATGAAAACTACAACTTGATTATCAATTTATCTTTCTCTCCAGTTTCTAGTTATATTTGTTACTATTTAAGCTATACGATTCCACAGGTTGCTGATTTTACTTTTACCAGAAGTTCGCTTACCAGACCAACAATTGTGGGTTATACAAGAAACGTGGATTCATCATTTTGTTTGAAAGAAGCTGTTTCAGCTTATTATTATTCACAAGTAGGAACTGAAAAATATAATCGTTTTCATCTTATTGATATTTTTGCAAGTTTATGTGATCTGGATTTGAAACCACAGGATTATAAATACCCATCTGAATTCAGTTTAAACAGTCCCATTGATGGAAAATATATTACCATTCAGCTTGGTGCCAGTCAGAAGAATAAAACCTTGACCCCTTTTATTTGGGCCCGAGTTATCAAAAAATTGTTGAGTTATAGATTAGGGTACAAAATTGTTCTTTTAGGGTCCAAGGAAGAAGAAGAACTTGTGGACGAGGTCTTTGCTTTTAATAATTATAGCGAAATCATAAATTTAATTGGAAAAACAAATTTAGATGAGTTGTTTCCGATATTAAAAGGCTCAAGCCTTCATGTGGGTGGAGATAGCGTTTTTATTCATATGTGCAATTTGACTCAAACTCCCTGCCTCAATTTTTCATTTGAAACGGTAAAGTTTTGGGAAACTGGCCCCAAATCAAATGGGAGTTTTGTTTTATTGAATATTTTGCCAGCCAATGTTGAATCGACAGAAGCTGCTGCTGCCATTCATTCGGTATTAACAAAAAATCCACTTCCTCAATTGATTTCCTATGTTCCGGAGGTCCCATGTTATAGTCTTAAGTTTGATTTAGTAAATGATTTTGAATGGGCCTTAGTCAAGGCTTTGTACATTGGAGATCCATTTCCTGTTACCGATGACATTCATTTTCACACAGCCATGGTGAAGCTTCATCATGCCAATAATACGATTATTAATACCTTGAACTCTTGCTTGGCTGAAGGGACAGGGAAATATCTCAAGATTTTAGAAGCAGAAGATGAGGTTTTCAAAGGGATCGCCAGATTGAGTTCAAAGGCGGGAATTTATATAGACTGGTGTCTAGCTGAAAAAATAAAAGTTCCCCCATTAACCGAAAATAAAATTGTAGAATCCTATTTGAGAGTTCATAATGAGCTCAAGCTCGTTATGAAACCTTATTTACTTGAAGAAGAACTCACTCAGGAAGAGGAAAAGAATCATGGATAGATTCAAAATTAATGGACAAAAGCTAATTGATTTTTACAACAGAGAGACCACATTGGGGCAAGTTTTTAAGGATATCGAGTCTGATTTAAAAAAATCGAATCAAGTTGTTTGTCAATACATAGTGAATGGTAAGGAACTTGTTGAATCCGAAGAACAGGGTTATTTCGAAATGAATCTTTCGCAAGTCATTACATTAGAGTATCTTTCTGAAAATATTAATGAACTTTTGGTGGACGTTTTACAAAGTTGGATTGAAGCTTTTCCTGAAATGATACAAAATACCGAGTTGATTTCAAAACAAATTCGATTTTCGGGAGTTCAAAGTGCCTTTAAGAAAATTGAAGTATTAATTGAAAATTATGAGTATTTAATTTCAAGTGTTATATCGATAAAAAATCTTATGGGAGACTCTGCTGCGGCGGGTCTTGCGCGGCTATCTGAGGCGGAGTTGAAAACAAAGACAATGTTAGAAGAAGCTTTGACAGCAGTTGAAAAAAAGGATTTTGTCTGTTTAGCTGATATTATTGAGTATGAGTTAATTACGAGTTTGCAGAACTGGGAAAAACTTTTAGTCAATTTACTCAATCTAATTAATGGGGAAAAAACAGTTGATATCCACGCCAGAAACAACGGCTATAAAATCATATCCTCTTTTACTTCTAGGGGAAGAATGGCAAATTGAAAGGGCTCTGAAAAGCTATCAGGGACCACTGAGAAAATTATTTCATACTTTTTCCTATGCAGCATTCAGTCAGTTGGCAAATAAAAATCAACTCATTGTCAAGTATGATTTAGTTTTGTTGTTTTATAAAGATTCATTAAGTGAAGAATTCTTTAATTCAATTCAAGATATCAAGCACCAAACCGAATTTATTTTACTCATTGAGGATGAAAATTTTGACTTAAAAATACTTGTGAATCAATGGAGTCTAGTTAAAATTATTTCTTTTGTAGATTTTATTTCACCAGACTGGCCTGGAAATCTAGAAATTCAAGAAAGAATAAAAAATAAGACTGAAGAAAAAGCGTTAATAAAAAAAACTTTCGAACAAAAGAAATTATTAGATGAAATGATTAAAGAGCAAGAACTAATTATTTCAGAGAAAACCGCGGATATAGAATTTTCTAATAGGGAGCAGGATTTAAAATTAAAAAGAGAGCGGGTTGTCCTAAAGTTTATTAAAGATATTTCACTCAGTCAATCCTACGAGGAATTATTGAGAATGATTAAAAATGAATTCAAAGTTTTTCATGAGCTTGGAGATATTTTTTTAATCAAAAATATTTATAATGAAAAAATCTCGTTGTTGTCTAGCCAAAGCTCTTATTTGTGGAAGGAGCATTTTCAATCAGAACTCAGGTTTAAATGTGAACTTAATTTTAACTCCATTGAAAACTCGACAGTCATGGCAAATTTCTTATCAAGGCCGTTCGGAAAGTTATATTTGTTTCCTTTGAGCCATGACCATTATCTGGGTTTTGAAAATCAATTTAATGAGAATACTATAAAGGAGTTTTTTGATTTCTTTGAAGAGAGAAAAGAAGTCATTTTTATGGCATTTGATAAGCTTTCCTCTGAATTAAATCTGAACCAATTTTCATACAGATGGGAAAAAACTTTTGATGCCATTAAAGAGCCAATTGCGATTATTGATCAAAATTATAATGTGCTTAGATCCAATTCGGCTTTTGAATTAAATCAACCTTCTTTAAAATGTTATGAGTTATTTGCAGGAATAAAAACAATCTGTCCAGGGTGTCCCTTGCTAGAAACCATTGAAAAATCTCAAATGCAAAAAAAGGAAATTATTGTAAACAATAAAAATTTTCAATTATTTAGTTATCCCATGCTAGCTAATTTAAATTTAAAATCTGTTGTCCATACTTATAGGGACCGAACAGAAGAGAAAAAACTATATTCTAAACTGCTACAAACGGAGAAAATGTTATCTATTGGAAGGCTTGCAGGGCATCTGTCTCACGAGCTAAATAACCCGTTAACTGGAATCAGATCGATGGTTCAATTATTAAAAGAACAGGTGCCCTCAGAGAGTGAGAGGTTTTCTGATCTCGTGGAAATCGAGAAAGCTACAGAGAGGTGTTTTAAAGTTTTAAATAATTTTATGGAGTTTTCAAATCCGCGGAAAATCAATTTAGAATTGGTTGATATTTCGGAGGTTGTTTTAAAGACAATTCCTTTGTTAAAAGTGTCGCTAAGAAATCATTTTTTAAATCTTAATTTGAATACGCACACGAAGTATATTATTGCTGATCCAAATATGCTTCAGCATGTAATTTTTAATCTGGTTAATAACGCAACACAAGCTCTTAAAGACAAAGGAGAAATTCGCATTGATGCTTTTTCCAAAGATAAAAAAGTGAGGTTGGAAATATCAGATACGGGAGAAGGAATACCAAGTGAAATTCAGAAGTTTATTTTTGAGCCCTTTTTTACTACAAAACCAGAGGGGGAAGGAACAGGCTTGGGGCTGCATATCGTCAAAAATATTGTAGAAAATACTCATGGCAGAATTTTTTATGAAGCAAATACACCCAGAGGGGCAAAATTTATTATAGAATGGCCAATTTATGAAAATACTCATCATTGATGACGAGATCTTGATAGCAAAATCTTTTGAAAGGATCTTTGCCAAAAAACATCAGACAATGGTGGCCTATGATGGAAAGAGTGGGCTGGAAAAATGGTTTGAGTTTAATCCGGATATTGTCATTTTAGACTTCATTATGCCAGGCCTGAATGGGGATCAGGTAATTCAAAAAAAGCCAAAGGATTCTCATGCTAAAATTTGTTTAGTTTCAGCCTATATCGGTGATTCAGAAACGGAAACACAGATTTTAAAAAAAGTTGATTTATTCATTCCCAAACCTTTTGAAGATATTGTTTCCGTTTCAAAACAAGTTCTAGATCTGGCGGGAGCCTAATATGAGAATTATTGCAGGAAAGTTTAAAGGGCATCATTTGGTTTCGTTTCAAGCAAAACATATAAGACCAACCACAGACAGAGTTAAAGAAACATTATTTAATAAAATTCAGTTCGAAATTGAAGGGAAGAGTGTATTAGATTTATTTAGTGGCACAGGCAGTCTGGGATTGGAGGCCTATTCACGAGGAGCGAGGTCCGTTCATTTTGTGGATCATCATCCTAAATCGTTACAAATTTTGTTAAGAAATATTGAGAAATTAAAAATTCCAAAAACCGAGTATAAAGTGACAAAAATGGAAAGTGCTTCTTTTATTAAAAGTAAAATACAAGCTCCATTTGATATTATATTTATAGACCCTCCATTTACTGAAAAACTGGCCCATGAAGTAATGACTCAATTATCCCAAAGTCACTTGTTTCATGAGTCTACAATTATCACCATAGAATCCATTAAACAGGAACGAATCGATGAGACCTACTTTCCACTCGTTCGCTACGATTTTAAAGATTATGGTGATAAAATCCTTTCTTTTTTCAGAAAACAAATATAATAAACTACACATATAAATGAAAAACAAAAAAAACAATGTAAACAGTAGAGTGATTTATCCAGGAAGCTTTGATCCCATTACTATGGGTCACGTGGATATCATTTCCAGATTGTCGAAAACATTCGAAGAAGTTGTTGTTCTTGTCGCAAACAATTCGCAAAAAGAATTTTTATTTAACGCTCAGGAACGAAAAAATTTAATTTTGCAGGCTTTAAAAGGCCAAAAAAATATTTCCGTCGATATTTTTGATGGCTTAACTGTTGATTATATGAAAAATCATAAAATTGACAAAATCGTTAGGGGATTAAGAGCGATAGTTGATTTTGAATATGAAATGATCATGGCAAATATCAATAGAAAATTGGATCCAGAAATTGAAACTCTTCTGGTTTTTGCCAGCCCTGAATATTATTACATCAGTTCGAGGAGCGTGAAGGAAGTGGCTATGAATGGAGGAGCCTTGAAGGATTTCATTCCTAGCTGTGTGACCAAGCCGCTATTAGATAAATTAAAAGTGATTAAAAAAAAGAAATGAGAGGAAATATATGTTGTCAAAAAGAGCTTTGAATTTAAAACCATCTCCGACCTTATCTTTAGTTGCGAAAGCAAAAGAACTTCAGGCTAAAGGTTTTGATGTTATTTCTTTAACTGTAGGAGAGCCTGATTGGAATACGTTTGCCTCTCCATCGAATGCAGGTATCGCTGCCATTCAAAATAATATCACTAAATACACACCTGCCAACGGAACGATTGAACTTAGAAAAAAAATTGCAGAAAAGGCTAAAGCTGAAATTGGTATAGAGTATGCGCCGACTCAAGTAACCGTTGGATCTGGAGCTAAGTTTATTATTTTTGCAGCATTGCAAATGATTTGTAATCCTGGAGACGAAGTCATTATTCACTCCCCCTACTGGGTTAGTTATCCCACCATGGTCGAGCTTGCAGATGGTGTGCCTCGGATCATTCTTTGTGAAGAAAAGGAGGGCTACAAATTAACTCCCGAAAAGTTAGAGCAGGCAATTAATCATAAGACCAAAGCCTTCTTATTTTGTTCGCCGAGTAATCCAACAGGCTTGATGTACACTAAGGAAGAACTTCAAGCTTTTGCTGACATTTTCAGAAGACACCCTCAGGTAATCATTATCAGTGATGATATTTATAACAGTCTTGTTTTTGATCCTAAGAACCGAGTGAACAATGTTGCCCCTCATATCCTGCATGTCGCTCCTGATTTAAAAGAAAGAGTTATCATGATCAATGGAGGTTCTAAGGCCTATTCTATGACAGGATGGCGGATTGGATGGGCCTTGGGGCCTCAAAAAGTCATTACAGCTATGGCAGATTACCAATCTCAATCTACGGGCTCTGCCTCTAGTATTTCTCAGCATGCTGTTTTAGCGGCGCTTACAGATTGTTCAAAGGATATCGAGGCTGTTAATGTAAAATTAGCCCAAAGAAAAAATTTAGCACTCCAGGAATTTAAAAGAATTCCTCAATTTGTTATCAGTGAGCCTCAAGGGGCCTTTTATTTATGGGTGAATGTTAAATCCTTATTTGGAAAAAAATTTGAAAATACCTATATTGAAAATGATAAAATGGTAGGTAATATTCTATTAGAAAAATTCTACGTGGCGACGGTGCCAGGTATCGAGTGTGGGAATCAGGGGTATTTAAGATTAAGCTTTGCAACAACTGAAGAAAAAATGAAGTTAGCAGTGGATCGAATGGTTCAATTCGTTAGCCAGCTTAATTAAAGAACTGAAGCAGGGGCTCAATAATCCACGTATATAATTTAGTTAAAAAGGAAGGCTCCTGTAAAACTTTCGAATCGCTATTGTTGTTAGTAGCATTGGGAGCTCTTTTTAAATTGGACGTTGTTAAACTGCATTTGTATTTTGCCACAATTGTCGAACCTGCTGGGACACTGGGAGTAAAAACCAAACTTTGTCCTTGAACCGAAGAGCTGATGCTATTATTTGCAGGAGTGATTGTTACAGAAACATTGTTGCTTTCAGGATTGCATTCCAAGGGCATAGAACCTAATGAATCGTTAATAATGTCATTAAAATAACTCAAACTACTAGTGTAATCGTTATCACAGATGGAGCCAATGCCACCACCCGTTAGCGTGGCGAGCTCTTCATACATTTTTCCGTAGTGGGCTTTTGTTCCTTGATCATCTTGAATTTTCAAGCAAGTCGAATCAGCTGATTTAACGACAATGGAATTCGCACGGAAGCGAATCGATGAGCCTAGGCTGGATTTGACCTTTTCTAAAAGGATAGAAGGAAGATCATCTTGTTCAAGGGTTTTCAACTCATCAGAATAATATTTAAGAGAAGAATTTCCACCGATACTTCTCTCATCTTCATCAGAAATAATAATATAGGCTAACGCGGCATCAGGACGGTAACAGTTGTTATAGTCTTTATAGCTCACGTGCCAGTAACCAGCTTTAATCGCTCTTTCATCATTTGTATTTGCACTTCCTGTGGCAAGATTATTTGCTATAGTGTTTCTAAAAATTGTCGAGAGATTTGCTGTTCCCTTCTTTAATACCCAAGACTGTGTTCCTGTGTAGTCAGCCCAGTTCACTGACATTCCCCAATAGTTTGTGCTACCTGCAGGGATATAAGTAGTTACGGTTAAGCACATTTGCCAATCTATAGATGAATTTTCAAGTTGCCCTACAAATTGGTTTAATTTATCAGCAAGTTTTAAATTATCAGCATTCATGGAACTTGAATTATCCACAATCAAAAGGATATCGACTTTATTTTGCTTTGAGGTAACTGTGTAAGTTGTTTCAACATCTTTAGAACTTGTTCCTCCGCCCCCCTGCCCAGTAGGGGTGGGATCAGCAGGTGTTTCTGGCGCAGTAGGTTGGTTAGAACTGGAGGAAAATTTAACGGGGCTGCAGCTAAGAAATAAAACAAAAACGACTGTTAGCATAGCAAAACTTAGAATTTTCTTAAAAACACCGTTCATAAAAAAAAGCCCCTTCTCTTTAGTTTCGGACTCATCCATATAGCTTCTATGAGATCTATCAATATCAAGGCTATCATTCTTTTACATCAGATTGAAGGACAGAGAATAAACCTTGGTCTTTAGGAGAGGTTCTTACTCACATGAAGGTCTCAAACCAAAAGCTAGTACTTTTTTAATTCCCTAAACCAGACTTGAGACTATTGAAGGCAAATTTTATAATCATCAGTGATGAGATGAAATAGATGAATAAATGATCTGAATAATTAAGTTGATTAGAGTAAAGGGGTTTATGTGAATTTAAGTTTCTTAAGTCTGTTGGTTATTCAGTGTTTTATGTTTGGGGCTTTATATTTACTATGGATTAAAATGCACAAAACCCCTGAAGATGACCCCAGGCTTACCAAAGGACTTCAACTTCTCCAAAGTAAAATTGCTGTTTTGGAAGATCTTTCTGATAGAACTGAAACTCAGGTGAAGCAATTAACCGCTTTAATGGAAAACAAAATAAAAGAAATTCAAATCAAAATTATGGATGCAGAAAGAGCAGCTAGCTTTGTAGAAACCAAAATTCAAAAAAGCATGGAAGTGGCAAAAATTTTTCAAGATAAAATACCTCACAAAGAAATTTTAGATCGACAATTTACCATCAAGTATGTCAAAGCTGCCAAGCTAGCAAATCAGGGGTTGTCTATAGACGAAATTTCTAATCAAGTAGACTTAACTCCTGCGGAAATTAATTTAATTTTAAAATTAAATAAAAATCAGTTGATGTTTTCAGAATCGGAGCTCCCAGAATGGGTTTTATCAGATTCACAGCAAGAACCAGCAAATTACCAAAAATCACAATGGCTTGATTTTGAAAAAACTTTCGAGGTGCCAAAAGTAGATCAAGAAAATCTTAAAAAATTAGGAGATCAGTTTAAAGAGGCTTTAGCTAAATCAGAGCTCAATAAAGGTTTAAATTATCCAGAAACTTTGGTTAATAAATTAGATTTAAATAATACTTCACTTTCTCAAGAAGCCTTAAATCAAAAGGGGAAAAGAGTATCTGTTAAACCATTTGAATTTAAAAGAATAGAATCAGCGATAAATTAAGTCTTTAATGCTTTACACTGTTTTGTTTGTTTTTTTTCCAGACTCTGGAAGAAGTCCTTTTTTCAAATGAATTAGACGGTTTAACCAAAATCCAAAAGAATCTTCAACAGAAGGTGCTCTGGAGGTTATCAAACTTCCTTTTTCGCTTAAATCACGAATTAGTTTTCTTATTTCCTCACTGTCTTTTTCGGTTAGAGCTAAATTCAATCCATAACCCTTAGGAGTTACATTGGGATTGGTGTAAATAACTTCGCCTAAAAAATGGTGAAGATGATTATTGAATTTAAAACTAATTTCAACTCGAGCATTTTGATTCAGTTCTAGGTTTGTTTGTAAAAATATGCCAGTTTCAGAAATATTTTTAATCTCCCCTTTAGTTATCTGGTCAATCCACTTTACTTCAGTCTCAAACTCTGTTGCATATCTTGGTTTGGTTTCCCACCAACGTAGCCGAGGGTCAAAATAGACAACTCTAACTTGCGGAAGCACAAAGTATCCTACAACAATTATATTTATAAGGTAAAAGGTGATAAGATAGATTCCTAAATTTTGATTAGGTTGGCTTTGCCATGAATAGTAACTATATAAAAAGGGGATAACCATTATTAAAAGATAAAGATAGTAACTCCATTTTTTGCATAAATAAATCAAGACGCCGCCCACCACAGGAATTAACAGAAATATGGTTGTTCGAAGAAGTTCATTGGGCGTAAGTAGCGCTTTGATATAGAGGGGTATAGCAATTTTGGCTAAAAAAGAATTAGCAATAATATTCCCAATGGGTGATAGAATATGCAAAAGTGCTATGATGATTAACGGCCATGGTTTTCTTTTCATTTTTTACCTCTGTTCGATTATAAAAAAAAAAGTACTAAAGTCCAAGAAAATTCAGGTCTAGTTTTAAACTCCTAGATAAGACTTTCTGACTTCATCATTGCCTAGAAGTTCTTTGCCTTTTCCTTGGAGAGTTATATTTCCTGTTTCAAGAACGTAGGCACGGTCTGAAATACTCAGAGCTTGTTTGGCATTTTGTTCGACAAGCAGAACAGTCATGCCTTGCGCATTTAGATTTTTTATAATTTGAAAAATCTGGCTCACGATAATAGGAGCCAAGCCAAGGGAGGGCTCATCCAAAAGTAATAATTCAGGTTTACACATGATAGCTCTAGAGATAGAAAGCATTTGCTGCTCTCCACCAGATAAAGTTCCTGCTAATTGATGAAGTCTTTCCTTGAGTCTTGGAAAAAGCTCAAAGCAATGCTGTTCATCTTTGGTGATTTGAACCTTGTCAGATCGCGAGTAGCTGCCAAGTTGTAAGTTTTCTTTTACTGTCATTTGCGGAAAAATGCCTCTTCCTTCTGGCGACTGAGCGAGGCCTAATTTAACTCGGGCATGGGCGGGAGTATGACTTAAATTAGTACCATTTAAAAAAATAGAACCTGTAGATTCAACTATCCCAGATATGGCTCTGAGTGTTGTGGTTTTTCCTGCGCCATTGGCACCTATTAAAGAAACAATTTCACCCTTTGCAATTTCGAAAGAAATACCCTTTATCGCTTGAATAGCCCCATAATTTACAAATAAATTTTCGACTTTAAGGATCAATCTAATCTCCTATTCGTTGTCAACACCCAGGTAGGCTTCAATTACTTTCTGTGAGGACTGAATTTTAGCCGGAACACCTTCTTCAATTTTCACACCGTGATCTAGAACAAAAATAATCTCACAAATTCCCATAACTAATTTCATATCATGTTCAATTAATAAGACGGTTAAATTAAAATCTTTTCTGATTTTAGCAATGAGCTCCATCAAAGAATGAGTTTCAGAGTGGTTCATGCCAGCAGCGGGTTCATCTAGCAAAATCATTTCAGGATGGGTCATGAGAGCCCTAACAATTTCAAGTTTTCTTTGTTCTCCGTAGGGAAGGCTAGATGCTTTTTCATCTATTTTATTTATGAGACCGAAAATGTTTAAAATCTCCTTCCCTTTGTTGATGAGATTTTTTTCTTCTTTTAAGAAAAGTTGATTTAAACCGATCGCATCCCACCAACTATATTCGACATGCTGATGACCTGCGATGAGCACATTTTCAAGAACACTTAAGTTTTTAAATAATCTGATATTTTGAAAGGTCCTCGTCAAACCCTTGTTAGAAATTTGATAGGGTTTTAATCCATTCAGGACTTGATCATTAAAAATAACTTGACCACGTGTGGGTTGGTAGACCCCGGTGAGCATATTAAAAACAGTGGTTTTCCCGGCGCCATTTGGGCCAATCAAACCAGCTAATTGACCTTTAGAAATTTGCATTGAGAAATTATCAACCGCTTTTAGCCCCCCAAATTGCATGGTTATATTTTGTACATCAAGGAGTGGTTTTGTCATTTTTTCTCCACAAATGAAATATTTCTTTCTCTCCAAATAGGCCTTGGGGTCTTAATATCATAATAAAGATAAGAGCGAGAGAATAAATGACCATACGAAGGTCAACACCTCCGGTAAATTCTTTTAGTGAACGTAGGATCTCCGGTAGTAGGGTGATGAAAAATGCAGAGGCCAAACAGCCAGTCATGCTGCCCATTCCACCAAGAACAACCATGATGACGGCATCAATACTCATAAGAAAGGTAAAACTTGCGGGGCTCACATAATTTGTGAAATGAGCATATAAGGAGCCGGCGATGCCCGCAAAAAAACTGGAAACCACAAAGGCTTGTACTTTCATTTGTGTTGTATTAATTCCCATGGCCTCTGCTGCAATTTCATCTTCGCGTACGCTTAAAAACCCTCTGCCATGGCTGGATTTTAATAATCTCCAGATAACAAAAAAGCAAAGTAGAGCCCAGAAAGTGGCAAAAATCAAAGAGATGACAAACTTATCAATAATAAAGCCACCGATATTTAACTCAGGCAAAGAAGGAATCGAAGAAATTCCTATGGATCCACCAAAGAAAGAAATGTTATTTAAACTCACACGGATGATTTCGCCAAAGCCTAAGGTGACAATGGCCAGGTAATCTCCCTTCAACCGAAGAGAAGGTAAACCGACGAAATATCCGACCAATCCCGCGCATAGTCCGCTTCCAAGAGATATTAAAATGGCAACAGGTAGACCCAAAATCCCTTCAGGAAAAGGAAATTTTGTTGTCATGATGGCAGTAAAATAAGCACCGATGGCAACAAAGCCCGCATGGCCTAAAGAAAACTGTCCTGTATAGCCATTGATCAGGTTAAGACTCATTCCCATGATTGAGTTCACAAACAAAAAAAGTAGCACTAGTTGAATGTATGAATTAGTAAGTAAGCCCAACGTACTAGCAACTAAGATGATAATGAAAGCGGAGAGGATTGGAGTTTTTAAAGCATTCATATTAAACTTTCTCGATAGTGTTTTTTCCAAAAATGCCAGCAGGTTTGAATAATAAAATAAAAATTAAAATTCCAAATGCTAAGGCATCTCGATACTGAGAAGAGCCATAAACGACCACTAACACTTCTGAAATTCCCAGGACCAGTCCTCCGACAACGGCTCCAGCAATACTTCCAATTCCTCCAAGAACAGCGGCCACAAAGGCTTTCAGCCCTATCATTGTGCCCATTAAGGGTTCAATTTTTTGATATTTAATTCCCACAAGGACGCTACCGATTCCAGCAAGAGAAGAGCCGGCAATAAATGTAAGGGCAATGGTTCTGTTCACATTGACTCCAAGGATCGAGGCTACGGCTGGGTTGTGACTTACAGCCCTCATGCCTTGTCCCATTTTGGTATGATAGACTAAGAAATGTAATCCCAGCATCGAGAGAAGACTGACTCCTAATATCGTCACATCAAAGGTATTAATTGAAACCCCTCCAACTTCAAATAAGAGCTGGTTATTTATCAAGTTGGGGAAAACTTTTGGATCAGCGCCAAAAATAATTTGGGCAAAATACTGCAAAAACAAACTCACCCCAATGGCTGTAATTAAAACATTAAGTTTTGGTTGTTTTCGCAAAGGTCGATAGGCAAATTTTTCAATTGTTAAAGCCAACAAACTACAAAGAATCATGGTGATGGCTAAAACAATAATTAAAGTGGAATAGCTGGGTGACTTCTCTAAATTAAGGAACTTTGCAGAATAGTAGGCAAAAAAAGCGCCCATCATGTAAACTTCAGAATGGGCGAAATTAATCATCTGCAAAATTCCATACACCATGGTGTAGCCAAGAGCGATGAGAGAGTAGATGCTTCCTATACTAAGACCATTAATAAAATGTTGAATAATTTCTTCCATGATTTAAATTCTGTATTAGGGAGCAACCGTTGTCACATATTTTCTTTTTTCATTTTCAACTTGAACAACGACTGCACTTTTGACAGCATTTCTTTGATCGTTGATTGTAATATTTCCGGTGACTCCAATAAAATCTTTGGTTTTTGCTAACTCGTCTCGAATATTTTTAGAAGTTAAATCCTTCGTTCGGGTCATGGCATCCGCCAAAATCTTAGCAGCATCATACCCTAAAGCGGCTAAACCATCTGGAACTTCATTATTATATCTTTGTTTAAAGTTCTTGATAAATTCAACAACGATCGGATTGGTGGATTCCGTCGTGTAGTGGTTAGAAAAGTAATGACCGTTAATAGCTTCTTTTCCCACTTCATGAAGTTTTGGAGAGTCCCATCCGTCTCCGCCTAATAAGGTGACTTTGATTTCAAGCTGTTTCACTTGCTGGGCAATCATCCCAACATCTGTATAGTATCCAGGAATAAAAATTACCTCAGGTTTTTTTGCTTTAAATTCAGTGAGCTGGGTTTTAAAATCCATATCCTTAGGTTGGTAACTGAGGTCTGCAACAATTTCTCCGCCAAATTTCTTAAATTCAGCAGCAAAAACATTGGCGAGTCCTTCACTATAGGTATCACCATTTTTTCTTAATACCGCAGCTTTTTTGGCCTTTAAATTCTCGGTTGCAAATTTAGCCATGACATATCCTTGAAAGGGATCTAAAAAGCAAACGCGAAAGATATGATCACCCTTTTCGGTAACTTCAGGGGCCGTCGAGCTTGGGGAGATCATTGGAATGCCATTCTTTTGGGCAATCGGTGCTGCGATGATAGACCTTGAAGAAGCCACTTCACCAAGAAGGGCCATGACCTTGTCTTGGGTAATTAAACGAGTGACCACTTTTGCGGTTTCTTCATTTTTTCCTTGATCGTCTTCAGTAATAAGTTTTATTTTTTTCCCTTTGATTCCTCCCTTAGCGTTAATTTCATCAAAGGCCATTTTAATTCCTTTATTTGTGGAGATTCCAAAAGTGGCATCATCGCCTGTCAGTGAGCCATACTCTCCAACAAGAATAACATCTTCTTTTTTGGTGCAAGAATTTAATAGCAATAAACTTAAGAAAAATAAGCTTAGAAATTTAACAGATTTCATGGATTCTCCTTTGAAAAGAACACTGTCCTCATTTCTGAAGTCAGGGTCAATTTCAAATCTTTGATTGTCGCAGCAAATTAATCTTCTGATTTTTCGATGGAGGTTCGAATTATTGATTTAATATGGTTTTTTCTTTGGTTGCCACCAACCAGATTTTTAAGCTGATCATGGAGAGAAGAATCATTGATAAGGGCCCCGAGGGTGCCTTCGCCTCTGTCAATTTTTGTGATGATACGATTCATTTTATCTAGAGTATTTTTTAATTGTTGGCTTGGCAAACCATCGGCAGAGAAATCAGTTATTATTTTTAAAGAATCTTTACTTATTTTTTTAAGATCTTCTGATGAAGAGTTAAGATTGGTGATAATGTTTCCAATTTTATTTTCCGCATTTATGGTTTTCGTAAGTTTGTACATCTCATTGATAATATCGAAAATCTTTTCACTCTCTTTTCCTCTCTCGGAAAGGACATTAAAAAAATCAGTAGCTTTGGCAATAGGCAAAGTTTCTCCGTCTTGAACAAGATTTTGAGAGTTGGCACCTGGGATAATATAGATATATTTATCACCTAATGCTCCTTGAGTTCGGATCTCCGCCTGGGAACCTTTAAAAACTCTTGATAAATACTCTTTTTCAATTTTCATTTTAACTCTAAGAGAGTTATTTTCTGGAACGAAATCAATGCGCTCGATATTTCCAATGACAACACCGGATAGTGAAACAACACTCCCACGTGCTAGACCTTGTACATTTTCAAATTCGGCATACAGGCTCGAAAAGCTTGAAAATAAAGATTTGTTAGCACCCAACATAAAGATGGTACCCATAATGGCTATCATTCCTACGGATACAAAAATTCCTACTTTAATTTGGTTCATTTTGCTGGATTCCATTAATGTGCCTCGCCGTTTATAAATTTATTTACGATTCCCGTTCTATCCTCATGAATTTCATCGATCTTCCCTGTAAAGGCTATTTTCCCATTGAGCAAGAAGCACATTTTATCACACACAGCAAATGCTGTTGGCATGTCATGGGTGACTAATATGGAAGTTTTTCCCTGAGATTTTAATTTTAAAATGTGTTCCTGGATTTTTTTAGCATTGTAGGGATCTAGTCCAGCTGTAGGTTCATCATAAAGGATCACGCTGGGTAAGCTCATGAGGGCTCTAGCTAAACCTACTCTTTTTTGCATTCCTCCAGAAAGGTTTCCGGGAAATAAGTTTTCACTATTGGCAAGTCCGAATTCATGAAGTTGTTCTAATATTAATTTTTTAATTTCTTTGTCAGGCAATTTTGTATGTTCTTTTAATGGATAAGCTAAATTTTCAAACACGGTCATGGAGTCAAAAAGAGCACCACCCTGAAATACATAGGCAACTTTTTTTCGAGTCTCAACCAGTTGAGCCTCGCTGTAATCAGTAATATCCTCTTTATCGATGATGATTTGCCCGCTATCTGGTTTTTCCAAACCAATGAGGCTCCTCAGGATAACACTTTTCCCTGCCCCCGAGCCACCAATAAGTCCCATGCATTCCCCTTTGGCTACCTTGAAAGAAACGTCGGAGTGAATGATTTTTTTTCCAAATGACTTTTTAAAGTTTTTGACTTCAATCATAAATTTCCTACGACATTCTTTCTAAAATCCAAAAAAGTTTAGATAAAAAGAAATCACCAACTAAAACAAGGATAGAAGAAACCACAACAGCCTTTGTTGTGGCAATACCAACTTCCTTTGTCCCATTTTTTACAGTTAAACCAAAGTAACAGGAAGGAATTGATATAAATAAAGCGAAGAAAAAACTTTTACCAAATCCTGCAAAATAATCTTTTAAAGTCACCGTGGTAAGAATCTTTAATAAATAAAAATTTGGATCCAACTTAAGCTCCGAGTATCCAACTATTAAAGCACCTAAGTTGCTGACTATATTTGAAATACCCACAAGAATCGGAAGAGAAAGAAGTGTAGCTAAAACCCTAGGGATGACTATTTTTTTTATGGGAGAGGTTCCTAAGGCACGAATAGCATCGATCTGTTGAGTTACAACCATGCTCCCAATTTCAGAAGCAAATCCAGCGCCGACTCTGGCTGCAACCATTAAGGAAGTAAAAACTGGACCCATTTCTCTAAGCACTGTTGCTGATACAAGTTTGGGCACGTAAAGCTTTCCACCAAATTTTTCAAGGCCAAGGCCAAATTGGAGAGACATTACCATTCCGGTACTTAGAGCGGTGATCACTATAAGAGGTAAAGATCGATTTCCAACATGAAAGACCTGGTCAACAAGTAAGCGCCAATAAATCGGTCCTTTAAATAAGTCTCTTGTAATCTGATAAGAAAGAATTCCAATTCCACCAAAAAAAGAAAGTGTTTCATTTAAAAATAAAATTAAAGGTGAGTTAAATATCAAGTCTGTCATGGAGCCTTAAAACTTTCTTTGAACTGGTTAAAAAAAGAAATTTCTGAATCAAAGTGTTCTTTTTTACCAGCAAATAAAAGAGTGTAAGAGCAAGAATTTTTCTTAAGAGAAATCACATTCATTTTAATCGGTACTCCATCAATCGTTCCGGAGGCAAGAGTTTCCTTAGCTTTTCTATGATTGAATTCTCGGAAATGACTTTCGAGAATTTCAAGATTTTCAACACCTGATAAAGATTCAGATTCCAAAAGTTCTAAACTGGGATCCGTGTTAACAGAACAATCGGAGAGATAAGAAATTGAATTTCCCGTTTTTTTTGAAATCCAAACCCGGTCTCCTGTTTTTGAAGTGTGATCAAAAAAGGGTTCCGGTGGAGCGGAAAAAATTAAATTTTTTGCCGCCTCTGGCTTTTGTGCAACGCCAATGCTGATACAGCCAGAAACTATAAACAATGAAAAATACAAAACAAATTCTAAGTGGTTCCTCATGGTGGTTATATCGACATGTTTTTAAAAAATTAGAGTCAAAGATAAGGATTAAATTTAGTTAAAGATGTCAAAAACAAGAAACCAGACTGACATACTGATAACAGTCTAGGAAGTGAAAATTCTTTAAATGGATCTTAGGCATTTTTTCCCTCTACTTTGATATGAGTTTATTTTGAGGATAGGAAGAATTAAGCCCGAATCGTTCAAGTCTAACATCTAGGTTTTGCTTGGTACGTGTTAAAATTGTGTATTTAGAATCGGTTTTTGGCAATAAATTTCACTGATTCTTGAAATTTGTTGTGTGTTTCTGATTTACTGAGGGTGTTTTTTCAGATTTTGAATAAACGAATCCATTGCAGCTAAAAATCTTAGTCTGCTGATTGCGGGCAGACCAAGTGACCAAGCGTCAACTGCAGCTCAAATCTCCACGATATTTAAAATTCGATTTTCCCACTCGGTTGAGTGCAGCACCATTACACGCTGCTGGCCTGTACATCGAGCGTCCGCAAATGGTCACTTTGTCTAAGGTTCCCCGTTTGGCCCAAAATTCGTGACCCAAATTGCGATTCTTAAGTTTGTTTTTTCGGTAACACGAATTGCCGGGCAATTCGCGACTGTTTCATTTTAAGACAGATGTCGTCTAAAATTGTTTAGAATGATTGGAGAGGAAGTTTATATCGAATTCATTCAAACTCCAACGGCATTAGAAATGAACTAAAAAACGATATACCAGTAGAAAGGACATGCTACATGAAACGAATTTTATATCTTGCCGTTTTTCTCTTGATGTTAGGATCGTTCTCTTTCGGTGCCGCTATTTGTGATATGAGAATAGGGGCTGGGATAAGATCGTCAAAATTTGTAGGCGCTATGGGCAACATCTGTGCTTTTTTGCAAAGAGCAGAAGAAAAAAGACGAACATTTTTTCCTGATAGTCCCGAGCTTTCAATATTATCTGGTGGTCCGCTGGCACAGCTTAAAAATGAAGGTTTTGATGTTATTATGGTTGTGGGTCGTTCTGCTGATTTCGCCGCGGACGGATCCGAAGAGCAGCGAAAACGGGATGCTGAACTTGAAATATTATCGGCTCTAAATAGATTTGATAAAACAAAAACAGTTTTTCTTTCTGGCGGAACGGACTCTGGGGACATAGGTGTTTTTCACGAAATGGCCGTAAAAAGAGGCTTTCGTGTCGTAGGCGTTTCGGCCCTAGATGCTGCGAAATACAAACCAGCTCTTATGACGGATTTTTATGTAGAATTCGGCGAAGGGTTTGGTGCCGAGTCTGTGACAGCGGTTAAGAATTCATCCGCTCTTCTTATGCTTGGTGGAGGAGCCCAAGCTGCCAGAGAATCAATTCTCGCGGACCTTAACGGCATTCCAGTTTATATCGTTAATAATATACTCTTCAACGAAAAACGTATGAAAAGTGCCGAAGTTGCAGAAGCATTAGCAGGAAGTAAACTCTCGAAATCATTTCAAAGTGCTGCGGAAGCGGCAGATGCGATGACTCATTTTCAGAAAAGTTCCGTTATAAATAGCCTTCCACCTGGCTCCATTGACCTCAATGTCGCCGATTTAAAGTCAATTTATAATGACAAATTTTTCCTTGGATTCAGCACATGGGCAATGACTGAAATGCCTGAAGAAAGCGTTCATAAATTTCGAAAATACGTCCAGAACCTTCTAGAAAAATTAGATCCGAAAAAAACGGTTTTAGTAACCGCTGGAACAATTTATGGTGGTGAGGGTATAGTTGCCGAGATAGCTTCAAGAATGGGATTCGAGATAATTGGCGCTCCCGTAAGTGAAGGAATCAAAAGCGAGATGTTTTCAAAGCATATAAAGAAGTATGTTATCACTGGAAAAAACTGGGAGACTAGGAACATGTTCTTCACCAGTCTTTTGGATGGCCTTGTCGTCGCGGGAAAATCTAGTACCTTAGCTGAACATCTTAAAAGCTCGAGCGCGTCTGGTAAGCCGACATTCAACGTAGAAGGGTTCAATCTATCTATGGATGTCTATTCGAACAATCTAAAATCCGGTATCAACTTTAGCGACGTCGATATTGATCGGGTTATATCCGAAATGGAAAAATCTTTTGGAGGACAATTGAGAAAATCCAACTCATATATTTGCCTGAAATTTTATGGCGGAATATAAAAGGTAATTTAATACTTCGTCTTTGGCTATATTGATAATGATAGTTGCTGCGTTTTATTGCATTCAGAGATTCTGATTCTATTGATTTTGTATTCTTGCGAATCCCAAGGTCAAGGCTTACCGATCGACGGCGGCATTCGATTTTCATTTCATGATTTCTAATTCGCTCCAAAAAAGTCGAAATTCTGAAAAATTAAAAGGTTACTTATTTTCAAGTTCATGAATACTTATTGGCTCCATAGCTTCACTTTGAAGTTTCAATTTTTCCATCATCTTCTTTTCTAATCTACTAATATCAGCTTCAGTAACATCTATTTTCGAATGTATCTCTGTAGAAAATATAGTTTCATTATTTTCAAATTTCTTTTGAAATTCGGTCCCAGAGGATAGGCAGTATAAAGCCCAAATTATTCAATCCTAGCATCTAGTTTTCGTTGGTTGTTGTTAAATTTGTGTGATTGGAGTGGGTCTTTGGCAACGAATTTCACTGATTTTTGAAATTTGCGGCATGGTTTTTATTTACGTAGGGTATTTTTCAAGATTTTGAATACACGGATCCGTTTCAGATAGATTTCTTAGTCTGCTGATTGATTAAAATTGTCGAAGTTCATCCCGAAGTGTTGCTGGTTAAAGTCATCTTCGAAATGATGTTGAACTTTTGGAGGCCCCCTGGCTGGATGTAGCGGCGGCAGTTTTGTGTCTAGACCCATATGTTCAAGGATTTTTCGAATCACTTCGGGGTCCTCTATGGCGGCAATAATTTTTATTTTGCCGCCGCATTTAGAACAAATTTCGACATCAATTTTGAAGACCCTTGCTAGCAGCCTTGCCCAGGGAATGTTTTTCTTTTTTAGTTCCAGTTGCTTTGGATCGATGTTTTCTTGTTCCTGGCCAACGACGTTTAGTTCCGGTGGTTTTGGAACGATTTGTTTGCGGTGTTTATAGTGCGGGCCGAGCACGCCATGATAACGTGTCAGATGAACTCTTGGCCGTGGAACCAGTGCCACGAGTCGCTCCATGAGTTCCATTGGTGTTAACTTCAGTGCAGTGGTTCCATCGTCCCAGGTTTTTTTGAAACGATAAATCACGTTGCCATAATCATCCGTTGATAAGCGCTCCTGGTTAACAGCAGGACGCGCAATGTATCTGCAAATCTTCTCCAAACGATCACGTTCATGGGCTTTTGTGGCAACCCCTGCGTGTAGTGAAAAGCCTGAGTTCTTCGCGACGAGTCCTTTTGTGACTGTGTGATCGTCATCGGTGACGGACTTTAGCACGATCGCCTTTACTTTTGCCTGTGGCAAATCTGTAGGTCACTGATGTGGCTTGAAGCTTTGAGAGCGTGTCTTCATCTGGAATTGGGATTTGGAATCCACCATGGGTATATTAAATAATGATCAGGCCTCTTGTAAAAATTTGGGATTGTTGTCCTCGCTTAATCCTGTCATTGGGGGGGCTGCTGGAGCATTTTCTGCAAAAATTTGGAACTCATTTTTAGAAAAATCTTTAGGTGTACCCAAGGCTCGGTCTTTACTAGCCGATTTACGAGCAGTCGCTATCGCTGTTGATAAGGTCAATAAAATGGAGCTTAAAAATGAAAAAGATTTTAGAAGTGCTATTGCCAAAGAGAAAGACCCAGTACTTGTCAAGGTAATACAAGAGAAGCTTGATGAAATTAATCAGATACAGGGTAGCTACAAAAGAAGTCACAATGCAGTTTTGAAAAAGTATTTTGGCTCTAGTTATGATGTTGTTCAAGGGGACTACAATCTCAATAGGGCAAAATACAATGAGTTAAATCCAAGACAGAAGTTAATCATTGACTTAATGAAGGCAGGGGGAGATGGGGGAGAAGGAAGACTAAATTCCTCTGCTGTTGTTTCCAATTTGCAAAAAAAAATAGATGAAAGAAAGTTTGTAGATCCTAAAAAGAACGCTATTACAGGAGGGGTCATCGGTGCATTTGCAGGATTCGCGATTGATATCGGCATAAATGCAATGGATAAACAAAATCTTGATTCATGTGCGAAAGAACTCGGCCTGAGTAATAACGACCTCACTGTTTTAAAAGGACGCTTCTATTTGTTTTCTCCAACAAAAGCAAAAAGCTCAACTGGTTTATTTAATTTTAAATGTGATAAATTAGGTATCCAAAATTCTGACGAAACGCTGGCACAGGTAAAGTTAATGAATAACGATCGCATTTCACCAGGTGTTTGTCAAATTATGGTAAATGAAATGTCCGAGTTGGACTCTATTTTCGAGACTATGACCTCAGTCAGTGAAATAGATTGTAGCGGCTTTAAAGCGGACAATTTTGAAATGAAGGGTTCTTGATTTCAAAAAAAATTCATCTATTCCCCCTCACATTCGGAAAGAATCGAAATTCCATTTGATGGTCAAAATGGGTGGCCCGACTACACACAAGCAAAGGTTTATAAATATGATAATCTGGATGCAACGAAAACAGAAAATTTTATGAGTCGTCACAAAAGATATATACCTGCAGACACATCACCAGATAATCCAAACCCCCGATGGGACTTAAAAGAGATGATACCTTGTTTAGACTCTAAGAGCACATCTGACGAGTGTAAAATGCAACGTGCAGCAATGGCGGCGCGTATTTACTATAGTAATTTTAAGGTCAACTGCGTACAAAATAATGATGATCCTACAATCGCAGTTCCAGTACCAGTAAAGAGTCCTGTCAAACGTTAATGAAATCAAATTACAATTGGTTGCTAAAGACTGAATAAAACCACTTGTATCTGAAGCTGTAAAAGTTGGATTCTGTAATAATTGTCTTTAAAAATGACATCACGGGTGACTATTTGCCAAATCGAAGGGCTATTAAATAATCCAAAAAAAATGAATTTTGAAACGAAAAATCAAGTCAAAAATTTTGGCTTTTTCATACTGTTAGCTATGACCAGGAACTGCTGCTGTTAAACTATTTTATGGCATTTGGAATGCTTATTAACTCTGTATGACTCAAGTTCCTATTTTCTTTAGTCTTAATACTTTGAGCAAAAGGAATGATTGTAAGAATTGCAGACAGCTATCATCCTTTTATTGTTTTATATTTTTTTCTATCGTTTTTACTTTTCCTAAATTTACAATATCTGCCACAAAAAAAAATCATTGCAACAGTTTTTATTCTCAAATTGAGATGGTTACATCGGAGCCTTCGGAAGAAACGCAAAACTTGCAATATGTGATTCAATTGTCTGATTATGCTAAATTAAATTTAAAACACCGACATTGGTATCAAAATAAAATTTTAATGGACGGACAATATTCATTAAGACCTGACTTTAGTCTTGGTCTTGAAACACAAGTTATAGAGCCTCGACAGTTGCATGTTGATCCTAAATTACTACAAGAAAATTCATTTTTATTATTGGCATTAAACGAAGTTGCTAAAAGATATGTAAAAGATAAGCAAATTTCCGAGTCAGATGCTTTCAATATAGTATATTCACACATATTTGAATTGAGTCAGCATTCAATTCACCTGGTAACACACACATCAAAATTTAAAGAATACAAAGAAGATCAATTTAATTTATGGCCTCAAAACATACGCCCATTATCTAGTATTTATCATAAAGAAATTAAAGGGATGGCGCGTTTAGTTTATAAATTTTGGCAGGGAAAAAAGTGGAGACTTCCCATTGAAATTGATTCAAATCGTGATATTTTTTCAGAAAATGCATTTTCAAGTTATAATCAAATTATTGAATTATCTAGGTACCTCGCTGCGGGCAATGATCCATTAGACCATCTAGATCAATTTATAAAAACCATTGAAATAGTAACTTCACGCGCAAAATACAAAGAGGAGGATAAAACCCTTGTTGTTGCGGCCATTCACAATAAAAGTCTTGAAAAAGTTTGGAAATCATGGGGATTTAAAACAGTGCCAGATTATGAATCAATTAAATTAAACTATGGTGGGCAAGCAACAATAATGGCAGCAACTGTTGCTGATCTGCTACCGACATAATATAGATGGTCCACTTTCGCCAAGTTGGCAGTATACCTGGGCCAGCTAATTTTTTAACCATATTGTATTTTGAAATATTGATATTTTGATCTTGATTTTGAATCTTGATTTTT
>WBZM01000094.1_pt1 | contig 148947 bp, 153 predicted proteins | sample 5204271 | NCBI WGS metagenome assembly WBZM01 (sample SAMN12344346, study PRJNA552823) | activated sludge metagenome | biome: Activated sludge suspended growth; feature: Nitrification reactor; material: Wastewater; isolation source: activated sludge from nitrification reactor of wastewater... | reverse complement strand
GGCGAAACGGCGCTCTTCCCGCCGCCGGAAACCTTGCAGCGCCTCGAAATGCTGCGCGACCTCGAACCGCAGCAGCGCCGCCTGATGTCGCGGCTGTGGACCGAGATCAAGGTCAAGTGAAGGGCCCGGCGCCGCTCAGCGCCGCGAGACGAGCAGGACACCGACCAGCACCAGCCCAGTGCCGGCGATCTGTGCCAGCGAGATCGGTTCGGCGAGCAGCCACCAGCCGAAGAAGATAGTCAGCATCGGGCCGATGGTGCCGATCAGCACCGCCCGTGCCGAGCCGATGCGGCGGATCGCCGCCGACTGCATGAAGACCGGCAGGACGGTCGAGAACAGGGCCATCGCCGCGCCGTAAGCATAGACCGGCAGCGGCTGGACGAGCGCGGTCAACGGCTGGGTGGCGAAGAAATGCAACTGCGTGGCGCCGGTCGACACCAGCATCGCCAGCGCCGTGAAGCGCGCCGCGCCGAGGCGCTGGATCATCGGCGCGCTGCCGGCCAGGTAGAAGGCGTAGGACAGCGACGAGGCGAAGACGAAGGCGGCGCCGAGCAGCACGACCCGCGTTTCGCCGGCGAACTCGAGGTCGTGGGCGAAGGCGAGGCCGATCCCGGCATACGACAGCACGAGCGCCGCCACTTCGCGGCGCGACAGCTTCTTGCCCATGAACAGGACGCCGATCATCACGGTCAGGGTCGGGTAGGTGAACAGGATCAGCCGTTCCAGCCCGGCGGTGATGTAGCGCAGCCCGACGAAATCGAGGATGCTGGCGCCGTAGTAGCCGAGCAGGCCGAGCGCCGTCAGCAGCAGCCAGTCGCGGCGCGCCAGCGGCGGCGCGGCGCGGCTCGACTGGAAGCCGACCCAGAGGAAGACCGGCAGCGCGAAGACCATGCGCAGCGAGAGCAGGGTGACGGCATCGACCGGCACCGCCTGCGGCACGGCATAGGCCAGCTTGACGAAGATGGCCTTGAACGAAAAGCCGAAGGCGGCGCCGAGCGCCAGCCACAGGCCGAGGCGATGGCCGTGCCGCTCAAGCATGGCGGCACCCGACCAGGCGCGGCGGATGCCCAAAAGCGGGAATCTTTCCCCTGCGTTCAAGACTTCGCCCGTTCGATTCATGCCAATCCACCCGATTCCGCCAATCAATAAAAGCTCGCTGAACGCTATTGAATACGCGAAACCCGGTGTCGACAATTGGTATTATCGGAAGCGAGCATTCGATATGGACGAATCCATGCGCTATGACCTTCCCGACCTGCGGCTGGTCGCCGCCATCGCCGACAGCGGCAGCCTGACGCGCGCCGCCGACCTCGTCCACCTGGCGCCGTCGTCGGCCAGCCATCGCCTGACGCAGCTCGAAACGGCGCTCGGCGTGCCACTGTTCGCCCGCCACGCGCGCGGCCTGACGCCGACGATGGCCGGCGAATCGCTGCTGCGCCACGCCCGTCAGGTCTTCGCCCAGCTCGAACAGATGCACGCCGACCTCGCCCCCTACGCCAGCGGCGTCGCCAGCCAGGTGACGGTGTTCGCCAACACCAACGCGATCAACTGCTTCCTGCCGGAAGACCTCGGCGACTTCCTGCGCGAGCGGCCGCAGATCCGCGTCAGCCTCGAGGAACAGCCGAGTCCGGCGATCATCCAGGCGGTGGCGGCGGGGCAGGTTGAAATCGGCGTCGTCGCCGCCGAAGCCGGGCTCGGCGGCCTGGAAACCCGTCCCTACCGGCGCGACCGCCTGATTCTCGCGGTGCCCGCCGGGCATCCGCTGGCCGGGCGCGGCGCCGCCGCCTTCGCCGACGTCCTTGGCGAACCCTTCGTCTGCCTGCACGCCGGTAGCGCCATCCACACCTTCATGATGAACCACGCGGCGCGCCTCGGTGGCCGGCTCGACGTGCGCATCCAGGTCCGCAGCTTCAACGCGGTCTGCCGCATGGTGGCGGCCGGCGTCGGCATCGGCATGGTGCCACGCTCGTCGGTGGTTGCGGTCGACGGGATAAAAACGGTCGAAATCAGCGACGCCTGGGCGCCGCGCGACCTGCAGCTGTGCGTGCGCTCGCGGGCCGCACTGGCGCCGGCCGCCGCCGCCCTCTTCGACCATCTCGCCGAAAAGGGCGGGGCGCAGGCGCCTACAGCGGGCGCTTGACGGTCAGCGCGCCGCGGATCTGGCCCTGCGAATAGCCGGTCGCCAGATCGTGCGGGTAGTTTTCCTTGAGCTTCGCCTTGAGCCCGGCGTCGAGCCCGTCGGCCGGGCCGTGGCACTTGAGGCAGACCTCGCCGGCCGGCAGCGCCTTCATGTAGCGGAAGACCGGCTTGCCGTCGATGGTGACGATCTCGGCCTTTTCCAGCGTCTCCGGCTTCTCGCCGTTCGCCGCGCGAATGTCGAAGTCGGCCAGCACACGGGCTTCCCAAAGGTCGGGCGTGCCACGCTCGGCGTTGCGCGTCTTCAGGCTGACGCGGCGGATCGACCAGCCGGTGCTGTCGCGGACTTCCTTGATCAGCTTCGGCGCCTGGTCCTTGCAGACGGGAATCGCCTCCGCCACGCCTTTGGTCGCCACCGCCTCCTGCATGGCATTGACCACTTTGGGCACGACCGGCAGCACCGTCTTCTTCGTTTCGGCGGTCAACGCGGCGACGTCCTGCGCCACGGCAGGCAGGGCGGCGAGCAGCAGGGTGATCGGGAGAAATGCTTTCATGACCGGCTCCTTCGTAAATTAGAAAACGCTTATTTTACGCCAACCGACGGAATATTCACCCATGTCGTGCGGCAGCCCGTTTCTCCGGCGATCGCTGCGGTCGACCGGCCCGCAAGGCCGAAAATGAAAATGGCGCCGCGGATGCCGGCGCCATTTGCCCGCCGGCAGCGCCCAGAGCAGGCCGCCGCGCCGTTGCCGACTTCGCCTAGCGGCGCCCGCCGAGGATCGACCCCAGCACGCCGCGCAGGATCTGCTTGCCCAGTTCGCGCCCCACCGTGCCGGCCATGCCGCGGGCGGCGCTCTTGGCGGCGGCTTCGATCATGCCTTCGCGCTTGCCGCCGCGCGGGCCGGTGCTGCCGCCGAGCAGGTCGCCGAGGCCGTCGAGGATGCCGCCGCCTGACGGTTGCGGGGCGGGGGCGCTCTGGCGCGGCTGCGGCGCCGGCTGCGCCGTGTGGTTGCCCCAGTCGTTGGCGTCCAGCCCGCCGCCGGCCGGCGGCGCGGGAATGGCGCCGGGTGCCGGCTGGGCGGCGGCCGGCTTGCCGCGCAGGATTTCGAACGCCGATTCGCGGTCGACGGTCTGGCCGTAGGTCGCGAGCAGCGGCGAGGCCTGAATGACGGCCCGGCGCTCGTCGGCGGTCAGCGGGCCGAGGCGGGAGGCGGGCGGGAAGATGGTGCTGCGGTCGACGACGTTGGGACGGCCCTTTTCGTCGAGGAAGGAGACCAGCGCCTCGCCGACGCCGAGCTCGGTGATGACGGTGGCGGCGTCGAACTTGGGGTTGGCGCGCATGGTCTGCGCCGCGGCCTGGACGGCCTTCTGGTCGCGCGGGGTGAAGGCGCGCAGGGCGTGCTGGACGCGGTTGCCGAGCTGGCCGAGGATCTTTTCCGGCACGTCGAGCGGGTTCTGCGTGACGAAATAGACGCCGACGCCCTTGGAACGGATCAGGCGCACGACCTGTTCGACCTTGTCGGTCAGCGCCTGCGGCGCGTCGGTGAACAGCAGGTGGGCTTCGTCGAAGAAGAAGACCAGCTTGGGCTTGTCGAGGTCGCCGGCTTCCGGCAGCTGCTCGAAGAGCTCGGACAGCAGCCAGAGCAGGAAGGTGGAGTAGAGCGCCGGCGACTGCACCAGCTTTTCGGCGGCCAGCACGTTGATGACGCCGCGGCCGTTCGCGTCCGTCTGCATCAGGTCGTGGATGTCGAGCATCGGTTCGCCGAAGAAGAGATCGCCGCCCTGTTCATCGAGCGTCAGCAGGCCGCGCTGGATGGCGCCGATCGAGGCGGTCGTCACGTTGCCGTACTCGGTCTTGTACTGCGCGGCGTTGTCGCCGACGTGCTGGACCATCGCCCGCAGGTCCTTGAGGTCGAGCAGCAGCAGGCCCTGGTCGTCGGCGATCTTGAACACCAGCTGCAGGACGCCGGTCTGCGTGTCGTTGAGGTTGAGCAGGCGGGCGAGGAGCAGCGGGCCCATGTCGGACACGGTGGCGCGCACCGGGATGCCGCCCTGGCCGAAGACGTCCCAGAAGGCGACCGGGTTGGCGTAGGGCGCGAAGCCTTCGAGCCCGAGATCCTTCAGGCGCGCCTCCAGCTTGGGGGTGAGGACGCCGGCGGCGCCCATGCCGGAAAGGTCCCCCTTGACGTCGGCCATGAACACCGGCACACCGGCATACGACAGGCGCTCGGCCATCGACTGCAGGGTGACCGTCTTGCCGGTGCCCGTCGCCCCGGTGATCAGGCCGTGGCGGTTGGCCATCTGCGGCAGCAGGGCGGGGTAGCCGTCTTCGGACTTGGCGAGATAGAGGGGTTCGGACATGGCGGCAAACTCCGGCGTGATAAAATTCTTCGATTCTATCAATGCTGTGCATCTGTCGAGGTAAACCATGGCCGGACACTCCAAATGGGCCAATATCCAACATCGTAAGGGCCGTCAGGACGAGAAGCGCGGCGCCGCCTTCTCCAAGATCGCCAAGGAAATCACCGTCGCCGCCAAGCTGGGCGGCGGCGACGTCAGCTTCAACCCGCGCCTGCGCGTCGCAGTCGACAAGGCCAAGGGCGTCAACATGCCCAAGGACAAGATCGACACCGCGATCAAGAAGGGCACCGGCGAACTGGAAGGCGTCGATTACGTCGAGATCCGCTACGAAGGCTACGGCATCGGCGGCGCGGCGATCATGGTCGACTGCCTGACCGACAACAAGACGCGCACCGTCGCCGAAGTCCGCCACGCCTTCAACAAGCACGGCGGCAACATGGGCACCGACGGCTGCGTGGCCTTCCAGTTCAAGCACTGTGGCCAGCTGATCTTCGCCCCCGGTACCGACGAGGCGGCACTGATGGATGCCGCCATCGAGGCCGGTGCCGACGACGTGGCGACCAACGACGACGGCTCGATCGAGGTGATCACCACGCCGACCGAATTCATCGCCGTCAAGGATGCGCTGGAAACCGCCGGCTTCAAGCCGGAATTCGCCGAGGTGACGATGAAGCCGGAAAGCGAGAACGAGTTCACCGGCGACGACGCGGTGAAGATGCAGAAGCTGCTCGACGCGCTGGAAAACCTGGACGACGTGCAGGAAATCTACACCACCGCGGTGATGGACGAGTGAGTCCGGCCGCCATGCGGGCCGGCATTTTCGGCGCCTTCCTCCTGGCGTTCGGCGGGGCGGCCGGCGCCGCCGAGCTGGCCTGTCCGGACCTCGCGACGCTGGTCCAGGTCAACGCCTGCCCGAGCGAAGAGGAGCTGCAGTACACCTACACCGGCTATTGCAGCGACAACGCGATGGCCTACGGCAACAAGACCGACCCCTGTGTCCGCTACGCCGATTACCGCAAGCTGAAGAACCTGGCGCTGTGGGAATCCCCGGATGGCCGCTTCGACGGCTACGTGTCGTGCGACCTGCCGCTGGCGCAATGGCGCGGCGCGCGGCCGACCGGCATCGCCCTGGCCGGCCAGGGCAAGGTCACGCGACTGGTCTGCAGCTACCCGAACGGCATCAACCTGACCTACCGGACGCACGAGACCTGCACCCTTCAGGACGCCAGGGCTTGCGCCTCCAACGCCGCGGCCTGCGCCGCCACCTGCAACTGAGCGCCGCGGCCCAGCCCCGGCCCGCCGCCTGATGCAGCGCGTCTACCCGCTGCTCTTCGTCTTCCTGTGGAGCACCGGCTTCATCGGCGCCAAGTACGGGCTGCCGTATGCCGCGCCGCTGTCCTTCCTGCTGACGCGCTACGGGCTGGTCATCGCGCTGATGACGGTCATCGCGCTGGCGACCCGCGCGCCGTGGCCGAAGTCGCCGCGCCAGTGGCTGCACATCGGGGTGTCCGGGTTGCTGGTGCATGCCGTCTATCTCGGCGGCGTCTTCGTCGCCATCGCCCACGGGCTGCCGGCCGGCGTCACGGCGCTGGTCGTCGGCATGCAGCCGTTGTTGACGGCGCTGGGCGCCGGCTGGCTGCTCGACGAGAAAGTGAGCGCTCGCCAATGGGGCGGCCTGGCGCTCGGCTTCGTCGGCGTCGGCCTGGTCGTTTCCGGCAAGTTCGGCGACGCGGCGCTGGGGCCGATGCTGATCCCGGCGCTCGTCGCGCTGCTCGGCATCACGGCCGGGACGCTTTACCAGAAGCGCTTCTGCGCCAGCTTCGACCTGCGCACCGGGTCGGTGATCCAGTTCGTGCCGACCGCCTTGCTGACCGCCGTGGCGGTGGCGCTGGTCGAGGGTTACCAGGTCGCCTGGACGGGCGATTTCATCTTCGCGCTGGGCTGGCTGGTGCTGGTCCTCTCGATCGGTGCCATCAGCCTGCTCAACCTGCTGATCCGCAACGGCAGCGCGGTGAACGTGGCCAGCCTGTTCTACCTGACGCCGCTGTCGACGGCGCTGATCGCCGGGCTCGTTTTCGGCGAAAAACTGACGTCGACCGCAACCGTCGGCATGGCGCTGGCGGTCGGCGGCGTCTATCTGGTGGCGAGGCCGGCGAAATGAGCGCGCCCCGCATTCTGGGCATCGATCCGGGTTTGCGCGTGACCGGCTTTGGCGTCATCGAGAAGCACGGCAACCAGCTGGTTTATGTCGCCAGCGGCTGCATCAAGTCGAACGACCGGCAGTCGCTGCCCGAGCGCATCGCCACGCTGTTCGCCGGCCTCGGCGAGGTGATCGCCACCTATGCGCCGAACCAGGCGGCGGTCGAAAAAGTGTTCGTCAACGTCAATCCGCAATCGACCCTGCTGCTCGGCCAGGCGCGCGGGGCGGCACTCAGCGCGCTGGTCCATGCCGGCCTGCCGGTGGCCGAATACACCGCCCTGCAGGTCAAGCAGGCGGTGGTCGGGCACGGCAAGGCGGCCAAGGACCAGGTGCAGCACATGGTCGTCCGCCTGCTCGGCCTGCCGGCGGCGCCGACGGCGGATGCGGCCGACGCGCTGGCCTGCGCCATCTGCCACGCGCACGGCGGGCAGGGGCTGGGGGCGCTGGCGACGGCGGGCTATCGCGTTCGCGGCGGACGGCTGATCGGTTAACATGGCGCCATGATTGGACGACTCACCGGCCTGCTGGCCGAAAAAAATCCCCCGCAGATCGTGGTCGACGTCAATGGCGTCGGCTACGAGCTCGACGTGCCGATGAGCAGCTTCTACAACCTGCCCGCCGCCGGCGAGAAGGTGACCCTGCTGACTCATTTCGCGGTGCGCGAGGATGGCCATTTCCTCTACGGCTTCCTGAGCGAGGGCGAGCGCTTTGCCTTCCGCCAGTTGCTGAAGATTTCCGGCATCGGCGCCCGTACCGCCTTGTCGGTGCTGTCCGGCCTGTCGGTCGGCGATCTCGCCGCCGCCGTGGCGCGCCAGGAAGTCGGGCGCCTGGTCAAGATTCCCGGCATCGGCAAGAAGACGGCCGAACGTCTGCTGCTCGAATTGAAGGGCAAACTGGCGGAAACCACCGGCGCCGCGCTGCCTGCTGCGGTCGACGACGCCAGACAGGACATTTTGAACGCGCTGCTCGCCCTCGGTTACAACGAAAAGGAAGCAGCATCGGCAATGAAGTTGCTGCCGCCGGATGTCGGCACGTCCGATGGCATCCGCCAGGCGCTCAAGCTGCTCTCGAAGGTCTAGGGCGTGTTCACCGAAGAGAACCCCAAACGCCTCGCCCAGATCGCCCTCGTCGCGCTGCTGATCATCGGCTGCATCGCGGTGCTGCTGCCGATGATCGGCGCCATCCTGTTCGCCTTTGTGCTGTGGATCTGTACCTGGGGTGTCTATTCGGAAAGACTGCTGCCGCGCATCGGCGGGCGCCATACCCTGGGCGCCTCGCTGATGACCCTGCTGCTCGTGCTGATCATGCTGCTGCCGATGATCTTTCTGGTCGGCAGCCTGGTCAACGGCGCCGAAGCACTGATCGGCGAGATCCGCCCGCACTTCGAGGAAGGCTTGCCGGCCGAACCGCCCAAGTATCTGGGTGACCTGCCGCTGGTCGGCAGCGAAATCAAGGCCAACTACCATCGCATCGCCAGCAACCGCGCCGAACTCAACGCCGTTCTCAAGCAACTGATCGACCCCGCCCGCCGCCTGGCACTGGCGACCGGCAAGATCGCCGGCAACGGCCTGCTTCAGCTGGCGCTGGTCATCTTCGTCCTCTTCTTCCTTTACCGCGACGGCGAGAAGATCGCCCACGCCCTCTACGTCGGCGCCCGCAAGCTGGGCGGCGACCTTGGCGAGGAAATGATCGAACGGGCACGCGGCACGGTGATCGGCGTCATGCTGGGCATCGTCGGCACGGCGGCCGCCCAGGGTACGGTGGCGATGCTCGGTTTCCTGATCGCCGGCGTGCCGAGCGCCGTGCTGCTCGGCTTCGCCACCTTTTTCCTGTCGATGATTCCGGTCGGCCCGCCGTTGATCTGGGGCGGCGCCGCCGCCTGGCTCTACAATCAGGGCGAAACCGGCTGGGCAATCTTTCTCGTGCTCTACGGCATCTTCGTCATCAGCAGCATCGACAATTTCCTGAAGCCCATCCTGATGGCGCGCGGTGCCGGCATCTCGATCCTGCTCATTGCCCTGGGCGTGATCGGTGGCGTGCTCGTCTTCGGCTTCATCGGCATCTTTCTCGGCCCGGTGCTGCTGGCCCTCGGCCACATGCTGCTCGGCCGCTGGACGCGAGAAGAGGAACAGCCCGCATGATCGAAACCGACAAGCTTGCTGCGGTCGACCGCATCATCGCCCCCAATTCCCGGTCGGCGCAGGAAGAAGCGCTCGAACGCGCGTTGCGCCCCAAGCGCCTGGCCGACTACACGGGCCAGGCCAAGATCCGCGAACAGCTGGAAATCTTCATCGAAGCCGCCCGCAAACGCGGCGATTCGCTCGACCACGTGCTGCTCTTCGGCCCGCCCGGCCTGGGCAAGACGACGCTGGCCCACATCGTCGCCCACGAAATGGGCGTCAACCTGCGCCAGACCTCGGGCCCGGTGCTCGAACGCGCCGGCGACCTCGCCGCCATCCTGACCAACCTCGAACCGCACGACGTGCTGTTCATCGACGAAATCCACCGCCTCAGCCCGGTGGTCGAGGAAATCCTCTACCCGGCGCTCGAGGACTTCCAGATCGACATCATGATCGGCGAAGGCCCGGCCGCGCGCTCGGTCAAGCTCGATCTGCCGCCGTTCACGCTGGTCGGCGCCACGACGCGCGCCGGCATGCTGACCAACCCGCTGCGCGACCGCTTCGGCATCGTCGCCCGGCTGGAGTTCTACACCGCCGATGAGCTCAAAAGCATCGTCAGCCGCTCGGCGAGCCTGCTCAACGCGCCGGTCGACCCTGACGGCGCGCTGGAAATCGCCCGCCGCTCGCGCGGCACGCCGCGCATCGCCAACCGCCTGCTGCGCCGCGTGCGCGACTACGCCGAGGTCAGGGCGGACGGCCAGATCACCCGCGCCGTCGCTGATGCCGCCCTGGCGATGCTCGACGTCGACCCGGCCGGTCTCGACATCATGGACCGCAAGCTGCTCTCGGCCGTCATCGACAAGTTCGGCGGCGGCCCGGTCGGCGTCGACAACCTCGCCGCCGCCATCGGCGAAGCGCGCGACACCATCGAGGACGTCCTCGAACCCTACCTGATCCAGCAGGGCTACCTGCAGCGCACCCTGCGCGGGCGCATCGCCACCCCGGCGATCTACCGCCACCTCGGCCTGGCCGAACCGAACAGCGCCGTCGTGCGTGACCTGCTTTCCGAGGAATAGCGGGGCGTCGCGGGCGTTTTTCGGTGATTGAAAAAGGCCGGAATTAGCATGGAAACAAACCGTTACAAATGATTCCTGCGAAGTCAGGTAAAATCGCCCGATGAAGTTCGAGCCGAAACCCAACGCCTTCTCGATCCCCGTGCGCGTCTATTACGAGGATACCGATGCCGGCGGGGTCGTCTATTACGCCAATTACCTGAAGTTCTTCGAACGCTGCCGCACCGAATGGATGCGCCAGGTCGGCCACGACCAGTCGCAGCTCGCGGCGGAAGCAGGCATCGCCTTCATGGCGCGCAAAGCCAGCTGCGAATACCTCAAGCCGGCGCGGCTCGACGACCAATTGACGATCGGCCTCGAAGTCGAAAAGCTGACCCGCGTCCGCGTCGTCTTCCGCCAGCACGTGCGGCGCGGCGACGAGGAACTAGTCACCGGCACCGTCGAGATCGCCTGCGTCGACATCGGCAAGATGGCGCCGGCGCCGATTCCCGAATTCCTGCACAGCAAACTGGAAGCACTGAAATGAACGTCACCCAGGATCTTTCCATCCTCCACCTGATCCTCAACGCCAGTGCGGTGGTGCAGGTCGTCATGGCCCTGCTGGCCGGCGTCTCCTTCATGTCCTGGTACTACATCTTCATGAAGTGGTACGCGGTCAAGCAGGCGCGCGCCAAGACCGAGACCTTCGAGCGCGATTTCTGGTCGGGCGGCGACCTCACCAACCTCTACAACAGCGCGGTCAACGACCGCCACCATGCCGGTTCGATGGAGCGCATCTTCGAGTCGGGCTTCCGCGAGTTCGCCAAGCTCAAGGGCCAGAAGAACCTCGACCCGAAGGACGTCATCGACGGTTCGCGGCGCGCCATGCGCGCCACCTACCAGCGCGAGATGGACGCCCTGGAAGCGCACCTCGCCTTCCTCGCCTCGGTCGGTTCGGTCTCGCCCTACATCGGCCTGTTCGGCACCGTCTGGGGCATCATGCATTCCTTCCGCGGCCTCTCGAACGTCGGCCAGGCGACGCTGTCCGCCGTCGCCCCGGGCATCGCCGAGGCGCTGGTCGCCACCGCCATCGGCCTCTTCGCGGCGATTCCCGCCGTGCTCGCCTACAACCGCTTCTCGCACGACATCGACCGCCTCGCCGTGCGCTACGAGTCGTTCATGGAGGAGTTCTCCAACATCCTCCAGCGGCAGATGAGGTAAAGCGATGCGCCAGCGCCGCCTCAAGAACGAGATCAACGTCGTTCCCTACATCGACGTTATGCTGGTGCTGCTCGTCATCTTCATGGTGACGGCGCCGATGATGACGACCTCGACCATCGACGTGCCCTCGGTCGGCAAGGCCAACACCGCCCCGGCGATGCCGCTGGAAGTGGCGATCAAGGCCGATCAGAGCATGACGCTGACCGACCGCGCCGGAAATGGCCGGGAAATCCGCGTCGACCGCAGCGAACTCAAGTCGCGCATCCTGGCGGCGCAGCAGAAGAACCCGGAGCAGCCGGTGCTGATCGCCGGCGACAAGAACGTCAAATACGAGGCGGTACTGTCCGTGATGGACGAATTGCAGCGTGCCGAGGTCAAGAAAATCGGCCTCCTGGTGCAAACCACCGGCAAATGATTCTCGAACGGCGCGAAGAACCCGGCAGGAAGTACGCGCTGACGTTCACCATCCTGGTGCACGTCGGCCTGCTCGCCTTCCTGTTCTTCGGCGTGCAGTGGAAGCGCAGCCAGCCGGACGTGGTCGAGGTCGAACTGTTCTCCAGCCGCCCGGTGCCGGCCGTCCAGGCGGCGGCACCACCGCCGCCACCGCCCCCGGAAACGAAGCCGGAGCCGCCCCCCGAACCGAAACCGTTGCCCAAGGCCGAGCCGAAACCCGAACCGCCCCCGCCGAAGAAGCCGGACATTGCGATCAAGGAAGAAAAAAAGCCGCCCAAGCCCGAGCCGAAAAAGCCGGAACCGGAACCGAAGAAACCCGAACCCAAGCCCGAGCCGAAGAAACCGGAACCCAGGCCCGAACCCAAAAAGCCCGAGCCGAAGCCGGAGGCCAAGCCGGAACCGAAGGCGCCCGACTTCAGCGACATGCTCAAGCGCGAGGCCGCCGAGCGCAGCCCGCGTCCGAACGCTTCGCAGCAGATGGCCAAGGCCGCTGCCGCCGAAGCCGAGCAGCGGGCGGCGGCGGGCAAGAAAGGGCTGCAGGACTACGCCAACAAGATCCGCAACAAGGTGCGCGGCAACATCGTCCTGCCGCCGAACATCCAGGGCAATCCGGAGGCGATCTTCGAGGTGAACCAGCTGCCGTCCGGCGAGGTGCTCGACGTCCGGCTCAAGCGTTCGAGCGGCAATCCCGGTCTCGACGCCGCCATCGAGCGGGCCATCCTGAAATCCTCGCCGCTGCCCAAGCCCGACGATCCCGCCCTGTTCCGGCGCGACCTGGAAATCAAATACAAGCCATTTGAAGAGTAGAATCGCGCGAACCCATGACGAAATCGAGTCCCATGCCCCAGATTTTCCACAAAATCCTCTTCGCGCTGTCGCTTTTGGCCGCCGTAACGGCCCAGGCGCAGCTTTCCGTCGAAATCACCGGCGCCGGCGCCAACCGCATCCCGGTGGCGATCGCCAATTTCGCCGGCGACGCGGCGGCCGCCCAGGTCGTCACCGCGACGGTGCGCGCCGACCTCGAACGCAGCGGCCTGTTCAAGCTGATCGACCCGGCCGGCGCGACCCTCGACGAAAACGCGCAGGTCAGTTTCGCCGACTGGAAGGGCCGCGGCGCCGACGCACTGGCCGCCGGCAGCGTCACGCGCGGGCCGGACGGCCGCATGCAGGCGCGCTTCCGCCTCTACGACACACAAAAGCAGGCGGCGCTCGGCGGCGCCGTCTACGTCACTGGCAACGACCAGTTACGCGCCGCCGGCCACCGCATCGCCGACTACATCTACGAGAAGCTGACCGGCGAGAAGGGCGTCTTCTCGACGCGCATCGCCTACGTCGTCAAGTCCGGCGGCCAGTTCCGCCTGCAGATCGCCGACGCAGACGGGCAGGGCGCCGTGACGGCGCTGAGCTCGACCGAACCGATCATCTCGCCGGTCTGGTCGCCGGACGGCAGCAAGCTGGCCTACGTCTCGTTCGAGAAAAAGAAGCCGGTCATCTACGTGCATGCGCTGGCCAGCGGCCAGCGCCAGGTGGTGGCCAACTTCAAGGGCTCCAATTCCGCCCCGGCCTGGTCGCCCGACGGCCGCAAGCTGGCAGTCGTCCTCTCCAAGGACGGCAATTCGCAGATTTATTCGGTCAATGCCGACGGCACCGGCGTCCAGCGCCTGACCCAGTCGGCCGGCATCGACACGGAGCCGCGCTATTCGCCCGACGGCGGCAGCATCTACTTCACCTCGGACCGCGGCGGCAGCCCGCAGATCTACCGGATGGGCGCCAACGGCGGGGACGCCCAGCGCATCACTTTCGAAGGCAGCTACAACGTGTCGCCGCGCCCATCGCCCGACGGCAAGAGCCTGGCCTTCATCAGCCGCCGCGACGGTCGCTTCCAGCTCGCCGTGATGGACCTCGCCAGCAAGCAGGTGCAGATCCTGACCGACTCGAACAAGGACGAATCCCCGAGTTTCGCCCCCAACAGCCGCATGATCCTGATCGCCACTGAAACCGGCGGCCGCGGCGTCCTTTCCGCTGTTTCCAGCGATGGCAGGATCAAGCAGCGCCTCTCGATTGCCGCCGGCGACGTCCGCGAGCCGGCCTGGGGCCCCTTCATTCAATAATCTTCAACGGAGAACACCATGAATAAACTGCTCGTACCCGCCCTGCTCGCCGCCCTGATCGTCGGTTGCAGCTCGACCCCGGTCGATGAAACCTCCGGCGCGCCGGTCGAATCGCGCAGCGGCTCCGGCGTCACGCCGGTCACCGCCGGCGGCCTCGACTCGCGCGGCCTGCCGCGCGAGCTGACCGATCCCAAGAGCCAGCTGTCGCAGCGCAGCATCTACTTCGACCTCGACAAGTACGAGGTCAAGGCCGAGTATCAGGATCTGGTCGCCGCCCATGCCAAGTACCTTGTCGCCAACCGCGGCTTCAAGGTGCTGATCCAGGGCAATACCGACGAGCGCGGTAGCCGCGAGTACAACCTGTCGCTCGGCCAGAAGCGTTCCGACGCGGTCAAGCGTTCGCTGGTCCTGCTCGGCGCCAAGGAAGATCAGGTCGAATCGGTCAGCCTCGGCGAGGAAAAGCCGAAGAACCCCGGCCACGACGAAGCGGCCTGGGCGGAAAATCGCCGCGCCGACATCCTCTACCGCGCACCCGACGGTCGCGGCGAGTTCTGAGCATGCGTGCCCTGCGCATCGCCCTCCTGCTTTCCGCGCTCGGCGCCGCCTCGGCCCAGGCCGGCATGTTCGACGACGAAGAGGCGCGCCGCCAGATCAAGGATCTGACGATCAAGAACGAGGCTCGCTTCGATCAGCAGGGCAAGACCCAGCTCGACCTCGCCAACCAGCTTTCGCGCCAGTCGGAGGAAATCGCCCGCCTGCGCGGCCAGGTCGAAACACTGACCTACGAGTTGGAAACCGCCAAGAAGCGCCAGCAGGACTTCTATCTCGACCTCGACACCCGCCTGCGCAAGCTCGAACCGCAGGGCGCCGGCGGGTCTGCTGCGGTCGACGGCGGAAATGCGGCAAATTCGGGGGCGAATTCGGCGGGCGCCGGCGACCCGGCCAGGGAATCGCGCGACTACGAGGCCGCGCTGAACAACTTCAAAGCCAACAAGTACAAGGAAGCGTCCTGGGGCTTTTCCGCCTTCGTCCAGAAATACCCGGACAGCTCGCTGGCGCCGAACGCTCAGTTCTGGCTGGGCAACGCCTTCATCGCCCAGCGCAACTGCGCCAAGGCGATCGAGGCGCATTCGGTGGTCACGACCAAATACGCCGACAGTGCCAAGGCGCCGGATTCGTGGCTGGCGATGGCGACCTGCCAGCAGGAGATGGGCAATCCGACGGCGGCGAAGCGCTCGCTGGAAACGCTGGTGGCCAAGTACCCGAATGCGCCGGCCGCCGATACCGCGCGTGATCGCCTGAAGAAAAAGTAGTTGGCGCTGCGTCTCACCGAAATCTTCTTCTCGCTGCAGGGCGAGGCATCGCGCGTCGGCCTGCCGACGGTGTTCGTCCGCCTCACCGGCTGCCCGCTGCGCTGCGTCTGGTGCGACACCACCTACAGCTTCACCGGCGGCGAACCGGCTACGGTCGCTGCGGTGCTGGCCGAGGTGGCGAAGTACCCGGCGCGCCAGGTCTGCGTCACCGGCGGCGAGCCGCTGGCGCAGAAGGAATGCCTGGCGCTGCTGGGCGCGCTGTGCGACGCCGGCTACGACGTCTCGCTGGAAACCTCGGGCGCCCTCGACATCGCCGCGGTCGACCCGCGCGTGGCGCGCATCATGGACCTCAAGGCGCCGGGGTCCGGCGAATGTGACAGGAACCGCTGGGAAAACCTGGCGGCGCTGACCGCGCGCGACGAAATCAAGATCGTCATCGCTTCGCGCGCCGACTACGAATGGGCGCGCGCCATGCTGCGCGAACAGCGCCTGAACGCGCGCTGCCCGGTGCTTTTCTCGCCGGCGCAAGGGCTGGTCGACCCGACGGCGCTGGCCGACTGGATCCTCGAGGACGGTCTCGACGTGCGTTTCCAGCTGCAGCTGCACAAGCTGTTGTGGGGCAACGCCAAGGGAAAATAGGGGGCTGCCGGGCCGGGCATTTCCAGCGCCGGAACAAGCAGATAGCGACGCAATCCAAGGCGTAATCGGGTATATTCGCGCCCCATGATGAAGCCTGCAGTCGTTCTCCTCTCCGGCGGACTCGATTCCGCCACCTGCCTCGCCATCGCCCGCAGTCAGGGCTTCGCCTGCTACTGCCTGTCCTTCGACTACGGCCAGCGGCACAACGCCGAACTGCGGGCCGCCGCGCGGGTCGCGCAGGCGCTGGGGGCGGTCGAACACCGCGTCCTCAGCCTCGGCCTCGCCCAGTTCGGCGGCTCGGCGCTGACCGACACCCGCATCGCCGTGCCCACCGCCGGTGTCCAGCCCGGCATTCCCGTCACCTACGTGCCGGCGCGCAACACCATCATGCTGTCGCTGGCCCTGGCCTGGGCCGAGGTGCTGGGCAGCCGCGACATCTTCGTCGGAGTCAATGCGGTCGACTATTCCGGCTATCCCGATTGCCGCCCGGAATACATCGCGGCCTTCGAGAAAATGGCCAACCTGGCGACGCGGGCCGGTGTCGAAGGCGCCCGGCTGGTCATCCACGCGCCGCTGATCGACCTTTCCAAGGCCGACATCATCCGCACCGGCAGCCGGCTGGGCGTCGATTACGGGCTCACCGTATCCTGCTACCAGGCCGATGCCGACGGCCGCGCCTGCGGCGTCTGCGATTCCTGCCGACTGCGCGCCGAAGGCTTCGCCGCCGCCAGCGTTCCCGACCCCACCGCCTACGTCCTCCGCTGATGGAATCCGCCGTTTCAGCCAACACCATTCTCTGGCTCGCCTTCGCCGTCGCCTTCGTCTTCGGCGCCATCGGCCAGAAAACCCATTTCTGCACCTTGGGCGCCGTGTCCGACATCGTGAACATGGGCGACTGGAACCGCATGCGCATGTGGCTGCTGGCCATCGGCATGGCGATCCTCGGTTCGGCGGCGCTGCATGCGGCCGGCCTGATCGACCTCGGCAAATCGATCTACCGGACGCCCAACTTCACCTGGCTTTCCTACATCGTCGGCGGCCTCTGTTTCGGTATCGGCATGGTGCTCGCTTCCGGTTGCGGTTCGAAGACGCTTATCCGCATCGGCAGCGGCAACCTGAAGTCGGTGATCGTCTTCCTGGTCCTCGGCATCGTCGCCTACATGACCATGCGCGGGGTCTTCGGCGTCTTCCGCGTCAATGTGCTGGAAAAGGCGGCCCTCTCCTTCCCCGGCGGGCAGGACGTGCCAGCGCTGCTGACGGCCGCCGGCATGGACCCGCAAACGGCTTTCCTGCTCGCGGTTCTCGCCATCGGCGGCGGGTTGACCGCATTCAGCCTGTTCCGGCGCGAATTCTGGACGCTCGACAACCTGCTCGGCGGCCTCGGCACCGGGCTGGCCGTGGTCGCCGCCTGGTACGTCAGCGGCCACCTCGGCTACCTGCCGGAGCACCCGGAGACGCTGGAGGAAGCCTTCATCGCCACCAACAGCGGGCGCATGGAATCGCTGACCTTCGTCGCGCCGCAGGCTTACGCGCTGGAACTGCTGATGCTGTGGTCGGACACCAGCCGCAAGATGACTTTCGCCATCGCCACCGTGCTCGGCGTGATCGCCGGTTCCGGCGCATGGGCCCTGCTGACCCGCAGTTTCCGCTGGGAGGGCTTCGCCAGCGTCGAGGATACCGCCAGCCACCTGCTCGGCGCCGCGCTGATGGGCTTCGGCGGCGTGACGGCGATGGGCTGCACGGTGGGGCAGGGCATCACCGGCTTCTCGACGCTGGCGCTCGGCTCCATCGTCACCTTCCTGGCGATCGTCGCCGGCGCCGCGGCAACCCTAAAATTCCAGTACTGGCGGGTGATGCGCGAGGCATAATAGCGGGCGGCAGCCGGATCGGCTGTCGCACTCGACTATCGCCATGTTCGCCCGTTTCCTAAGCCAGACCCGCTTCGCCGCCTTTCTCGCCTGCCTGCCGCTGTTTGTCGCTGCCGGCGATGGCCTCGCCGCTCCCCCCGGACTTGCCATCGCGCTGAATTCCGCCGACGGCACGATCAGCCTGATCGACACCGAAACCTACAAGGTGGTCGGCAAGGCGGTGGCCTGCAAGGAGCCGCACCACCTGATGCCGTCGCCCGACGACAAGTCGGTCATCGTCGCCTGCTCGGCCTCCAACCAGCTGGTCTTCTTCGATCCATTGACCGGCCGGGAACAGAAGCGCATCCGCAACATTTCCGACCCCTACCAGATCGGCTTCTCGCCCGACCGCAAGTGGTTCGTCAGCAACTCGCTGCGCCTCGACCGCGTCGACCTCTACGACGCCGCCGATTTCCGGCTCAAGGCGCGTCTGCATGCGCCGCGCACTCCGTCGCACATGGCCTTCGACGCCGGCAACGAGTACGTCTTCATCACCCTGCAGGATTCCAACGAGGTGATGGCGATCAACCTGAAGACGCAAAAGACCGAATGGGTCATGCCGGTCGGCCCGACCCCGGCAGGGATCGTCATGACCCCCGACAACCGCCATCTCCTGGTCGCCATCATGGGCGAGGGCTATGTCGAGGTGATCGACTGGAAGGCGCAGAAGACGGTGAAGAAGGTGCCGACCGACACCGCCGCCCACAACCTGCACCCGCGCGGCGACGGACGTCACTACTTCGTTTCGAATCGCTCGGTGAGCGGCGGCAGCATTTCGCTGCTCGATACTCAGACCATGACCGTCGTCGAAAAGTACGACGTGCCGGGCGGCCCGGACGACATGGAAGTCCGCGCCGACGGCAAGGAGCTGTGGGCAACCGCCCGCTTCGGACGGCGCGTCCAGGTGGTGGACCTGATCAGCAAGACATTGAAGACCTCGATCCCGGTCGGCAGTTCGCCGCACGGGGTGTTCTTCCTGAATCACGCGCCGCGCAAATGAGCGCCCGTCAGCCGTTGCGCCGCCTGGCCTTCGCCGCTCTGCTCGCCGCGACGGCCGGCATGGCACACGCCGCCTGCAGCGGCCGCCTGTACCTGACCTTCGACACCGGCAACATGCGGCATGCCGAACTGATCGCCGAGATACTGGCCAGGCACCAGGCCAGGGCCACCTTCTTCGTCGCCAACGAGAAGACCCTGCGCGGCGACCATGCTCTGGACCAGAGCTGGGCGCCCTACTGGCAGGCGCGGGTGGCCGAGGGCCACGCCTTCGGCAGCCATACCTGGCGACATGGCAGCTTCCGCCAGGACAGCGGCGGGCAGACCCGCTACCGGCTGATGAACGGCAAGACGGAAAATCTCGGTGCCGATGCCATCTGCACCGAGATCCGCCAGCCCGACACCCGCTTCCGGGAACTCACGGGCCGCCCCCTCGACCCGCTGTGGCGTGCCCCCGGCGGGCGCACCACGCCGGCGACGCTGAAGGCCGCGCAGGCCTGCGGCTACCGCCATGTCGGCTGGGCGCCGGCCGGCTTCCTCGGCGACGAACTCCCTTCCGAAACCTATCCGAATCAGTTGCTGGTCGACCGCGCGGTGGGCAATCTCAAGGACGGCGACATCGTCATGGCCCACCTCGGCATCTGGTCGCGCCAGGAACCGTTCGCGCCGGCGCTCGACCAACTGCTCGACCGCCTGCAGGCCCGGGGCTTCTGCTTTGCGACGCTGGCGCCGGCCGCCGGTACGGTGGGCAGATAGAACATGGTCCAGCAATTCCTCGACACCTTCGTGCTGATCCAGGGCTGGCTGCTCGAGCATATCGTGCAGCCGCCGCTGCTGGCGCTGGGACTCGGCAGCTACCTGGAGGTCGCTTTCGACGGCGTCGAATTCTTTCTCTACGGTGTCCTGCAGCTGAGCATCGCCTACATGCTGCTGCGTCCGCTCGAGCATTTCCGCCCCATCGAGCGCTGGCCGGACCGCAAGGCGGTGCGCGTCGACGTCCTCTACACCTTCCTCGACCGCCTCGGCATCGTTCCGCTGGCGGTCTTCGCGCTCCTCAGCCCGCTGTTCCTCCATCTCGAAAGCTGGCTGCGCTTCCACGACATCATCCCGCCGCAGCTCGAGGATGCCTTTCCCTCGCTGGAAAATTATCCACTGGTCAGCTTCGTCGTCTATCTGGTCATCCTCGATTTCGCCGAGTACTGGCGCCACCGCCTGGCGCACACCTTCCGCTGGTGGTGGGCGCTGCATGCCATCCACCACAGCCAGCGCCAGATGTCGCTGTGGACCGACAGCCGCAACCATCTGCTCGACGACCTGATCGGCGGCGCCTGGTTCGCCCTGATCGCGCTCTGCATCGGCGTCCCGCCCGGACATTTCGTCGGCCTCATGGTCGCCGTGCGCATCGTCGAGAACCTGTCGCACGTGAACGCCCGGCTACACTTCGGCTGGCTCGGCGAACGCCTGCTGGTCAGCCCGCGCTACCACCGCTGGCATCATGCGGTCGACCTGCCGCCGGGCCGCAATTTCCGCTTCGGCTGCAATTTCGCCATTCTCTTCCCGACCTGGGACCGCCTGTTCGGCACCCAGTATCTGGGCGAGGAACTGCCGGCGACCGGGGTCCAGTCGCCGACCCTCGCCGCCCCGGCGCACGCCGACCACTTCTGGGCACAGCAGCGCGACGGCATCGCCGGGCTGGTCAAGGCGGTCAAGGCGACGCTCGGCCAGGCCCCCCGCTGAGGCCTCACTCCCCTTCGTTTTCCTTCAGCTTCTCGATCACCAGCGGAAAGGCGCCAGAGCCGATCAGGGCGACGGCGGAAACGATGAAGGCCAGGCCGGCCATCGGGTCATCGAGGACCGGATGCAGCAGGGCGCCGAAGCCGGCGACGCTGAGCAGGCCGGGAACGGCGCACAGGATGCCGAGGGCGGTGAGCACGATGAACGAGAGCGGGTAGTGGCGCATGAGTAACCTATAGACGGCGGCTCTGGTCGCCGCTGGCGAAGCCGCACAACGGCTGCTCGATGCCGCGACCGATGGCGATGACCTTGAACAGCTCGCCCATCTCGTGCGGCATCAGCAGCTTGTTGATGGCGCCGGCAGCGCGGATGTAATCCGGCGTCTCGGCGGGCTGCGCCGCCAGCAGGTCGAGAATGCCGCAGTTGAGCAGGAACTGGCCCTGGCTGGCGTAGCCCAGGAGATCGAGCCCGGCCGCATCGGCGGCGGCGATCACGGCCGTGAAATCGACATGCACCGTGACATCCTGCAGGCCGGGCAGGTAGAAGGGATCGGGGTGCGCATGGTGACGATAGTGGCACATCAGCGTGCCGCGGCCGCGCTGCTGGTGGTAGAACTCGCGGCGCGGAAACCCGTAGTCGATCAGGAGCAGGGCGCCGCGTTGCAGGCGATGGCCCCATTCCCCGGCCCAGGCGCGGTTCGCCAGGCTGATTTCGCTTTCGTAGCCGGGTGGCAGGCTGCATTGGCGGCCGATTTCCTGCGCCGCCGCCAGCAGCGCGCCGGCCGCCGGTCGCTCGTTCCACGTGAAACCGCCTTGCCGGTCCAGCCCGACCCCGCGCTCGACAATCCCGTCTTCCCGCCAGGCAACGACGTGGGCCGGCATGGCGTCGAGCAATTCGTTGGCGACGACGACCCCGGCGAATGCTTCCGGCAGTGCATCGAGCCAACGCACTCGCGCCAGCAGGTGCGGCGCGGCGGCGGCCAGCGTCGCCCGCTGGCGTTCGCGCAGATCGGCGGAGAGATCGAGGATGTCGTAGTGCGCCGGCAAGGCGTCGAGGCGTTCGAGTTCGAGCAGCAGATCGGCGGCCAGACGGCCGGAACCAGCGCCCACCTCGAGCACGTGCGGCGCCGACCGGGCCGTCACCTGGGCGACCTGGCGCGCCAGCGCACGGCCGAAATAGGCTGTCATTTCCGGCGCGGTGACGAAATCGCCGGCGGCGCCGAATTTCCGTGCGCCCGCCGAGTAGTAGCCGAGACCCGGTTGATAGAGGGCCATCTCCATGAAGCGGGCGAAGGAAATCCAGCCGCCGGCGGCGCCGATTTCGCCGGCGATCGCGGCGACCAGGGCCCGGCTGTGGGCTGCGGCTTCGGGAGAAGGTTGGGGGAGAGTCATGGCGTTTCCGGAAAGACGACGATTTTAGCGGTCGCCGTGACGTTGCGCCGGAAAATTATCGCCGTCTCGCGGTAAACTTCTCCTTTTCCGCGGTCGACCGCGGAAGGCAACGAAAATCCGCCATGGAAACCTCGAACACCCTGCAAAAACTCCGGAAATTCCTCGAAGGCCGCGTCGGCAAGGCGATCGGCGACTACAACATGATCGAGGACGGCGACACCGTCCTGGTCTGCGTTTCCGGCGGCAAGGATTCCTACACGCTGCTCAACATCCTGCTCGCCCTGCAGCAGCGGGCGCCGATCAGCTTCCGCCTGATCGCGATGAATCTCGACCAGAAGCAGCCCGGTTTTCCGGCCGACGTCCTGCCGCGCTATTTCGATTCGCTGGGGGTGGACTACCGCATCGTCGAGGCCGACACCTATTCGATCGTCAAGGACAAGATCCCCGAAGGCAAGACCACCTGTTCGCTTTGCTCGCGCCTGCGCCGCGGCATCATTTACCGGACGGCCAAGGAACTGGGCGCCAACAAGATCGCCCTCGGCCACCATCGCGACGACATGGTCCATACGCTGTTCCTCAACATGCTGTTCGGCGGCAAGCTGAAGGCCATGCCGCCCAAGCTGGTCACCGACGACAAGGCGCACGTCGTCATCCGGCCGCTCGCCTATTGCCCGGAAAAGGACATCGCCCGCTTCGCGCGCGGCATGGAATTCCCGATCATTCCCTGCAATCTGTGCGGGTCGCAGGAAAACCTGCAGCGCCAGAAGATCCGGGAAATGATGGAGGACTGGGATCGCAGGTACCCGGGGCGCACCGAAGCGGTATTCACCGCCATGCAGAATGTCGTGCCTTCGCACCTGGCAGACAACATGCTGTTCGATTTTCCCGGTCTGACGCTGGAGACGCCGGTGGACGAGGGCGACATCGCCTTCGACGAACCCGAGATGCCGTTGCGCGGCGGCGTGCCGATCGCTGTTGCGGCAGGCCCGGAAACGACACCCACTGGTGGAAATTTTTCCCGGGAATTCATGGGCATGTGAAAAACCTCACGTCTTGTGAAGTCGGCCGTTCCCTATACTGAATGCATGATCGACCCAACCCCATCCCGGAGAATGCCATGCTTGGCCACGCAAGCCGCAAAGGTGCATTGAAGCTGGTCCAGTCGCCCGGAGAGTGCGATAATTCGCAGCTTCTACCGGACCTTGACGTGATGACTGATACGCAACGCAGATTGATCGTGATGTTCGCCGACGTATCGGACAGCGCCCGACTGTTCGAACGCCTGGGAGATACCGAAGCATCCTATGCCGTCGAGCGTTGCCTCAAGCGCATGGAACGCGCCATCGCCGGCTATGGCGGACAGGCGGTCGAGGTTTCGGGCGACGGTCTGCTGGCCACCTTCGAGTCGGCGGAGCAGGCCTGCCATGCCGCGATCGACATGCAGTCGCGGGTGTCCAAGCTGCCCCCGGTGTCCGGCCTCAAGCTGACCATCCGCATCGGCCTCCATGTCGGCTCCATCGCCGTCGGCAAGGACACGATCAAAGGTTCCGCCATCGAAAGCACCGGCCGCATCGCCGGCAAGGCGCGCATCGACCAGATTCTCGCCAGTTCCCTGCTGATCGCCGAATTGCCCAAACGGACACCCATCCTCAGCCGTCCGATGCCCGACCTCGGCAGCCTGAAGGAGGGCGAAACCACCTTCGATCTCGCCGAAATCGACTGGCTGGCCAATGAAGAAAATCAGCGCAAGCACGAAAACATCGCCGTCGATCCGACGCCCAGCCAGTTCCTGGCGGATGTCGACCGCCTGTGCATTCGCTACCGCGGCAACGCCTTTCTGCTCGACGAGAAATCGCCCCTCCTGACCCTCGGCCGCGACCCGTCGAACAAGCTGGTCATCGTCGACCGCAAGGCGTCGCGCCAGCACGGGCGGATCGAACGGCGCAACAACAGCTACTACTACGTCGACAGCAGCACCAACGGCAGCTTCCTGACCATCGGCAGCCAGGGCGAAGTCCTGCTGCGGCGGCGCGAAATCGAACTCAAGGGCAACGGCCGGATATCGTTCGGCGCCTCGGCGAGCGACCCGAAAGCCGATTTCGCCGATTTCGAACATCTCTGATCGACAGACAAGCCAGCACCATGAAAAACGGCCGCCCTCGGGCGGCCGTTGCGGTCGACGACCGGAAATCGCCGAAATTCAGTTGGCTGCCTGGGCGTCGGCCACGCACTTCTTGATGAAGCTGCTCTTGGCGGCGCCGGCCAGCTTCTTCTCGGCAGCCGCCGCCTCGCAGGCGGCACCGGCCTGGCTGCCCTTGGCGTCGGCCTCGCACTTCTTGATGAAACTGCTGCGCGCCGCGCCGGCCAGCTTCTTCTGGTCGGCCGTGGCCTCACAGGCACTGCCGGAACCCTGGGCGTCCGCCAGGCATTTCTTCATGAAGCTGGTCTTGGCGGCCCCGGCCAGCTTTTTCTCGGCGGCCTTCGCCTCGCAGTCGTCGGCGGCGTACACGGAAGTGGCGGCAAAAGCCGCAAGCAATACGGCAATCAAGGTCTTCATGGTTTGTCCCCTCGGTGGTGAATGATCAAAGGCCAGCGCACTATCTGGCATTCAGGCGTCATCGTCAAGCATCATGCGCTGCTGGCGATCCATGAAATCCTGCATGCTGTCGATGCCGCGCAGCTGCAGGATGGTATTGCGCACCGCCGCTTCGAGCAGGACCGCGAGGTTGCGCCCGGCGGCCACCGGGATCACCACCTTGCGCACCGGCACCCCGAGCACTTCCTGCGTCTGCGCGTCGAGCGGCAAGCGCGGGGCATCGCCGCTGCTGGCAGTCTTCTGCAGGTGGACGATCAGCTTGAGCTTCATCTTGCGACGCGAGGCCGTCTCGCCGAAGATGGTACGAATGTTGAGCAGGCCGAGGCCGCGCACCTCAAGAAAGTCGCGCAGCATGCCGGGGCAGCGGCCCTCGACCGTCGCCGGCGCGATGCGGCCCATTTCGACGACGTCGTCGGCCACCAGGCCGTGACCGCGGGAAATCAGCTCGAGCGCCAGTTCGGACTTGCCGACGCCGGAATCGCCGGTGATCAGCACCCCCATGCCGAGCACGTCCATGAACACGCCATGCAGGTTGACGGTATCGGCGAGGCGGGCGGAAAGGTAGATGCGCAACAGGTCGATCACCGCCGAGCACGGCCTGGGCGACAGGATGACCGGCGTGTCGCTGGCGGCGCAGGCGGCGAGCATGACCTCGGGCGGCTTCAGCCCGTCGGCAATGATGACCGCCGGCGGCTCGGCCTGCAGCAATTCCTGAAAGAGCTGTCCGAAGCGGCGCTCGCCGATGCGCATGACCCATTCGTATTCCGCCTGGCCCATGACCTGCAGGCGCTCGGGGTGGATCACGTTGATGTGGCCGACGACATCCGCTCCGTAATTGCTGGACAGCTTGATTTCGATCCGGCGGTCGATGCGCTGCCCGACCACCCAGTTGAGCATCAGCTTTTCGCGGTTGTCCTCGTAAAGCTGGATCAGGCTGATGTGGCGCGCCACGGGGAAATTCAGGACCGGAAGAGGGCGACGATGGCGGCGGAGTCGGGCGCGGCCAGCAGGGCTTCGCGGAAGGGGCGCTCGGAGAAACGCTGGGCCAGCTCGGAGAGGATCTGCAGGTGCTCCTCGGTCGCCTGCTCCGGGACCAGCAGCACGAACAGCAGGTTGACCGGGCGCCCGTCGGGCGAATCGAAGGGCACCGGCGTCGCCAGGCGCAGGAAGGCACCGGCCGCGTGCTTGAGACCCTTGATGCGGCCGTGGGGAATGGCGATGCCCTGGCCGAGGCCGGTGGAGCCGAGTTTTTCACGGGCGAACAGGCTGTCGAAGACAACCGAGCGGGCAAGGCCGAGATGGCTCTCGAAGAGCATGCCGGCTTGCTCGAAGACCCGTTTCTTGCTGCTGGCGTCGAGGTCGAGAAGCACCTGCGAGGCCGACAGGATGTTGGTCAATGGGTTCATAGGGGACAAAAAAACAAGGCCGCAGCGATCAAGGCTGCGGCCGTTCGGCGATCAGCCGGCGACGTGGTTGGCTACCTTGTCGCCGCGATGGTGGTCCTGCAACTTCTGCTTGTATTTCTGGACCTGGCGATCCAGCTTGTCGAACATCGCATCGATGGCGGCGTAGAGATCGTCACCCGATTCCTCGACATGCATGTCCTTGCCGGGCACATGGACGGTCACTTCGGCCTTCTGCTTCAGCTTTTCAACGGACAGCACGACGTTGACACCGGTAACCTTGTCAAAATGGCGAACCACGGGATCTAGCTTGTTTTCCACGTATTCGCGCAATGCCGGCGTAACTTCGATATGGTGACCAGCGATCTGCAGATTCATTTTTTCTCCTCTCTCTACAGGGTCTTGCGTAAATTGACCGGCGGGATGTTGAGCGACTCGCGGTATTTTGCCACCGTGCGTCGGGCGACAACGATTCCCTGCTGGCCTAGTATTTCGGATAATTGGCTATCCGACAAGGGCTTCTTGCCGTCCTCGGCCCCGATCAGCTGCTTGATCAGGGCGCGGATGGCGGTGGCAGAGCAGGCGCCACCGGTATCGGTGGACACGTGGCTGCCAAAAAAATATTTCAGTTCGAAGATGCCGCGCGGCGTCGCCATGTATTTCTGGCTGGTCACGCGCGACACGGTCGATTCGTGGAGGCCGAGAATGTCGGCGATCTCGCGCAGGACCAGCGGCCGCATCGCCACCTCGCCGTGCTCGAAGAACTGGCGCTGGCGGTCGACGATGGCCTGGGTGACGCGGTGGATGGTCTCGAAACGCTGCTGGACGTTCTTGATCAGCCAGCGTGCTTCCTGCAGCTGGCCGGTCAGGTTGCCGTTGCCCCGGCGCTGGCGCGCCAGCACTTCGGCGTACAGGCGGTTGATGCGCAGCCGCGGGTAGGCGTCGGGGTTGGTGTAGGCCGTCCATTTGCCCTTGATCTTCTTGACGATGACGTCGGGCGTTATGTAGCGCGCCTCGAGCTGCGCGAAGCGGGCGCCCGGCCGCGGGTCGAGGCTGACGATCAGCGCATGCGCCTCCTTCAGGGCTTCGTCGTCGCAGCCGGTCAGCCGCTTGATCTTGACGAAATCGCGCGCGGCCAGCAGTTCGAGATGCTTCTCGACGATCTGCAGGGCCAGCGGGCACTGTTCGTCGGCCGGCCGGGCGCGGAGCTGCAGCGCCAGGCATTCCTGCGGACTGCGCGCGCCGATTCCGGTGGGGTCGAAGCTCTGGATGTGGCGCAGGGCGATCTCCAGCTCCTCGGGCTCGATTTCGTACTCCGGCGGCAGGGTTTCCCAGAGCTCCTCGAGGGGCGTCGACAGATAGCCGTCGTCGTCCAGGGCCTCGATCAGGAAGCGCACCAGGCTGCGGTCGCGCTCGGAAAGCTGGGTCATCCCCAGTTGCCAGGTCAGGTGGTCGCGCAGGGTCGGCGTGCTGGCGTGGATGTCCTGGGCATCGCTGTCGTCGTCCTCGTCGCGGCCGGCGCCGGTGAAGGTGCCGGCATCGGAAGCCCAGCGGTCGTCGTCGACGCCGGTCGGGGTCTCCGGCACGGCCTGTTCGCGCTCGTCGCGCGCCGCCCGGTCGTCCTGGGATTCCTGCTCGCCGCGCTCGGCCGCCTCGCTGCGCGGGGCGTCGAACTGCTGGGCGGCGGCAAAGGATTCGGCCGGCCCATCGTCGTCGCGTTCGAGCATCGGGTTTTCCAGCAGGTAGCGTTCGATTTCCTGCTGCATCTCGACGGTCGACAGCTGCAGGAGCTTGATCGACTGCTGCAGCTGGGGCGTCAGCGCAAGGTGCTGGGAGAGTTTTAACTGGAGTGCGGGCTTCATCGCTTGTCGGTACGCGGCCTCGGCATCACAGCTTGAAATGCTCGCCGAGATAGACCTTGCGCACGCTTTCATTCTCCACGATTTCGGCCGGCCGTCCAGCGGCCAGCACGTTGCCGGCGTTGATGATGTAGGCGTGGTCGCAGATGCCGAGCGTCTCGCGCACGTTGTGGTCGGTGATCAGGACGCCGATGCCGCGTTCCTTGAGGAAGCGGATGATCTTCTGGATTTCCAGCACGGCGATCGGGTCGACCCCGGCGAACGGCTCGTCGAGCAGGATGAAGCGCGGATTGGTGGCCAGCGCGCGGGCGATTTCCACCCGCCGCCGCTCGCCGCCGGAAAGCGCCGCGGCGTTGATGTGGCGCACATGGTCGACGTGCAGCTCGGCAAGCAGGCCTTCGAGGCGGTCGTTTTCTTCCGCCGGCGGCAGATTCAGCAGCTCCAGCACGGCGCGGATGTTTTCCTCGACGTTCAGCTTGCGGAAGACCGAGGCTTCCTGCGGCAGGTAGGACAGCCCCTGGCGCGCCCGGTTGTGCATCGGCAGATGGGTCAGCCGGGCATCGTCGATATGGACTTCACCACCGTCGGCCGGCACCAGGCCGACGATCATGTAGAAGCAGGTCGTCTTGCCGGCGCCGTTGGGACCGAGCAGGCCGACAACTTCGCCGCTCTTCACCTCGAACGAGACATCCTCGACGACGGTGCGCGCCTTGTATTTCTTGCGCAGGTTGTGCGCGGAAAGGGTCGAGACCCGGGAATCGCTCATTCATCGCCTCCGCGCATCACCTGGCGAATCGCCTCGCCGGAGAAGCCGCGATATTGCAGGAAACGCATCTGTTTGGCCCGCTCTTCGGCGGATTGCGGCACCTGACCGAACTTGCGCGCCCAGATCGCCCGGCAGCGCTCGGTCTCGTCGCCGGCCTCGGGCAGCGCCGCGGCGATGTCGTCGTCGGCGACGCCCTGCTGCTTCAGCTCCTGCCTGAGCCGGGCATTGCCGTAACGGCTGCCGCGCGCGGCGACGCGCTGGCTGGCGTAGCGGTGGTCGGACAGCAGGCGCTCGGCCTGCAGGGCGTCGAGCACCGCATCGAGCAGCTCCGCCGACTCCGCCTGCGCGGCCAACCTGGCCTTCAGCTCGGCCCGGCTGTGATCGCGGCGGGTCAGCAGCCGCAGGGCGGCGACCCGCAGCGCGGCGGACGAATCAGGCATCGACCTTGGCCGCCTTGACCGGCTTGATGACGGTGGTGCTGGCCGCCTCACGGATGCCGGCCTCGATCTCCTGGGCGATTTCCGGATGCGCCTTGAGGAACTCGCGGGCGTTGTCCTTGCCCTGGCCAATCTTTTCGCCCTTGTAGGCGTACCAGGCGCCGGATTTGTCGACCAACTTGTGGGCGACGCCCATTTCGACGATTTCGCCCTGGCGCGAGATGCCCTCGCCGTAGAGGATGTCGAAGATGGCTTCGCGGAAGGGCGGGGAGACCTTGTTCTTGACGACCTTGACCTTGGTTTCGCTGCCGATCACCTCGTCGCCCTTCTTGATCGAGCCGATGCGGCGGATGTCGAGGCGCACCGAGGCGTAGAACTTGAGCGCGTTGCCGCCGGTGGTGGTTTCCGGCGAGCCGAACATGACGCCGATCTTCATGCGGATCTGGTTGATGAAGATGACCAGCGTGTTGGTCTTCTTGATGTTGGCCGTCAGCTTGCGCAGGGCCTGCGACATCAGGCGGGCGTGCAGGCCGACCATCTGGTCGCCCATCTCGCCTTCGATTTCGGCGCGCGGAGTGAGGGCGGCGACCGAGTCGACGACGATGATGTCGACCGAGCCTGAGCGCACCAGCATGTCGGCGATTTCCAGCGCCTGTTCGCCGGTGTCGGGCTGCGAGATCAGCAGGTCGCCGACATTGACACCGAGCTTCTGGGCGTACTGCGGGTCGAGGGCGTGTTCGGCATCGATGAAGGCGGCGACGCCGCCCAACTTCTGCATTTCGGCGACGACCTGCAGGCACAGCGTGGTCTTGCCCGAGGATTCCGGACCGTAGATCTCGACGACGCGGCCGCGCGGCAGGCCGCCGACGCCGAGCGCGATGTCGAGACCGAGCGAGCCGGTCGACACGACCTGGATGCCTTCGTCGATTTCGGCGTCGCCCATCTTCATGATGGAGCCCTTGCCGAACTGCTTTTCAATCTGTTGCAGCGCCGCTGCGAGCGCCTTCGCCTTGTTGTCGTCCATGGAGGTACCTCGGAAATTTGACGGGATTATGGCACAGGGGCCAGGGGATGGAATAGAAATTGCTGCGGTGCCGGCGCGAATTCCCGACCCGGGCAAAACCGGCAACGGGCAGCGCCAATTACTGTGTATAAACACAGTATAGCGATTCCCGTCGCTTGGCAAGCGCGGGCGGGCACGGATTTCGCCCCTTTTGGCCGGTCGACCGCAGCAGGCCGCCGCTGGCGCCCGCGCCAGGCCGGGACGATGCCGCCGGCAGGCATCGCTGCTGCAGCGCAACAGCCTTATAATTCCCGCGTTTTCAACCCCTTGCCTCCGGGCGGCGCAAGATGCTGATCTGGTTCGTCGTTCTCTACCTGATGCTGTCGATCGGCATCGGCCTCTACGTGGCCACCCGCGTGCATACGGCCAAGGATTTCGCCGTCGCCGGCCGCCACCTGCCGCTGCCGGTCGTCACCGCCACCGTCTTCGCCACCTGGTTCGGCGCCGAGGCAGTGTTCGGCGTCTCCGCCACTTTCGTCAAGGACGGACTGCGCGGCGTCGTCGCCGATCCCTTCGGCTCGTCGCTGTGCCTGATCATCGCCGGCTTCTTCTTCGCCAAAAAGCTCTACAAGCTGAACATCCTGACCCTGGGCGACTACTTCCGGATGCGCTACAACCGCACCGTGGAAGTGCTGACCACGCTGTGCATCGTCGCCTCCTACCTCGGCTGGGTGTCGGCGCAGATCAAGGCGCTCGGGCTGGTCTTCAACGTCGTCACCAACGGCTTCGTCAGCCAGACCGCCGGCATGATCCTCGGCGCCGCCATCGTCCTCACCTACACCACCTTCGGCGGCATGCTGTCGGTGGCCATCCTCGATTTCGTCCAGATGGGCGTCATCATGGGCGGCATGCTGTACATCGGCTACATCGTCTCCGGCCTCACCGGCGGGGTTGAGCTGGTGGTCAATCACGCCGCGGCCGCCGGCAAGCTCGACTTCTTCCCGCCGCCCGACCCCTGGCAGTGGCTGACCTTCCTCGGCGCCTGGATGACCATGATGCTCGGCTCGATTCCGCAGCAGGACGTCTTCCAGCGCATCACCTCGGCGAAGACCGCGACCATCGCCATCTGGGGCTCGATCCTCGGCGGCTCGATCTATTTCTGCTTCACCTTCGTGCCGATGTTCATCGCCTATTCGGCGACCCTGATCGACCCCGAGCTGTTCACCGGCCTGCTCGAAAGCGACTCGCAACTGGTGCTGCCGACGCTGGTCCTCCAGCACACGCCGGTCTTCGCCCAGGCCATCTTCTTCGGCGCCGTGCTCTCGGCGATCATGAGCTGTTCGTCGGCGACCCTGCTGGCGCCGTCGGTCGCCTTTTCGGAAAACATCGTGCGCGGCTTCTTTCCCGGCATGGGCGACCACCAGTTCCTGCGCGTCATGCGCATCACCATTGTCTGCTTCACCGCCGTCGTCCTTGGCTTCGCGCTCTATTCCAACGCCAGCATCTTCAAGATGGTCGAGAACGCCTACAAGGTGACACTGGCCGGCGCCTTCGTGCCGCTCTTCTTCGGCGCCTTCTGGAAGAGGGCGACGACACAGGGCGCCCTGGCCGCCATTTTCGGCGGCCTCGCCGCGTGGATCCTGGTCGAACTGCTGGTCGGCGAGGCCAGCCTGGTGCCGCCGCAGCTGATCGGGCTGGGCGTCAGCATGCTCGGCATGGTCGCCGGTTCGCTGCTGCCGCAATGGGTCGGCCACGCCACCCCGGCCGCGGACATCCACGCCGCGCTGCACCACCGCGCCGCCGCCGAAACCCACCACGCGGCAGAACACCCGCATCACCACTGACATACAATCGGGCCATGGATTCCCGCGGCCCGGTTCTTCTCGCCCGTTACCTTGCCCTGGCCTGGCTCGGCCTGGTTGTCTATGGCAGCCTGCACCCGTTTTCCGGCTGGCTGGACAAGGGCATTTCGCCCGTCGCCTTTCTCGAAGGCGGCTGGCCGCGCTACTGGACGGTCTTCGACCTCGCCGCCAATGTCGCAGTCTACGTCCCGCTCGGCTTCTTCCTGACTCTCGCGCTCTACCGCCTGCCGGGCCGTTTCACGGCGCCGGTGCTGGCGGTCGTGCTCGCCGGCGCGGTCAGCTTCGGGCTCGAAACGGCGCAGACCTGGCTGCCGTCGCGCGTGCCGTCGAACGTCGACCTTGCCTGCAACGCCCTCGGCGGCCTGCTCGGCGCGCTCTGGGCGCAACTGGTCGGGCCGCGCATCTTCAACCGCATCGCCGGCCTGCAGGCGCGCCTGATCGCGCCGGTGCCGCACGCCGAACTCGGCCTCACCCTGCTCGGGCTCTGGCTGCTGATCCCGCTCTCGCCGGAAACGCTGCTGTTCGGCGCCGGCGACCTCCGGCAGCTGCTCGGCCTGAGCGGCGCCGTGCCGTTCGCCGCCGAGAGCTTCGTCCTCATCGAGGCCAGCATCACCGCCTTCAACGCGCTGGCGGTCGGCCTCATCGTACGCCTGCTGTGCGCGCGCATCGCCTTCGCCTATCTCGCGGTACCGCTCTTCATCCTGCTCGGCCTGCTGGTCCGCACCCTGGCGACGGCGATTCTCGACAGCCCCGGCGACGCCTTCGCGTGGCTGACGCCGGGCGCCCGGATGGGCCTGACGATGGCCGCCATCGGGCTGATTCCCGCCATCGTGCTGCCGGCCACGGCGCGCCTGATGCTGGCGGCGCTGGCCCTGATGGCCGGCGCCATCCTGGTCAACCTGGCGCCGCCCAACCCGTATTCGGCCGCCGCGCTGGCCGTCTGGCGCCAGGGGCACTTCCTCAACTTCAACGGCCTGACCCGCTGGGTGGCGACCCTATGGCCCTTCCTGACCCTGCCCTTCCTGCTGCTGAGCAGCCGCCGGACGTAAACTGGCACGCGCTGGCCCCGGCCGAGGCCGAGGCGCGACTCGGCGTCGGCAGCGGCGCCGGGCTGAGCGAGGCGGAAGCCGCCACGCGCCTGCGCCGGCACGGCCCCAACCGCCTGAGCGAACGGCCGGGCAAGCCGCCCTGGCGGCGCTTCGCCGAGCAGCTGAAACAGCCGCTGGTGCTCGTGCTGATCGCCGCCGGCGGGATCACCGCCGGCCTCGGCGAGTGGGTGGACGCCAGCGTCATCCTCGGCGTCGTGCTGGTCAATGCCGTCATCGGCTACTGGCAGGAAGCGCGGGCCGAGGGCGCCCTGGCAGCGCTCGCGAGGAGCGTGGCGATGCCGGTCACGGTGCGCCGCGGCGGTCATCGCCGGCGCCTGTCGGCGCACGAGCTGGTGCCCGGCGACGTCGTGCTGCTGGCCGCCGGCGACCGCCTGCCGGCCGACCTGCGGCTCGTGCACGGCCGGGAGCTGCACACCGACGATTCGCTGCTCACCGGCGAATCGCTGCCCGTCGCCAAGCACAGCGCGGCGCTGCCCGCCGACACGCCGCTCGCCGAACGCGCCAACATGGCCTGGGCCGGCACCACGGTGGTCGCCGGGCAGGGCACCGGGCTGGTCACCGCCACCGGCGACGCCACCGAGACCGGGCGCATCGCCGACCTGATGGCCGCCGCCCCCGAGCTGGCGACGCCGCTGACGCGCAAGATGGCGACCTTCTCGACGTGGCTGCTGTGGGCGATCGGCGGGCTGGCCGTGCTCACCTTCGGCGTCGGGCTGGCGCGCGGCGAAGCAGCATTCGACATGTTCATGGCTGCCGTCGCGCTCGCCGTCGGCGCCATTCCCGAAGGCCTGCCGGCGGCGGTCACCGTCACCCTGGCGATCGGCGTCGCGCGCATGGCGCGGCGGCGCGCCATCGTCCGCCGCCTGCCAGCGGTCGAGACGCTGGGCAGCACGACCGTCATCTGTTCCGACAAGACCGGCACGCTGACTGAAAACGCCATGACCGTGCGCGCCCTGTTCGCCGGCGACCGGGTGTGCGCGGTCGGCGGCCATGGCTACCGGCCGGAAGGCGCCATCGACTTCGCCGGCCAGCCGGTGCCGGTTGCCGGCGCCCTGCGCGAGTGCCTGGTCGCCGGCGCCCTGTGCAACGACGCCAGCCTGCGCCACGAGGGCGGCCACTGGAAGATCACCGGCGACCCGACCGAGGCGGCGCTGCTGGTCGCCGCGCGCAAGGGCGGGCTCGACGAGCACACGCTGCGCGCCCTGTACCCGCGCCGCGACGAGCTGCCCTTCGACGCCGGCCGCCAGTTCATGGCCACCGCGCACGCGGCCGACGGCGCATGCGTCGTCTACGTCAAGGGCGCCCTCGAACGCCTGCTGCCGCGCTGCGTCGACCGGCTCGCCGCCGACGGCCGTCCGGCGCCGCTCGACCCGGCCGCCGTCGAGGCCGCCGCGCAGGCGCTGGCCGGGCAGGGGATGCGCGTGCTGCTGCTGGCGCGTGCGGTTTTGGCCCCGGATTCGCCGTTGACCGCAACCGGCATCGACAGCCTGACCTTGCTCGGCCTCGTCGGCATGATCGACCCGCCGCGCCCGGCGGCGGTCGCGGCGATCCGCCACTGTCACTCGGCCGGCGTGCGGGTCAAGATGATCACCGGCGACCACGCCGCGACGGCGCTCGCCATCGCCCGCCAGATTGGCATTCCCGGCGACCGGGCGCTGACCGGCCGCGAACTGGCGGCGCTCGACGCCGCGGCGCTGGCCGCCGCCGCGCACGACATCGACGTCTTCGCCCGCGTCGAGCCGGAACAGAAGCTGCGCCTGGTGCGCGCCCTGCAGGAACGCGGCGAGGTGGTGGCGATGACCGGCGACGGGGTCAACGACGCGCCGGCGCTCAAGCAGGCCGACATCGGCATCGCCATGGGGCAGGGCGGCACCGAGGTGGCCAAGGAAGCGGCAGCGATGGTGCTCACCGACGACAACTTCGCCAGCATCGAGGCGGCGGTCGAGGAGGGGCGCGGCGTCTGGGACAACCTGGTCAAGTTCATCACGTGGACGCTGCCGACCAATTTCGGCGAGGGGCTGGTCATCGTCGCCGCCATCGTCTTCGGCGCCACGCTGCCGATCACGCCGCTGCAAATTCTCTGGATCAACATGACCACTGCCGTGCTGCTCGGCCTGACGCTGGCCTTCGAGCCGATCGAGCGCGGCATCATGAACCGCCCGCCGCGCCGGCTGGCGACGCCGGTACTCGACGGCGCCCTGATCCGCCGCATCGTGCTGGTCTCGCTGCTCCTGCTCGGCGGCGCCTTCGGCCTCTTCCTGCGCGAACTGGAACAGGGGCACACGCTGGCCGAGGCACGGACGGTCGCGGTCAACGTCTTCGTGCTGGTCGAAATGCTCTACCTGTTCAACTGCCGCTCGCTGACACGCCCCTTCTGGCAGGTCGGCCTGTTCACCAACCCGTGGTTCTGGGGCGGTCTGGCGGCGATGGCCGTCCTCCAGCTGCTGCTCACCTACTGGCCGCCGCTCAACGCCGCCTTCCACACGGCACCGATCGGCCTCGCCGAATGGGGCGAAATCTTCGCCTTCGCCTGGCTCTGCGCGCTGATCGTCGGGGTGGAAAAACGCTGGACGGCGTTTCACGTGGAACGTGGTAGAGGATGATTCTGGTTGGCGTTCCGTGCCTAACGCTCGGCTCGGGTCTTCTGAGGCGTCGGGTTCCGCGCCCGACGCGCGGGCGGTTTTCTTGATGCGCTGTTTTCCGCCTTGCCGGCGGGCATACTTTCTTTTGGGTGGCCAAAAGAAAGTAGCCAAAGAAAAGGCCACCCCTGGGTCGGCGCCGGGCAAGCCCGGTCCCTTGCGCTACTCGGCGGGCCGGGCGGCTTGCCTGAACTCGCCTGCGGCTCGAACAAGGCAAGCCGACTGCCCCCGACCCGCCTGCGTTGCTCAGCGCCTCCCAAGGGGCCCGAAAGACGTCTCGGCTCACCCACCAAGACAAAGAATGGCCTGTTGCGGTCGACGGCCAAAAATGGGCAAAAATCAAATTCGCTGCGACACCGATTCAGCACGGGTCGGTTTTCCGGGCCCCTTGGGAGGTGCCGAGCAACGCAGGCTTGGGCGGAAAAAGGGCGAGCACTGTCTGAGGGCGCAGCCCGAGTTGCGCAGCCCCCGCCCAAGGCGAGTAGCGCAGGGAACCGGCGCAGCCGGCGCCGACCCAGGGTCGCCTTCTTCTTTGCTTACTTTCTTCTTGGCGACGCAAGAAGAAAGTAAGACGCGCGTCAGGCGCGGAAACCGACGCCTCAGAACCCGCCCACGCCTCGGGCACAAAACCCGGCCCTTCAACCCGAAAATACCGGCAACGCCAGAAACAGCTTGATCACAATCGCATTGGCGATGTCGATGAAGAACGCCCCCACCATCGGCACCACCAGGAAGGCCAGCGGCGCCGAGCCGAAGCGGTCGGTCACCGCCTGCATGTTGGCGATCGCCGTCGGCGTCGCCCCCAGCCCGAAGCCGCAATGGCCGGCGGCAATCACCGCCGCATTGTAATTGCGCCCGAGCACCGGGAAGGTGACGAAGACCGCGTAGGCGACCATCAGCAGCGCCTGCCCGAAGAGCAGGCCGAGCAGCGGCAGGGCAAGTGCCGAGAGTTCCCACAGGCGCAGGGTCATCAGCGCCATGGCCAGGAAGAGGGCGAGCGAGACGTTGCCGAGCACCGACACGGCGCGCTCGAAGACATCGTACCAGCCGAGCGCGGCGAGACCGTTGCGCAGCACGACGCCGACGAAGAGGACGCAGACGAAGGCCGGCAGTTCCAGCAGGCTGCCGGCCAGCGCCCGCGCGATGGCCTGCCCGGCGAGCAGGCAGATCGAGATCAGGGCCAGCGTCTCGATCAGCGCCGGCGCGGTGATCAGGCGCACCTCGTGCGGCTTCTCGAAAGTGTTTTCCGGCGGCCCGCCGGCGCCGTCCGCCGGCAGCGCCACCCGGCGCATGAGATGCTTGGCGACCGGCCCGCCCAGGATGCCGCCGAGCACCAGGCCGAAGGTGGCGCAGGCGAGGGCGATTTCGGTCGCCGCGACGACCCCGTGCTGCTCGCTGAACACCCGGCCCCACGCCACCCCGGTGCCGTGACCGCCGGACAGCGCGATCGACCCCGCGAGCAGGCCGAAGAAGGGCGATTGCCCGAGCGCCGTCGCCAGCAGCAGCCCGGTCACGTTCTGCAGCACCAGAAAACCGAGCACGACACCGAGGAAGACCATCAGCGGCCGACCGCCCTTGCGCAGGCTCGCGAGGTCGGCGTTGAGCCCGATGCAGGCGAAGAAGGTCAGCATCAGCGGCGCGCTGAGGCTGGTGTCGAACTGCACCTGGAAATCGAAGCCGCTGCGCAGCGCGAGCATCAGCAGCGCCACCAGCAGGCCGCCGGCCACCGGCTCCGGAATGGTGTAGGCGGCCAGCCAGCGCACCCGCGTCACCATCAGCTGTCCAAGCAGCAGCACCGCCGAGGCGGCGACCAGGGTTCCATAGACATCGAGTTCGAGCATGACGATCACAAGCCGGACAAGTTGCCGGTCATTTTCACCCAGTTGGCGGAAGGCGGGAACTATAATTCCTGACCCCAAGGAGGAAAGATGAGCCATTTCAAACATCACGTCTTTTTCTGCTGCAACCAGCGCGAAGCGGGCGAGACCTGCTGCAACGCGCACGGCGCCAGCGAGATGCAGACCTACGCCAAGGACCGCATCGCCCAGCTCAAAATGAAGGGCGCCGGCAAGGTGCGCATCAACAAGGCCGGCTGCCTCGACCGCTGCGACGAGGGCCCGGTCATGGTCATCTACCCGGAAGCCGTCTGGTACACCTATGTCGACAAGGAAGACGTCGAGGAAATCATCCAGGAGCACCTGGTGCATGGCCGCGTCGTGGAGCGCCTGAAGATATGAAAGCCCCGGAAGAGAAAATCCTGATCGACGGCCCGGTCGGCAAGATCGAGGTCATCATGGAGCGCCCGGACGCGCCGAAGGGCATCGCCCTGATCGCCCACCCGCACCCGCTGGGCGGCGGCGCCAACACCAACAAGGTCGCCTACACGCTGGCGCGCACCTTCGTCAGCCTCGGCTACGCCGCCTTCCGCCCCAACTTCCGCGGCGTCGGCGGCACCGAGGGCATCCATGACGAGGGCCGCGGCGAAACCGACGACCTGCTCGCCGTGCTCGAGGACGCCAAGTGCCGCTGCGGCAACATTCCCGTCGCGCTCGCCGGCTTCTCCTTCGGCGCCTACTGCCAGACGCGCGTCGCCAAGCGTCTCGCCGAAGCCGGCCATCCGGCGCAGCGCCTGGTACTGGTCGGCACCGCCGCCGGCTTCGTCGAGGGCACCCGCCAGTACGACACCGAGGCCGTGCCGCACGACACCATCGTCATCCACGGCTCGGCCGACGAAACGGTGCCGCTGGCCAACGTCTTCGACTGGGCCCATCCACTCGACCTGCCGGTCGTCGTCGTGCCCGGCGCCGACCATTTCTTCCACCGTCGCCTGCACCTGATCCGCGACATCATCACCCGCGCATGGCGGCACTGAGCGCCGACGGCCTGCGCAAGACCTACGGCGGCACCGAAGTCGTCGCCGGCCTCTCGTTCGCCGTCGAGGCCGGCCGCTGCTTCGGCCTGCTCGGGCCGAACGGGGCGGGCAAGACGACGACCCTGCGCCTCTGCCTCGGGCTCACCGCGCCCGACGGCGGCACCGTGACGCTCAACGGCCACGCCATTCCGGCCGCGGCACAGCAGGCGCGGGCGCGGGTCGGCGTCGTGCCGCAGTTCGACAACCTCGACCCCGACTTCACCTGCGCCGAAAACCTGCTCGTCTTCGGCCGCTACTTCGGGCTGGCCGACGCCGACGTGCGCCAGCGCATCCCGCAACTGCTCGACTTCGCCGGGCTGGGCAGCAAGGCCGACGCGCGCATCGCCACCCTTTCCGGCGGCATGAAGCGGCGCCTGACGCTGGCCCGCGCGCTGGTCAACGACCCCGACCTCGTCTTTCTCGACGAGCCGACCACCGGCCTCGACCCGCAGGCCCGCCACCTGATCTGGGAGCGCCTCAAGCAGCTCAAGTCGGCGGGCAAGACGCTGATCCTGACCACCCACTTCATGGACGAGGCCGAACGCCTGTGCGACACGCTGATCGTCATCGACCACGGGCGCAAGATCGCCGAGGGCAGCCCGCGCGAACTGATCGCCGCGCACATCGAGCCGCAGGTGGTCGAGGTCTACGACGAGGCCGGCGGCGACCTGCCGGCCTTCGTCGCGGCCCACCGCGACCTCGCCGGGCGCGTCGAGACCAGCGGCGAAACCGCCTTCTTCTACTGCGGCGAGCCGCGCCCGCTACTCGCCCGCCTGGCTGAGGCGCCCGGCCTGCGCTACGTGCACCGCGCCTCGAATCTCGAAGACGTCTTCATCAAGCTCACCGGCCGCGAGCTGCGCGACTAAGCCGTCGCGAAAACTGGCCTTTTGCGGGCGTCGACCGCAACCGGCCGGCCATGGCGATGGTCTAGAATGACGTGACCCCAACCCGATCCGCGGAGGCCACACCATGCAACCCCGTCCCCTGTCCATCCTGCTGCGCACGCTGTCCCTCCCGCTCGCCGCGCTGGCGCTGCCGGCGCTGGCCGCGCCGACCGTCTACGAAATGCGCCTGACGACGCATGCCGGCATGGGTGCCGGCGGCGGCATGGGCGGCATCATGGGCATGCTGTCCGGCGGTGGCGGCGGTAGCAGCGTCAGCCGCAACATGGATCTGCGCCTGACCGCGCCGGGCGACCTGCCGGCCAGTTACCAGGCAGCGCACACCGTGCCGGAGACCATGCGCATCGGCCCGCAACTGCCGCTCCAGGGCGAGCGGCGGGGCGGCGGCGGCAGCGCTCCCGACGGCGAGCCGGACGGCCGCGTGCTGATCTACTGGGGCTGCTCGCCGACGGTGCAAAAGGGGCAGCCGGAGATCATCGACTTCCGGGCGATGGCCGGCAAGCTGCCGCCCGAGGTCCAGGCGATGGCGCGCCAGGGGCGCAGCCGCGGACGCGGGGCGCCGCCCGATGCGTCGCTGCCACCGCGCAGCATCGGCTGGCCGGCCGGCGACCAGAATTACCGCGGCATCCCGGACGGCGCCTCGGCCGTCGGCGAGCACGTCGTCAAGGCCAACTTCATGAATGACGACATCCGCTTCAGCCTGACGCCGGCCCTCGACTTCCTCGAACCGATGAACCTCCGCGCCCAGGCGAGCGACCTCAAGGCCGCCATTCCGCTGACCTGGGCCGCCCTCGGCCGCGCCCGCGGCTACGACCTGCAGGCGGTTTCCGCCGGCAACGACAAGGACGTCGTGATGTGGCTGGCGGCACGCAACAAGAGCCCGATGCTGCCGGCCAGCCAGCACGACTGCACCATCCCCGAGGGCATCTTCGCCAAGGGCGAAATGGCGATGCTGACCGGCATCGCGCACGGCCCGGTGCAGGGCTTTTCCTACCCGCCGCAGAAGCCGGGCGAGAAGAAGCCGCTGATCTGGACAGCCACGGTCAACATCACCGCCTTCGACAGCGTGTTCCTCGGCATGGAGGCGGCCGCCGCCGGCGCCGCCCAGGATGCCGCGACGCCCGGCGTCGGCACCCTGCTGAAGGGCCTGTTCGGGCGATGACCGGCGTCCTGCCCACGCCGCGGACGGCATGCTGAGCGCCGCCGTCCGCCCGCCGGCGGTGCGCTGGTTCCCGGTCTGGCAGCGCAACTTCCTGGTCTGGAAGAAGCTGGCGCTGCCGTCCATCCTCGGCAATCTGGCCGACCCGCTGATCTACATGCTCGGCCTCGGCTACGGGCTGGGCGCCATGCTGCCGGAAATCAACGGCCGTTCCTACGTCGCCTTCCTCGCGGCCGGCACGGTGTGTGCGTCGACGATGAACGCCGCCACCTTCGAGGCGCTGTATTCGGCCTTTTCGCGCATGCACGTGCAGAAGACCTGGGACGCCATCCTCAACACGCCGCTCGGGCTGGCCGACGTGGTGGCCGGCGAGCTGTTCTGGGCGGCGACCAAGTCGCTCTTTTCCGGCGCCGCCATCCTCGTCGTCGTCGCCGCGCTCGGGCTGGCCAGTGGCCCGCTGGCACTCTGGGTGCTGCCGGCCATCGTCCTCACCGGGCTCGCCTTCGCCGCGCTCGGGCTGATCTGGAACGCGCTGGCGCCGTCCTACGACTTCTTCATGTACTACTTCACGCTGTTCATCACGCCGATGACGCTGATTTCCGGCGTCTTCTTCCCTACCGACCAGCTGCCCGGCTGGCTGGCGACGGTCGGCGGCTGGCTGCCGCTGGCCCAGGGCGTCGCGCTGGTGCGCCCGCTGCTCGCCGGACAGGTGCCGGCCGATGCCCTGATCCACATCATGGCGCTCCTGGCGACCGCCGGCGTAGCCTTCGTCATCGCCCTGCGCCTGACGCGCCGCCGCCTGCTCAAGTAAAATCCGCCGATGCCCCAGACCCTGCTCGTCATCGCCAACTGCCCGGACGAAGAAACCGCCAACGCCGTCGCGCTCGCCGCCGTCGAGGCCGGGCTGGCCGCCTGCGTCAACATCCTGCCGCGCGTCCAGTCCGTCTACCGCTGGCAGGGCGCCGTCGAATCGGCGACGGAAATCCCGCTCCTGCTCAAGTCGACCGCAACCAATTACGCGGCCCTCGAAACCCTGATCCGCGAACGCCATCCCTACGACGTGCCGGAGATCATCGCCCTGCCGGTCGAGCGCGGCCTGCCGGCCTACCTGAACTGGGTGGCCGCCGAAACGCTCAAATGATCATGCGCCGCCTGTTCTTCCTCTTCGCCTTGCTCGTTTCGCTCGTCCACGCCGACGAATTCCTCGACCCGGCCGTCGCCTTCAAGCCGAGCGCGCGCGCCCTCGACGCGCAGACCATCGAGGTCGCCTTCGCCATCGCCAAGGGCTACTACCTCTACCGCGACAAGTTCCGCTTCGCCGTCGACGGCGAGAGCGTGACGCTCGGCTCTCCGGTCTTTCCCCGCGGCAAGGAAAAGAACGACGAGAATTTCGGCAAGGTCGAGGTCTTCTACAACAGCGTCGCCATCCGCCTGCCGGTCGAACGCCATGCCTCCGGCACGCTGCCGCTCCGGCTGAACGTCACCTCGCAGGGCTGCGCCGATGCCGGCGTCTGCTATCCGCCGCAGATGCAGACGGTGACGCTGACGCTGCCCGACCCGGCGAGCACGCCCGCCGCGCCGCCGCCGGCTGCGGTCGACGCCGACGAAAGCGGCAAAATCGCCGGCATCCTGCGCGACGCCGGCTTCTGGGCCAATCTCGCCTTCTTCTTCGTTGCCGGCCTCGGCCTGGCGCTGACGCCCTGCGTGCTGCCGATGATCCCCATCCTCTCCGGCATCATCGCCGGACAGGGGCACAAGGCCTCGCACGCCCGAGGCTTCGCGCTGTCGCTCGCCTACGTGCTCGGCATGGCCGTCACCTACGCCGCCGCCGGCATCGCCGCCGGGCTGACCGGCACGCTGCTCTCGGCCGCCCTGCAGAACGCCTGGGTGCTCGGCGCCTTTGCGCTGGTCTTCGTCGTCCTCTCGTTCTCGATGTTCGGCTTCTACGAACTGCAACTGCCGACCGCGCTGCAGAGCAGGCTGTCGGAAGAATCCGGCCACCTGCGCGGCGGGCGCGGCGTCGGCGTCTTCGCCATGGGCGCCCTGTCGGCGCTGATCGTCGGCCCCTGCGTCGCCGCGCCGCTCGCCGGCGCGCTGCTCTACATCGGCCAGACCGGCGACGCCGTGCTCGGCGGCACGGCGCTGTTCGTCATGGCGCTCGGCATGGGCGCACCGCTGATCGCCGTCGGCACCGCCGGCGGTTCGCTGCTGCCGAAGACCGGGCCGTGGATGGAGGGCGTCAAGAAGGGCTTCGGCGTGCTGCTGCTGGCCACCGCGGTCTGGCTGATCGCGCCGGTGGTCCCGCCGGTCGTGCCGATGCTGGCCTGGGCGGCGCTGCTCATCGTCCCCGCCATCTACCTGCACGCCCTTGACCCGCTGCCGCCGCACGCCCGGGGCTGGCAGCGCTTCTGGAAGGGCGTCGGCATCGTCATGCTGCTGACCGGTGCCGCGCTGCTGATTGGCGCCCTGGCCGGCAGCCGCGACCCGCTGCAGCCGCTGGCCGGCCTGCGCGGCCAGGCGGTGGCGGCGCAGGAAACGAAGCTGCCGTTCGAGCCGGTGCGCTCGCTGGCCGAACTCGACGCCCGGCTGGCTGCGGTCGACCGCCCGGTGATGCTCGATTTCTACGCCGACTGGTGCGTCTCGTGCAAGGAAATGGAAAAATTCACCTTCGCCGACCCGGCGGTGCGCGACAAGCTGGCCGGCTTCACGCTGCTCAAGGCCGACGTCACCGCCAACACGGCGGACGACAAGGCGCTGCTCGCCCGCTTCGGGCTCTACGGCCCGCCGGGGATCATCTTCTTCGACCGCGGGGGCCGGGAAATCGCCGGCCTGCGCGTGGTCGGCTTCCAGGAAGCCGCCGTCTTCCTCAAACAGCTGCAGCGCGCCGCCGGCTGAGGCTGCGCAGCGAAAGCGCGGCGAACAGCAGGCCGAAGGCGAGGCCGCCCAGCACGTCGAGAAAGACATGCTGGCGGGTGGCCAGCGTGGACCAGATGATCGCCGCGCACAGTGCCCAGCTCGTCGCCGCCAATGCCCGCGGGGCGCCGATGCCGGCCAGCAGGTGGCCGAGCCAGACCGCCGAGAAGACGGCCGTCGCAACGTGCAGCGAGGGGCAGGCGTTGCCGGCGAGGTCGATGCCCTTGACCAGGGCGATGCCCGGGTAGGCGTTCCAGTCGATGTCGGCGCGCGGCACCGCGGTCGGCCATAGCCAGAAGATCGCCAGGCCGCTCAGGCAGAGGGCCGCCATCCACAGGCCGTAGCCGACCAGCTGGCGGCGGTCGGGCAGGAAGGCCGGCGGCACCGAGACATAGACCCACAGCGCGGCGTAGAAGCCGAAGGCGGCCGGCGTGAAGGGCACCCAGGCGTCGACCGCGGTCAGCGGCATGACCGTCGCCGGAAAGAGGGGGTAGTGCAGGACGCCGAAATAGCCCAGGAAAAACAGCGGCATGAAGGCGGCCGTCCCGCAGGCCTTGAGCGGCCACAGGGTGGTCAGGCGGTTGATCGCCCGGCGCTGCCAGGGCAGGGCGTCGTTCGCCGCTGGCGGGGCCGGAAAAAGCGGCGGGATGGGCATCGGAGAGGGCGGAAATGGCGGCTGGCGACGGGCCATGCTACTGCAAAACTGTCGAAATGATGTGTTTTTCGGCTAAAATTCATGGTGTTATGGATTCTTTGACCCTGATTCGCGAATTTCTCGACAGCCGCCTCGGCGTTCCGCCCGGACAGGTGGTTCCCGACGCCGCGCTGGCCGCCCTCGGCGTCGACTCGCTGATGATGCTCGAGCTGGTTTTCGAGTGCGAGGACCGCTTCGGCGTGACGCTCGACAAGAACCTGAAAAGCCCCAAAACCGTCGGCGAACTGGTGACGCTGGTCGATCGCCTGCGCGACGCGCAAAGCTGACGGCATGACCCGACGGCGCGTGGCAATCACCGGACTCGGTCTGGTCAGTCCCTTCGGCGGCGATCCCGACGATTTCTTCGCACGCCTGCTGGCCGGCGAATCGGCGGTGCGTTTCCTGCAGACCGACGACCGGCCGCGACAGCTCGCCATGCCCTTCGTCGACTGCCGCGACTTCGATGCCGAAGCGGCGCTCGGCCGCCCGCTCGCCAGCCTGCTCGACCGTTTCGCCCGGCTCGGCGTCGCCGCCGCCTTCGCCGCCTGGGACGATGCCGGCCTGCCGCGCGCGCCGGCGGGCGCCGAGCGCGCAACCTGGGGCGTCGCCTGGGGCAGCGCGCTGGGCGGCGTGATGGCCTTCGAGAAGGGCTACCGCGACCTCTGGCAGCGCGAACGCGACCGCGTGTCGCCGCTGTCCATCGTCCTCGGCATGAACAATGCCGCCAATGCCCAGATTTCCATCCAGCTCGGCCTCGGCGGCATCAGCACCTGCCACAGCGTCGCCTGCGCCTCGTCGGCGATCGCCATCGGCGAGGCCTTCCGCCGCGTGCGCGACGGCGAGACGCCGGTGATGCTGGCCGGCGGCTCGGAAGCGCCGCAGGCCTACGCCGTCGCCCGCGCCTGGGAGGCCCTGCGCGTGATGGCCGGCGCCGACGAAGAAAGCGCCGCGCGCTGCTGCCGGCCGTTCGCCGCCGGACGCGGCGGCATGGTGCTCGGCGAGGGCGGGGCGGCGCTGGTGCTCGAGGACTGGGACCACGCCGTCGCCCGCGGCGCCACCATCCACGGCGAGCTGGCCGGCTACGGCACGACCTGCGACCACAGCCACCTGGTACGTCCGGCGCCGGACGGCCAGGTGCGCGCCCTGCGCGCGGCGCTCGCCGACGGCGGGCTGGCCGCCGCCGACATCGACTACCTCAACGCCCACGGCACGGCGACCGCCGAGGGTGACCCGGTCGAGATCGCCGCCTGCCGCGAGGTGTTCGGCGACGGCGGGCCGGCGATCAGCGCCACCAAGTCGATGCACGGCCACCTGCTCGGCGCCGCCGGGGCGCTCGAAGCCATCGTCACCGTGCTCGCCCTGCGCACCGGCGCCATTCCGCCCACCGCCCACCTCGACCCGCTCGATCCGGCCTGTGCCGGCGTCGACCACGTCACCACGGCGCGCCACGGCCAGCCGCTGCGCGCCGCCCTGTCGAGCTCATTCGCCTTCGGCGGCAGCAACGCGGTCCTCGCGTTCCGCGCCGTTCCCGGCCAACCCTAACGGATCGTTCCCATCATGTCTGCCCAAGCCACCCCCGAAGCCATCGCCGCCCTCCTGCCGGAAATCGCCGAACTGGTCGTCAGCGCGCTCAATCTCGAGATCGGCGCCGGCGACATCGACCCCGAGGCGCCGCTGTTCGGCGAAGGCCTCGGCCTCGATTCGATCGACATCCTCGAACTGGCGCTGGTCATCTCCAAACGCTACGGATTCCAGCTGCGTTCGGACAACGAGGACAACGTCCGCATCTTCTCGTCGCTGCGCGCGCTCGCCGCCCACATCGCGGCCCACCGGACGAAATGAGCACGGCGGGCGCCAGCAGCCTGCTGCGCAGCGCGACCGTCGGTGGCCTGGCGGTGGCGTGGGCGATCTTCGCCCATCGCAACAGCGTCGGTGGTGCCTCCGATTTTTCCACCGCGCTTGCCGCGACACCGATCATCATCGTCGCCGCCATTCTGCTGCGGCGACTCGGCAACCCGCTGTCGATCGCCGGCGGCGGTCTCGCGGCGCTTGCCCTGCTGGCCTGGGCCTGGCCGCAACTGCGCGAGAACGGCGCACTGCTTCATTACGTCGAGCACGTCGGAACCAACCTGGCGTTCGCCGTCGTCTTCGGCCGCACACTGGGCGCCGGCCATGAGCCGCTGATCACCCAACTGGCGCGCTTCGCCCATCCCGAAGGCCTGTCGCCGGCCAAACTGCGTTACACGCGGCAGGTAACGGTGGCGTGGACCGGCTTCTTCGTCACCGTCGCCGCCGTGTCGACCGGCCTGTTCCTGCTGGCGCCGGCCGCCGTCTGGTCGGTCTTTGCCAACTTCCTGATGCTGCCGCTGATCCTGGCGATGTTCGCCGGCGAGCATCTATGCCGCCAGTTCGTCCTGCCGCCCGAGGACCGGGCCAGCATCGCCGACACGATTCGCGCCTTCCGTGCCGGCAGGCAGCGCCAGGCACCGCTGCCAGGCCAGCGATGAGCCAGGCCCCGCTGCTCGGGCACGCCAGCCTCGACGACGTTTTCGCCTGGCGCGCCGACGGGCCGGTCCGCGTCCGCGACTTCATCGCCGACGCCGAAGCACTCGCCGCCCTGCTACCGTCCGGTCGGCACCAACTGAATGTCTGCCACGACCGCTACCGCTTCGCCGTCGGCTTCGCAGCCGGCCTGCTGCGCGGCAAGACCAGCCTGCAACCGGCCTCGCAGTCGGCCGAAACGCTGCGCCAGATCGCCGCCGAGTGCCCGGACGTCTATTGCCTGAGCGATGGCGAATTCGACAGCCTCGACCTGCCGCGCTTCACCTTTCCGGCGATGCCTGCGGTCGACGCCGCAAAAGTGGCAAAAATCCCGGCCATCCCGGCCGAGCTGATCGCAGCCCGGCTGTTCACCTCCGGCTCGACCGGTCGCCCGGTCGCCCACGACAAGACCTGGGGCAAGCTGGTGCGAAACGGCCGCGTCGAAGCCGAACGCCTCGGCCTGCTGCGGCAGCCGCACAGCATCGTCGGCACGGTGCCGGCGCAGCACAGCTACGGTTTCGAATCGACGGTGCTGCTCGCCCTGCACGGCCACTCGCCGTTCTGGTCCGGCAAGCCCTTCTACCCGCAGGACATCGTCGCCGCGCTGCAGGCCGTGCCGGCGCCGCGCCTGCTGGTGACGACCCCCTTCCACCTGTCGGCGCTGCTCGCCGCCGGCCTCGAAATCCCCGCCGTCGACCTGTTGCTCTCGGCTACCGCACCGCTCTCGAAACAACTGGCGTGCGCTGCCGAAGCGGCATGCCAGGCGCCGCTCCACGAAATCTACGGCTCGACCGAAAGCGGCCAGCTGGCCAGCCGGCGCACCACCGCCGACCTCGCCTGGGAGCTGCTGCCCGGCGTCGCGCTGGAGCAGGCCGACGAAACGACGTTCGCCAGTGGCGGCCACGTCGAAGGCCGGGTGCCGCTTTCCGACCTGATAGAGATCCGCGCCGACGGCCGCTTCCTGCTCCACGGCCGCAATGCCGACATGGTCAACATCGCCGGCAAGCGGACCTCGCTGGCCTACCTCAACCACCAGATCGCCGCCATCGCCGGCGTCGTCGATGCCGCCTTCTTCCTGCCCGACGCCGAGACGGCGGACGGCATCGCTCGTCTCTGCGCCTTTGTCGTCGCCCCCGGCCTGAGCCGCCGGCAGCTCGTCGCCGACCTGCGCCAGCGCCTCGACCCGGTCTTCCTGCCGCGGCCGCTGGTGCTGCTCGACGCGCTGCCGCGCAACAGCACCGGCAAGCTGCCGCGCGAACGCCTGCAGGCCCTCTATGCCGAACAGGTCCACGATGGCGGCCGCTGAATTCGCCTGGCCGGTGCCCGCCGACCATCCCGCCTTCGCCGGCCATTTCCCCGGCCGCCCGATCGTTCCCGGCGTCGTCCTGCTCGACCGTGCCATCGCCTTTGCCGGGCAACTGCGCGGCGCGGCCGACGGCGCCTGGCAAATCGGCAACGCCAAGTTCTTCAGCCCGGCCGGGCCCGGCGAAGTGCTCACCTTCGCGCTCGACCAAAGGCCGGGCGGCGCCATCGCCTTCACCGTGCGCGCCGGGGAGCGTGCCGTGGCCGCCGGCAGCCTGACGCCCGCCGCGCAATGAGCCGCGAACGACCGGCCGGTGCCGACTGGCGGCGCCAGCAGGAAAAAAGCAACCTCGCCATCCTCCGCCTGATGGTGTGGATCTCGCTGACCTTCGGGCGCCGCGTCGGGCGCCTGGTCCTCTACGGCATCGCCGCCTACTACGTGCTGTTCGCGCCGCGCGCCCGGCGCTACAGCCGCGCCTACCTCAACCGCGCGCTCGGGCGCTGGGCCGGCTGGGGCGACGGCTTCCGCCACGTCTTCAGCTTCGCCAGCACCATCCACGACCGCATCTACCTGCTCAACGACCGCTTCGACCTGTTCGACATCGAGGTCGTCGGCGCCGAGGCGCTGCACGCGGCGCTCGCCCGCCAGCCGGGGGCGCTGCTGATCGGCGCCCACCTCGGCAGCTTCGAGGTGTTGCGCGCCGTCGGCCGCGGCCGCGCCGGGCTCAAGGTGGCGATGCTGATGTACGAGGAAAACGCGCGCAAGATCAACGCCACGCTGGCGGCGATCAACCCGGCGGCCGGCGACGACATCATCGCCCTCGGCCACATGGGATCGATGCTCGCCGCGCGCGACAGGCTCGACCAGGGCTACCTCGTCGGCATGCTGGCCGACCGCGGCCTCGGCGACGACGCGACGGTCGACTGCCAGTTCCTCGGCGCGCCGGCGCCGTTTCCGCTCGGCCCCTTCCGCACCGCGGCCATGCTCGGCCGGCCTGTGTTCTTCATGACCGGCCTCTACCTCGGCGGCAACCGCTACTGCATCCACTTCGAGCCGCTCGCCGATTTTTCGGCGACGCCGCGCGCCGAACGCGATGCGGCAATCCGCGCGGCGATGCAGAATTACGCCGACCGCCTGACGCATTTCTGCCGGGTGGCGCCCTACAACTGGTTCAACTTCTTCGATTTCTGGCAGAACAACCCATGAAGCGATTTTGCGCCGGCCTCCTGCTGCTCGGCCTCGCCCTGCCGGCCATGGCCGCCTTCGACATCGGCCAGCTGATGAACGACCTGGCCCGGCACAAGGGGGGCAGGGCGAAATTCGTCGAGACGAAATACATCGCGCTGCTCGACCGGCCACTCGTCGCGACCGGCGAGCTGACCTACGGCGCCCCGGACCGCCTGGAAAAGCGCACGCTGACGCCGAAGCCGGAAACCCTGCGGCTCGACCGCGACACGCTGAGCATCGAGCGCGAGAAGCAGAAACTGAGTATCAACCTCGCCAGCCAGCCGGAAGCGCTCGCCTTCGTCGACAGCCTGCGCGGCACGCTGAACGGCAACCGGAGCGCGCTCGAGAAGAACTATCTCCTGCACCTGTCGGGCAACCCGGATAAGTGGGTGCTCACACTGCTGCCCAGCGACCAGCGGATTGCCAGCCTGGTCCAGCGCATCACGATCAGCGGTAGCCGCGACCACATCCGCAGCATCGAGTATCTGCAGGCCGACGGCGACCGCTCGCTGATGCTCATCGAACCGCTCGCCGACCGATGAGCCGCGCCGGCCGCCGCGCCTTCCTGCTCTGGCTGCTCGCCATGCTGGCCGGCGCCGCCGTCGTCTGGAACAGCCGCTTCACCGCCGACATGTCATTCTTCCTGCCGGCCCGTCCGAGCGCCGGGCAGCAGGTTCTGGTCGAACAGTTGAAGGAGGGCGCCGTCGCCCGCCTGCTGATGGTCGCCATCGCCGGCGGCAACGGCGAGCAGCGCGCCGCGCTGTCGCGCGACCTGCGCGGTCGACTCGCCGGAATGCCCGAATTTGTCGCCGCGCAGAACGGCGAAGCCGGCAGCCGCGACGCCGACCGCGATTTCCTGTTCCGCCACCGCTACCTGCTCAGCCCGGCCGTGACGCCCGGACGCTTCACGGTCGACGGCCTGCGGACGGCAATTTCCGACAGCATCGACCGCCTCGCCTCGCCGGCCGGCCTGCTGCTCAAGCCGCTGCTGCCGCGCGACCCGACCGGCGAACTGTTCGAAGTGCTGCGCCAGCTTGACCCCGGCGCCCAGCCCAACAGCCGCGACGGCGTCTGGGCCTCGCCCGACGGCGAACGGGCGCTGCTCCTGGTCCAGACGCGCGCGGCGGGCGCCGACACCGACGGCCAGGAAGCCGCCATCGCGGCCATCCATGCGCAGTTCGCGGCGAGCGCCGCGGCGGCCGGCGTCGCCGATGCCCGCCTGCAGCTTTCCGGCCCCGGCCTCTTCGCCGTCAAGTCGCGGGCGACGATCAAGGACGACGTCTCGCGTCTGTCGGCGATCGGCACGCTGGCGATCGTCGCCGTCCTCCTTTTCGTCTACCGTTCGCCGCGCCTGCTCGGGCTCGGGCTACTGCCGGTGCTGTCCGGCGCCCTGGCCGGCATCGTCGCCGTCAGCCTGGCCTGGGGCACGGTGTTCGGCATCACCGTCGGCTTCGGCTCGGCGCTGATCGGCGAGGCCGTCGATTACTCGATCTACTACTTCATGCAGTCGCGGCGCGGCGGCCTCGCCGCGTGGCAGGCGCGCTTCTGGCCGACCATCCGGCTCGGCGTGCTGACCTCGGCCTGCGGCTTCGGCGCGCTGCTTTTCTCGGGCTTCCCCGGCCTCGCCCAGCTTGGGCTCTACGCCCTGAGCGGCGTCGCCACGGCCGCCGTCGTCACCCGCTTCGTGCTGCCGCAGCTGGCCGGCGAGCACGTCGCCGCGCGTGACCTCGGCGCACTCGGCGGCGCCCTGCAGGGCGCCATGAACCGCCTGCGCCGCCTGCGCTGGCCGGCCGTGGTCCTCGCCCTGGCGGCTGCCGCCTACCTGGCCGGGGAGCGCGACCGCCTGTGGGCACCCGAGCTCTCGGTGCTGAGCACCACCAGCCGCGCCGATGCCGCCGCCGACGCGGCGCTGCGCGCCGACCTCGGCACGTCCGATGCGCGCTTCCTGGTGGTCGTCGGCGGCGCCGATCAGGAGGCCGCGCTGCAGGCCGCCGAGCGGGCAGGGCAGGTGCTCGACGCGCTGCAGGCCGCCGGCGCCATCGCCGGCTACGACAGCCCGGCGCGCTTCCTGCCGAGCCGGGCGCAGCAGGCGGCACGGCGCGCCAGCCTGCCGGCCGCCGAAGGACTGCGGCCACGGCTGCAGGCGGCGCTCGCCGATTCGCCGCTGGCCGCCGGCAAGCTGGCAGGCTTCGTCGCCGACGTCGCCGCCGCCCGCCAGGCGCCGGACATCACCCGCGCCGACCTGGCCGGGAGCGGCCCCGGCCTCGCCGTCGACGCGCTGCTGTTGCCGCGCGCCGGCGGCTGGAGCGCCGTCCTGCCGCTGCGTCTGGCCGACGGCGACCCGGCGGCCGGCCTCGCCGCGGCACGCCAGGCGCTCGCCGGCAGCGGCGCCCTCGCCCTCGACCTCAAGGGCGAGCTCGACACCCTCTACCACGACTACCTGCACGAAGCCGTGCGCCTCGCCCTGGCCGGCCTCGCCGCCATCGTCGTCCTGCTTGCCGCGACGCTGCGCTCGCCGCGCCGACTGGCCGCCGTCCTGCTGCCGCTGGCGCTCGCCGTGCTGTTCGTCGTTGCCGGCCTGCACCTGAGCGGCGAACGCCTGCACCTCCTGCACCTGGTCGGCATGCTGCTGATCGTCGCCGTCGGCTCCAACTACGCGCTGTTCTTCGCCGGCGCCGACGGTCCGCCCGACCCCGACACGCTGGCCTCGATGGGGATCGCCAACCTGACCACCGCCATCGGCTTCGGCACCCTCGGCCTGTCGCAGGTGCCGATGCTACACGCCATCGGCGTCACCGTCGGACCGGGCGCCGTCCTCGCGCTGCTGCTGGCTGCCGTGTTCGTTCCACGTGAAACCGGCGCATGAGCGATCCGCTGCCCACCCTGCGCCATACGCGCGGCGCGCCCGACCTGCTGGTGCTGCTGCCCGGCGCCTACATGCGCGCGATGGACTTCATCGACGCCGGCTTCTTCGCCACCGTCGCCCGGCGCCGCCTGGCGCTCGACCTGGTTGCGGTCGACCTCGATCTGGCGGCCATTTCCGCCGGCGCTGCGCTGCCCGCCGTGCACGAAGAGATCCTCGCCCCGGCCCGCCGCCAGGGCTACCGGAAGGTCTGGCTCGGCGGCATCTCGCTCGGCGGCCTGCTCGCCCTCTGCCACGCCGCCGACACGCCGGGCAGCGTCGACGGCCTCTGCCTGCTCGCGCCGTATCCAGGCAGCCGCCTGACCACCGCCGCCATCGACCGCGCCGGCGGCCTCGACCGCTGGCAGGCGAGCGCGGAAGAACTGGCCGATCCGGAATTCCGCATGTGGCGCTGGCTGCAGAACCCGCCGGCCGGCCTGCCGATCTTCGTCGGCTACGGCCGCGAGGACCGCTTCGCCGCCGGCATGCAACGGATCGCCGAACGCTTCCCGCCGGCCGCCCGCGCCGTCGTTCCCGGCGGCCACGAATGGCCGGTGTGGCAGCAGTTGTGGGAACATTTCCTCGATCTCGGCCACTTTTCCGCCTGACGCCATGCCGCAGCCCTGGAAACCTTCGCCCGCCATCAAGCTTTCGTTCGCGCTGCACGGCGCCGCCGCCCTCGGCCTCGTCGCCGCGCCGGCCGCCTGGCCGTGGGCGCTCGGCGCGCTCGGCCTCAATCATCTGGCGCTCACCGCTGCCGGCCTGCTGCCCCGCTCGAGCGTGCTCGGCCCCAACCTGACGCGCCTGCCGCCGGCCGCCGCCGGCCGCGGCGAAATCGCGCTGACCATCGACGACGGCCCCGACCCCGAGGTCACGCCGCGCGTCCTCGACCTGCTCGACGCCGCCGGGGTCCGGGCCAGTTTCTTCTGCATCGGCCACCGCGCCCGCGCCCATCCCGAACTGTGCAGTGCCATCGCCGCCCGCGGCCACCGCGTCGAAAACCACGGCGATTCGCACTCCTGGGCCTTCTCGACCTTCGGCATGGGCCGCATGCGCGCCGACATCGCCGCCGCCCAGGCGACGCTGGCCGACCTGACCGGCCAGACGCCGCGCTTCTTCCGGCCGACCGCCGGCCTGCGCAGCCCGCTGCTCGACCCCGTCCTAGCCGGCCTCGACCTGCGTCTCGCGGCGTGGACGCGGCGTCCCTACGACACCCGCGACGGGGCCGCGCAGACGGTGCTAGAACGCTTGACCGGCCGTCTCGCCGCCGGCGACATCCTGCTCCTGCACGACGGCCACGCCGGCCGCACCCCGGCCGGCGTGCCGCTGATCCTCGCCGTCCTGCCCGGCCTGCTGCGCAGCATCGCCGAGCACGGGCTACGTCCGGTCACACTGGCCACCGCGGTAGACGGGCCGCCCACCGCCTGAGTCCGGCACCGGCACCCCGGGTTCTGGTCTAGAATTCGGGCCTGATCGACTCGAGGTCCGACGTGACTCCGCAGCTTCTCTCCGCCTACACCGCAACGACCTGTCTCGGCCACGGGCTGGAGGCCACGCTGGCGGCCCTGCGCGCCGGCCGCAGCAGCCTGCGGCCATGCGCCTTCGAAACGGTCCGGCTCGAAACCTGGATCGGCGAGGTCGCTGCGGTCGACGCCCAAAAACTGCCGAAAACGCTCGCCGCCTACGACTGCCGCAACAACCGCCTGGCTGCCCTGGCCCTCGAAGCCGACGGTTTCGCCGAGCGCGTGCGCGCGGCGGCGGCCCGCTACGGCAAGCGGCGCATCGGCGTCTTCCTCGGCACCAGCACCGCCGGCATCCTGCAGACCGAGCTCGCCTACCGCCGGCGCGACCCGGCGAGCGGCGCGCTGCCCGACGACTTCAACTACCGCACCACACACAACGCCTTTTCTCTGGCCGAATTCACGCGCGCGTATTTCGCGCTGGAAGGACCGGCTTTTTCCGTATCCACCGCCTGCTCGTCGAGCGCCAAGGTATTCGCCGCCGCCGCCCGCCTGCTGGCCTGCGGTGTGATCGACGCGGCCGTCGTCGGCGGCGTCGACTCGCTGTGCCTGACCACGCTCTACGGCTTCGCCTCGCTCGAACTGACCTCGTCCCGGCCGTGCCGCCCCTACGACGCGACGCGTGACGGCATCTCGGTCGCCGAGGGTGCCGCCTTCGCCCTGCTCGAACGGGCGCCGGCACAACCGCCGGCCGGCGCCGTGCTGCTCCTCGGTAGCGGCGAATCGAGCGACGCCTACCACATGTCGGCGCCGCACCCGGAAGGCCTCGGCGCCCGCCTGGCGATGGAGTCGGCGCTGCGTTCCGCCGGCCTCGCCGCGGCCGACATCGACTACATCAACCTGCACGGCACGGCGACGCCGGCCAATGACACCGCCGAGGGCAAGGCAGTCGCCGCGCTGTTCGGGGACCGCGTTCCGTGCAGCTCGACCAAGGGCGCCACCGGCCACACATTGGGCGCCGCCGGCGCCGTCGAAGCAGTGATCTGCGCCTTGGCGCTGACCCATGACCTGCTTCCCGGCAGCCCGGGCACCGCGACCGTCGACCCGGCGCTACCGCTCGCCTACCAGCTGCACAGCCGCCACGGCCGCATCCGCCGCACCCTGAGCAACTCGTTCGGCTTCGGCGGCAGCAACTGCAGCCTGATCCTGGGGGTGGCGACATGAGCAGGAAGCAGGGGCCCCACGCAGTGGGGATGCGCCCGGCCGCGAGTGTCGCCCGTCGCCGACACGTGGACGGTCAAGCTGTGATGACGCACAAGGAGGCGGCCGAATGAACGCGATGCCGCTCAGCGCCTGGATCGACGGCGTCGGCTTCCTCGCCCCCGGCCTGCCCGACTGGCCGAGCGCCCGTGCCGTGCTGCGCGGCGAGCAGGCCATCGGCACCGCACCTTCTGTCCTTCAGGCGCCGACCATCCTGCCGCCGGCCGAGCGTCGGCGGGCCAGCCGCGTCATCAAGCTGGCGCTGACCATCGGCCTCGAAGCCGCCGCCCATGCCGCTGCCGACGTCGCCACGCTGGCCACCGTCTTCGCCGCCTCGGGTGCCGACGGCCACAACTGCCACGCGCTGTGCGAACAGCTGGCGAGCGACGACCGCCAGATTTCGCCGACCCGCTTCCACAACTCGGTGCATAACGCCGCCGCCGGCTACTGGGGCATCGCCACCCAATCGCGGGCGCCGTGCCAGGTACTCTGCGCCTATGACGCCAGCTTCGGCGCCGGGCTGCTCGACGCTCTCGGCCAGGTCGTCGTCGACCGCCAGCCGACGCTGCTGATCGCCTACGACAGCGAATACCCCGAACCCCTGCACAGCAAGCGCCCGCTGCCCGACGTCGCCGGCATCGCGCTGCTGCTGACGCCCGAACGTAGCGCCCGCTCGCTGGCGCACATCACCATCCACCTCGACGAAAGCGCACCGGCCACGCTGGCCGACCCGGTGCTGGAAACCCTGCGCGCCACCATCCCGGCGCTGCGTGGCCTGCCGCTTCTGGACCTGCTCGCCCGCGGCGAATCGGGCTGCGTCAGCCTCGACTACCTGCCGCCGCTGCAGCTCAAGGTCGACCTGCAGGCATGCTAGACCACGCCGGGATCGCCGCCCGCATTCCGCACCAGGGCGCCATGTGCCTGCTCGACGCCGTGGTCGACTGGTCGGAAACGGCGATTTCCTGCCGCGCTGTCAGCCATGCCGATCCGGCCAACCCGCTGCGCGCCGACGGCCGGCTCGGCGCGGTGGCCGGCATCGAATACGCCGCCCAGGCGATGGCCGTGCACGGCGCGCTGCTCGCCGCCGCCGACGAACCGCCGCGCCAGGGCTACCTGGCCAGCGTGCGCGGCGTGCAGCTGCATGTCGCCCGCCTCGACGACCTGGCGGGCGAACTGACCATCACCGCCGAGCGCCTGTCCGGCGACGGCAACCACGTCCTTTACCAGTTTGCGTTAAGCCACGCCGGCCGCTGTCTGCTCGAAGGACGTGCCGCCGTCATCCTCGACGCCGCGGCCGGAAAGGAAAACCAATGATGAAACGCGCCCTCGTCACCGGCGGCAGCGGCGACATCGGCGCAGCGATCTGCCGCCGCCTGGCTGCCGCCGGCCACCACGTCATCGTCCATGCCAACCGCAGCCAGGACAGGGCGGCGGCGGTCGTCGCCGACATCCTTGCCAGTGGCGGCAGTGCCGAGGCGGTCGCCTTCGACGTCACCGAGCGCGCGGCGACGGCCGCCGCGCTGGAACGGCTGCTCGAAGCCGGCCCCATCCAGATTCTCGTCAATAACGCCGGCATCCACGCCGACGCGGTATTTCCCGGCATGTCGGCCGAACAGTGGCATGCCGTGGTCGACGTTTCGCTGAACGGCTTTTTCAACGTCACGCAGCCGTTGACCCTGCCGATGCTCCGCACCCGCTGGGGGCGCATCGTCAATATCTCGTCTGTCGCCGCCGTCGCCGGCAATCGCGGCCAGGTCAATTACTCGGCGGCCAAGGGCGCCCTGCACGCCGCCAGCAAGTCGCTGGCGCTCGAACTGGCCAGCCGCGGCGTCACGGTCAACGCCGTGGCGCCCGGCATCATCGCCACCGGGATGAGCGAGGACACCTTCGACGCCGAGGCGATCAAGCGGCTGGTGCCGATGCAGCGTGCCGGTACGCCGGAGGAAGTCGCCGACCTCGTCGCCTTCCTTACCTCCGAGCAGGCGGCCTACATTTCCGGGCAGGTGATCTCGATCAACGGCGGAATGATCTGAGGCTGGCTGCGGCCGGCGTCGCATCATTCATCTTGCATGCGCCGGCGGGTTGCCAGAAGATCTGCAGCGAACCTTTTACAAAGGAGATCCGCCATGCCGAATTTCGTCCCGCGCCTTGCCTCGCCGGCGCAGCCGCCCGCAAACCCCTGGCTGTCCTGGTCGAGCTATCTGCAGAACCCGTTCACCGCGTGGCAGACCGGTCGTCTGCCGCTCTCCGGCGACGTCACGCAGGCGATCAATCCGTGGAGCTGGACCTTCGGGTCGGCCAGCAGTCAGGTTGGCCTGGTCAATATCAACCTCGGCCGCAGCAGCGACCCCGATCTGGAGCAGGAAGTGCTCGACGAGGTCGGCAGTTACGGCAAGCAGCTCGGGCGCATCGGCGACGCGCTGGCGGTGCTGATCAAGCATGTCAAGCTGGAGCAGCTCGACGATGCCGAACGCGACGCGATCACCGCGCTGCGCTTCCAGCTCGACGAAATTGCCCGCGTCAAGGCACGGCGCCAGACCGGCGTCTAGCGCTTAGCAGGCCGCAATAGTCGACAGGATCTCGCTGACTTCGGAAACATCGGTCGGCCTGACCACGCGGGCGACTTCCCGCCCGTCGTGCAGCAGAATCAGCGTCGGCCACAGCTTGACGCGAAACGAGCGCCCCAGCGGGCGGCCGGGTCCGTCTTCGACCTTGACGTGGCGCAGGTCGGGATAGTCGCGCAGGGCCGCTTCGATGGCCGGCTGCGCACCCTGGCAGTGCGGGCACCAGTCGACGCCGAATTCGAGCAGCAGGGAACCGGGGAGGGCGTCGATTTCTGCCCGTTCCGGGGCGTCGACCGCATAAGTCGGGATGTAGGTCATGGTCTTTCCTCAGGCGGAGCGCCGGATCAATGCCTGCAGCCGCGCCAGTTGCGGCGCGACCAGCGGCACGGTGAGCATGGTGCTGGCGACCGCCATCAGCAGCAACGCGGTGAAGGCTTCGGGAGTGATGATCTGCTTGTCGAGCAGGATGTTGGCGAAAATGATCATGATCAGCGCCTTGGTCTGCAGCAGCCAGCCGATGACGCTCGCCTCGCCCGGCGTCCAGCCGAGCAGGCGGCCGGCAAAGCGCACGCCGATCAGCTTGCCGGCGACCGCGGCGACCAGCAGCAGGGCGGCGGCGAAGAACACCGCGACGCCGCCGACCCCCCAGTTGGTGCGCAGGCCGGTGCTCAGGAAGAAGACCGGCATCATGACCAGCAGCACGTGGTGGCGCAGCTGGTCCATGCGTGCCTGGTCGAACCAGTCGGCCTCGATGACGGCGCCGGCGAGGAAGGCGCCGACCATGAAATGCAGGCCGGCCCAGTCGGCGCCGAAGGCGCAGACGGCGAGCCAGATCAGCGCGACGTACCAGCGGTCGCGCTCGGCCAGACGCTGCATCAGCCGGCGGAAGCCCCAGGCGGCGATGGCGAAGGCGAGCAGGAAGGCAGCCTGCTTGCCGACCCGCTGCCAGTCCATCAGGATCAACGCCAGGACGCCCCAGATCGCGATGTCGTCGAGGCTGGCGTAGCGCAGGATGCGCTGGCCGATCGGCTGGCGCAGGATGTCCAGCTTTTCCATGAGCAGGATCAGGATGGGCAGGGCGGTGACGGCGCAGGCCATGCCGACGCCGAGCACGAATTGCCAGGTGCGTGCCTGCGGCCCCATCCAGCCGTCGTACATGAGCAGGCCGGCGGCGGCCAGGCAGCCGAAGAGCAGCGGCGTGCCGAGCGCCAGTCCGGCGGTAATGGTGCTCTCGCGGCGGTGTTCCCAGGCCTTCCTGAGGTCGAGTTCGATGCCGGCGATCATGACGAACAGCATCACCGCCCACCAGGCGATGCCGTTCAGCGCCTGGACGACGGCCGGCGTGAATACGAAGGCGTAGTAATCGGGCAGGAAGCGGCCGAGGATGCCGGGTCCGAGCAGGATGCCGGTAATGATCTGGACGACGACCAGCGGCGCCCAGTAGTCGGTCTGCGCGACGCGCCAGATCAGCCAGGGCGCGGAGAAGATGATCGTCATCGCGATCAGGAAGACTTCGGTGGTGTTCATGAAACCCGGTCGGCCTTGCGCCCGAGATATTCGCGGAAGATGCCGAAGGTGACCGTACAGTGGACATCCTCGAAGCCAGCCTGGCGCAGGGCGGCGAGTACCAGCGCCGGGTCAACGGCGGCGGCGACGGTGTCGCCGTAATAGGCCCACAGGCGGCCGACGTCGGCCCGGCTGCGGCCGAGCCGCGAGAGCAGCGGCACGACGTGGCCGAGATAGGCGGCCAGCAGCCACTGGCCGAACCGGTTCCGCGGGCGGCTGATTTCCATCAGGCAGACCCGGCCACCGGGCCGCAGCACGCGCAGGTACTCGGCGAAGGCGCGATCGAGGTCGCCGACGTGGCGCAGCGCGTAGCCCATCGAGATGAAATCGACATGAGCGTCGGGCAGCGGGATCGCCTCGGCATAGCCTTCGATGGTCTCGACATCGACCTTCCGGCGCAGCTCGGCGAGCATGCCGGGCGAGGGGTCGAGGGCCAGCACCCGGCCCTGCGGGCCGACCAGTTCCACCGCGGCAACCGTCACCAGGCCGGTGCCGGCGGCCACGTCGAGCAGGTGCATGCCGGCGCCGAGGCCGTTGCGCTGCAGCACCTCACGCCGATAGCGCGGCCCGGTGCCGAAGCCGGTGATGCGCTCGGCCTCGTCGTAGCCGGCGGCCGCCTGGTCGAACAACTCGCGGGTGACGCGCCGCCGCTCGTCCTCGCCGGAAAAATAGGCGTCGAGGCGGGCATCGGGTTTGAGGGCGGTATGGCGCGGTTCGCTCGGATTCATTGTCGCAACTGTCAAAAAAGGATTTCAGTGGGTAACGCGGCGCCAGACCAGCCACGGCAAGCGCAGCAGGAAGCCGATGAACAGCCGCGTGTGCATCCAGGTCAGCAGCGTGTTGTCGCGCAGGTATTTGAAATGCGAGACACCGCCTTCGGCCGCCGACAAGTAGCGTACCGGCGCGTCGAGGTTGCGCGGGCGGACGCCGGCCCAGCACAGCCGGACGACAGCTTCCGGATCGAAATCGAAGCGGCGCATGAAGCGGTTTTTTTGCATGACCCGGATCAGCGGCGCGATCGGATAGACGCGGAAGCCGTACAGCGAATCGCCGATGCCCATCCACAGGGTTTCGAGATTGGCCCAGCCGTTCGACACCTTGCGCCCATTGACGCGCAGCGCCGGCGCTTCCGGCCCGAACACCGGCTTGCCCAGCACCATGGCGCCGGGATCGGCCTGCGAGGCGGTCATGAAGGCAGGGATCAGGTCGGCCGGATGCTGGCCGTCGGAATCCATGGTCAGCGCGTGGGTGAAGCCGGCGGCGGCGGCGCGCGTGATGCCGGCGAGCACCGCCGCGCCCTTGCCGCGGTTTTCCGGCAGGGCGATGACCTGCAGGCCGTCGTCCTGCGCCGCCAGCGCCTGCAGCTGCTCGGCGCTGCCATCGCTGCTGCCGTCGACCACGACCCAGACCGGCGTCCACTGCGCGCGCGCCGCGCGCACGGTGGCGACCACCCCGGGGCCGGGGTTGTAGCTGGGGATGATGACGAGGTGGGTGCGGGAAGCGGTGGACATGGGTTGGAGGTCAGGCCGCGCCGGTTGCGGTCGACGCCGTATTTTGGCCCAATTCCGCGCGGAAATAGGCAGCGAGTTCGCGGGTGAAGGCGGCGTGATCGACCGGCGGTGGAAAGCGCTGGCCGAGGCGGATACGGCAATGCAGGGGCAACTGCGGGCGCCGGAACAGCGGCCAGGCCTTGCCGAGATAGGGCGTCGAGAACTCGATCAGCAGCGTCTGCACCGGCGTCGCCGCCCGCCAGGCGAGCAGGCCGCAGCCCGGCGCGAAGGGATCGAGCGGGAAGCCGGCGGTCCGCGATCCTTCGGGAAAGATCACCAGTTGCGCGCCGTCACGCAGTTCGGCACGCGCCTGCAGAATCATTTCCAGCGGCGCATCGTTGCGGATATAGCCGGCGAGACGCGCCGCCGCGCCGAACAATAGGCGGTCGAGCAGGGCGGCCTTGATCACGCAGACGGCGTCGGGCAAGCGCGAAGCAATCAATACCACATCGAGCAGCGAGGGATGGTTGGCGGCGACGATCAGCGGCCCGACGTCGCGCAGGCGGTCGAGTTCGGCGAGATCGAAACGGCAGGCGCAGAACCATTGCAGGAAACCGAGGTAGAAACGGAAGCCGTACATGATCGCCCGCCGCCCGAGCGCCTGCCCGGTCGGGCGCGGCAGCAGCGGCCGCAGCAGCAGCGCGCAGGGCAGCCAGAGCAGGCAGAGGACGGCAAGCGCACCGAGCCCGAGCAGCATGGCGAGCATTTCGTAGGCGATCCACAGCGGATGGCCGGCGCGCCGCGGCCCGCTCATCCGGCCAGCGGGTGGAGGCCGGTCGCCTCGATTTCCAGCAGCAGGTCGGCGCGGCAGATGTCGGCCTGGACGAACACGATGTCGGCGGCGGCGCCGAGGTGCGTGGCCAGGACATCGGCGACCCCGGCGAGATCGGCCGCATGGCGGAGGTAGACGCGATAGCTCAGCGCATCGGGCGCGTAGGCGGCCGAGCGGCGAACCTGGTTGGCGGCCTCGACGACCGCGCCGATGTTGGCCAGCACCTCGCGGCACTGGGCGACGGCGTCGCCGGCGTGCACCGTCCGGTGGCCGACGATGCTCGCCGTGCCGGAAACGAAGAGGATTTCCTGGTCCGCCAGGCTGGCCAACATGGCGCGTGAGAAGGTCGGGCTGCGCGGCCCGTAGTCGGCGGGGTAGTGGTAGGCGCTGACCTGGCGCGGGTTCTCGAGCGCCGTCGCTGCCCGCTCGCCGGCCATGAAGGCGATGCGCAGCGGCCCGCCGGCGAGGCCGATGGCGCAGGCGGCCGGCACGTTGCCGGTGGCGCCACGGTGGAATTCGAGGAAGGCATCCTGGCGGCCGATGTTGAACTGGCGATAGCGTTCGAGGCCGTGCGACTCGCCGTTGATGTCGGCGAAGTAGTTCCACGCCCGCCACAGGTGCGGCACCCGCTCGGCGGCGAGCAGCCGGAAGATGCGGCGATACGCGGCGTGGCTGGCGGCCTGCAGCGGCGAGCGGTCGCCGGTGCCGGGAAAGTCCGCCTCGGCGATTTCGCAGACGCCGTAGAGCACGCCGTCGCCGCGCCGCCAGGCGATGCCCTCGCTGCAACCCGCCGTGCAGGGTCCGGACGCCAGCCACAGCTCGTGCAGGCCTGTCGCGGTCGACCCCGGCAAAGGGGCAAAAATGCTCTGCAGCGGCCAGCCCGGCGGACTGCCGGCCGGCGCCGGGCCGAGACAGGCGCCGCCCAGCACGTGACCGGCGGCGACCCCGGCGGGCAGGGCGCCCGGCACGACGCGGGTCTGCAGTTCGAGCACCGTCAGCCCGGCGTGACGGCCGCGTCGTCGACGCGGCGGATGTTGAAGCGGCGCCGCCGCCAGCCGCGGAAGGCGCGCCGCGGCTGCAGGAGGTTGGCGCTGTAGTAGAGCAGCTTGAAGATGCGCAGCGAATTCCAGATCGGCGTCCTGCCGAAGATGTCGCCGGCCAGCACCGAGAGCAGCGCCTCCTTGACGCGGAAGATGTTCTTCGGGCCCATGAAGAAATCGCGCATGATCGGGTTGGTCACGCGGTAGATGAACCACGAGAATTCCTTCGGCCCGTGCCGCATCAGGCGGTCGAAGCGCTTGAGGGCGGCCGGGGCCGCCGCCGGGTTGCGGAGGCAGGCGTCGATGGTCTCGGCGCCGAGCACGCCGCTGTGCATCGCCAGCCAGACGCCGGACGAAAAGACCGGGTCGATGAAGGCGTAGGCATCGCCGAGCAGCAGGTAGTTGGGGCCGTGGTTGCGCTCGGAAACGTAGGAGAAATTGCCGGTCGCCTCGACCTCGTTGACCAGCTCGGCGTCCTGCAGGCGCTCGGCGAGCGCCGGGCAGAGGGCGATGCCGTCGGCGAGAAACTGCTGCAGGCTGCGTCCGCCGCGCGTTTGCATGAAATACGGCCAGGTCACCATGCCGACGCTGGTGACGTCGCCCTGCATCGGGATGAACCAGAACCAGCCGTGTTCGAACCAGAAGATGGTGATGTTGCCTGCGGCCTGGCCTTCGTTGCGCCGAGCCCCGGCGTAGTGGCCGTAGACCGCCGAGCTGTTGTGCTTCGGATTGCGCTGCTTGATGCGAAAGCGGTTGGCGAGGAAGGTGTCGCGTCCGGAGGCATCCACCACGAAGCGCGCCTGCCATTCTTCCTCGCGCCCGTCGTCATGGCAGGCGCGAACGACCGCGCCGCTGTTGTCAGGCAGGAAATCGACGCGCCGCACCTTGCAGCCTTCATGCACCGCGACGCCCTTGCGCGCCGCATTGCGGATCAGCACGGCGTCGAATTCGGCGCGCTTGACCTGGTAGGCGTAGGGCATCGCCTTGTCCCAGGCGTCGGCGAACTCGAAGGCCTGCTTGTGGGCGTGGTGCGGCGAGACGAACTCGGCGCCCCATTTCTGCATGCCGATGGCGCGCACCTCGTCGCCCACGCCTAGCCGCTCGAACAGCGGCAGGTTGGCCGGCAGCAGCGATTCGCCGATGTGGAAGCGCGGATGGCGGGCCTTGTCGAGCAGCACCACCGAATAGCCCATCTCGGCCAGCAGCGGCGCCACCGTCGACCCGGCCGGGCCGCCGCCGATGACCAGCACGTCGCATTGCCGCGGTGCCGCCGGAGGTGCTGCCTGGGCGCTGGCTGTCATCTTGCGACTCCTTCGTGACGGGCGCGCTCAGCGGCCCTTGTAGGTGACCGCGCCGACGACCTCGGCCTGGCCGTCGATCCGGCTCAGCTTGTTGGCGGACCAATAGACGTAATAGGGCGCGAAGCCTGACCACCAGTAGCGCCACGACGGGCCGTCGAGCCGGAACTTGTCGCTGGTCTGCGGATAGCCGACGGCAATGATCACCTGTTCCCGCGTCATGCCCTTGAGCAGGCGGCCGGCCTTGACCGCGTCGCGCACCGGCGGCGGGAAGGCGGCGATCTTCGGCCGCGGATCGTCGGCAACGACGATGCGGCCCAGCCATTCCTGCATCGTCTCCTGGTCGCGATGTTCGAGCAGCAGGCGCAACGAGCGGCCGTCGACATCGACATGGGCAACGTAGCCGTCGATCTTCGTTACCCGGAGCGGCGTGCCGGCCGCCACGAACGGCAGCTGGCCGTAATTCGAATCGCTGACCAGGTCACCGTCGTAATGCAGGTTGCAGCAGGCGTAACCGACCTGGAGAGAGGCGGCCCGGGCGCGCGGCGCGGGCGCCTCGCCGTCGGACGTCGGGCCGCCGGCGCAGGCCGCGAGCAGGGCGGCCAGGGCGGCTGCGGTCGACAGGCGAAAAGGCCCGAAAATGGTGTGAGCTGACATCGAATTCCCTTTGTGCTGCGGCCTGGATTATACCCTTCCGCCAGCGCCCCGCCGGCACGGCGGACCGGGCAGCCGGTCGGACTCGACAGGTCGGCAGGCTGCTAGACGAAGCCCCGCGCGGTGTCCCAGGCGAACTTGACGATCAGCACCGCCACCAGGACCAGGAAGACCCGGCGCACGAAGCGGCTGCCGTGGCGCAGCGCCAGCCAGGTGCCGGCCTGCGAACCGGCGACGTTGGCGGCCGCCATCGCCACCGCCAGCAGCGGCAGGACATGGCCGTTGGGAACGAAGTAGAGCAGCGCCGCCAGGTTGGTCGCCACGTTGACCACCTTGGCGCTGGCCGAGGCGTGCAGGAAATCGAAGCCGAAATAGCGGACGAACAGGAAGATCAGGAAGCTGCCGGTTCCCGGCCCGAAAAACCCGTCGTAGAAGCCGATGCCGCCGCCGAGCAGCAGGGCGTAGACCAGTTCGCTATGGCCGCTGTGGGCCGGGCGGTGGGCCTCGCCGAATTCCTTCTTTTTCAGGGTGTAGACCGCGGCGACCACGAGCAGGACGAGGATCAGCGGGCGCACCGCGTCGCGCGGCAGCCAGGCGACGGCGGCCGCCCCGACGTAGGAGAAGGCGAAGGCGGCGAACGCCGCCGGCAGGATGGTGCGCCACGGCATGACGACGCGGCGCGCGTAGCGCCAGGTCGCGTTGGCGGTGCCGACGATGCTGGCGCACTTGTTGGTGCCGAACAGGGTGGCGGCCGACTCGCCCGGATGCACGGCGAACAGGGCGGGAATCTGGATCAGCCCGCCACCGCCGACCACGGCGTCGACGGCACCGGCGAAAAAGGCGGCGACGACCAGCGCCAGCAGGCCCGGGGCGAGCGCTTCCACCTACTTTCCGATGCAGAAGCGGCTGAAAATGACGCCGAGCAGGTCGTCGGCGGTGAATTCGCCGGTGATTTCGCCGAGCGACTGCTGCGCCAGGCGCAGTTCCTCGGCGAAGAGCTCGAGCGCCGGCAGGCGGCCCTCGACGACGTTGCTCGCCGCCACCACGTGCTCCTGCGCCGCGGCCAGCGCGCGCAGGTGGCGTTCGCGGGCGATGAAGACGTCCTCGGCCTGGTGCCAGCCGGCGACACGCAGCAGTTCGGCGCGCAGCAGGTCGATGCCCTGGTTGGCCTTCGCCGACAGCGAAACGGCGACGCCGTCGGCCTCGTCGTGACGTTCCGGCGCACGGCCGGCGAGGTCGATCTTGTTGTAGACGGTGACGCGCTGCAGGCGGGCGGGCAGCTTGCCGAGGATTTCGCGGTCGGCTTCGCCGACGCCGCTGCGCGCATCGACCAGCAGGAGGACCACGTCGGCCCGCTCGATTTCCTGCCAGCTGCGTGCGATGCCGATCTTCTCGACCTCGTCCTCGGTTTCGCGCAGGCCGGCGGTGTCAATGACGTGCAGCGGAATTCCCTCGATCTGGATGGTCGACCGCAGCGCATCGCGCGTGGTGCCGGCGATCGGCGTGACGATGGCCAGTTCGTCGCCGGCCAGGCGGTTGAGCAGCGACGACTTGCCGACGTTGGGCTGGCCGGCCAGCACGACGTGCAGGCCGGACTGCAGCAGCTTGCCCTGGCCGGCGCGGTCGAAAATTTCCGCCAGTTTCGTCTGCAGGCGCTGCAGGCGGCCGAAGGCATCGGCGGCCTTGAGGAAATCGATTTCTTCTTCGGGGAAATCGAGGGTCGCCTCGACCAGCATGCGCAGGTTGATCAGTTCGTCGGTCAGCGTCTGGATCGCCTGCGAGAACTCGCCCTGCAGGGAACGCACGGCGGAGCGGGCGGCGCTCGCCGTGGCGGCATCGATCAGGTCGGCGACCGCCTCGGCCTGCGCCAGGTCCATCTTGCCGTTGAGGAAGGCGCGGCGGCTGAATTCGCCCGGTTCGGCCAGGCGCGCGCCGAGGTCGAGACAGCGCGCGAGCAGCATCTGCATGACGACCGGGCCGCCGTGGCCCTGCAGTTCGAGGACGTCCTCGCCGGTGAAGGAATGCGGGCCGGGGAAAAACAGCAGAATTCCGGTGTCGACCGCAACCCCCTCGGCCGAACGGAAATCGGCCAGCGTGGCGTGGCGCGGCTGCGGCGTCTTGCCGGTCAGCGCAAAAGCAAAGGGCAGCAAATTGCTGCCCGAGATGCGTATCACCCCGACACCGCCGCGGCCGGGGGCCGTGGCGATGGCGGCGATGGTGCCGGAGTTCACACGTCAGGCCTTGGCGTCGTTGGCCGCCTTGCCGCCGGCCTCGATCATGCGCGTGATCTGCCACTGCTGGGCGATCGACAGGACGTTGTTGACCACCCAGTAGAGAACCAGGCCGGCCGGGAACCAGAAGAACATGAAGCCGAAGATCAGCGGCATCATCATCATCACCTTGGCCTGGATCGGGTCCGGCGGCGTCGGGTTCAGCTTGGTCTGGACGAACATCGAGGCCATCATGATGACCGGCAGAATGTAGAAGGGATCGGGCGCCGCCAGGTCGTGGATCCACAGGATCCACGGCGCGCCGCGCATCTCGACGGCACCGAGCAGCACCCAATAGAGGGCGATGAAGACCGGAATCTGCACGAGGATCGGCAGGCAGCCGCCGAGCGGGTTGACCTTCTCGGTCTGATACAGCTTCATCATCTCCTGGTTCAGGCGCTGCTTGTCGTCGGCGTAGCGTTCCTTCAGCTGCATCAGGCGCGGCGTCAGCACGCGCATCTTGGCCATCGACTTGTAGGAGGCGGCGGACAGCGGATAGAAGACGGCCTTGATGATGATGGTCAGGATGACGATGGCCCAGCCCCAGTTGCCGACCAGCTTGTAGATCGCCTGCAGGGCCCAGAAGATGGGCGCCGCGACGACGGTCAGCCAGCCGTAGTCGACGACGAGGTCGAGGCCCGGCGCCAGCTTCTTCAGCGTGTCCTGCTCCTGCGGGCCGGCGTAGAGGTCGACGGAGGTGCCGCCCTTCGCACCCGGCGCGATTTCCGCCACCGGCACGATGACGCCGGCCTGGTAGAGGTTCTGCCCGTCGACCTTGCGCATGTAGTACTCGCGCTGGCTGTGCTCCTTGGGCACGAAGGCCGACACGAAATAATGCTGGACCATGGCCAGCCAGCCGTTGTCGGCGGCCTTGGCGAATTTGGCCTTGCCGGCGCCGATGTCGTCGAAGCTCACCTTCTGGTACTTGTCGGCCTCGGTATAGACCGCCGGGCCGGTGAAGGTCGACACCATCATCGTTTCGCCTTCCGGCGCCACGCTGTCGCGCTGCAGCTGGTAGTAGGCGTGGGCGGACAGCGGCTTGTCGCCCTTGTTGTCGATTTCCCAGGCCACGTCGACCAGGTAGGAACCGCGCCTGAAGGTCAGGATCTTGGCCACGTTGGCACCGTTGGGCGCAGTGGCTTCGAGGCGGACCTTCAACTCGTCGGCACCGTCGGCCAGCGTGGTCGGGCCGGCGACGCGCCGGAACGTCGTGCGGTGCGTCGGCATTCCGTCGCCGATCAGGCCGCTCTGCATCACGTAATGGTGCTTGGCGTCGAACAGCGCGAAGGTCTTGTCCTGGCTGTCGTGTTCCTTGTAGTTCAGCAGATCGAGGTGGACGATGTCGCCGCCGACGGTGGAAATCGTGGCCTTGACCAGGTCGGTCTGGATATCGACGGTTTCGCCGGCAACCGCGGGCGCCGCCGCGGCACCGGGCGCGGCAGCCGGCGCACCGGCCTGGAGGGCGGCCGACGGCTGCGGCGCGGCGCTGCCGGCCGGCACGGCGGCCGTTGCATTGGCCGGCGGCTTGGGCTGGTTGTACTTCTGCCAGCTTTCCCACAGCATGAAGCTGGAGAAGGTGAAGATCAAAACCAGGATCAGGCGACGAGTGTCCATGAACAGCCTACGTAATCAAGCATTCTCAAATCAGGGTACCGGATCGTACCCGCCGGGATGCCAGGGATGGCAGCGGCAGACGCGCTTGACGCCGAGCCAGCCACCCTTGAGGGCACCGTATTTCTGTACTGCTTCCACCGCATATTCCGAACAGCTCGGATAATAACGGCAACGCCGCCCGAGAAACGGGCTGATCGCATACTGGTAGGTGCGCAGCAGGGCGACCAGCAGGCGCTTCATCGCTTTTCCCGCGGCCGCTGCAGCTTTTCCAGCAGGGCCAGGAAATCGCTGGCGATCGCCTTGCCGACGAGCGGCCGTTGCGGCTTCACAGCCAGCCGGACGACCAGGTCGACCGGCGGCAGGTTCGGCCGACAGCGGCGAAACTCCTCGCGGATCACCCGTTTGACCCGGTTGCGGTCAACGGCCCGCTTGACCAGTTTCTTGCCGACCACCAGGCCGAGGCGCGCCTCGCTGAAACCTTCGGCCCGCGGCTGGTAGTGCAGCATCAGCAATTCACCGCGAATCGCCCTCCTGAAACCAAAAACGGATGAGAACTCATCCGTTTTTGTCAGGCGATAGCGTCTGGCGAAGGCTTGTTCCACCCCGCCGAACGTCCGGCTTAAACGGCCAGACGGGCGCGACCCTTGGCGCGGCGAGCAGCGATGACTGCGCGGCCACCCTTGGTGCGCATACGAACCAGGAAGCCATGGGTGCGCTTGCGGCGCACGACCGACGGTTGATACGTGCGTTTCATGTGGTAATCCCTTGATGTGCTAAGAAAAACGCGCAATTACACCGTGTTTCGACCCGTCCTGTCAAGATCAATTATTTCCGAAAGCTGTGGATAACTTGCCGGGGCAGGGGTAGAATCCGGGTTTCGCACACGGCCCGCCGGCCGTCCCGCGATTTTGTAAAAAATTCCACTGAATCATGTAGTTAATAAAACCGCCAGCAATTTTTTGCCTGCGCGGGGAGGAGTATTGTTGGCGATGGCCGGTTTTTGGGAATCCTGCTTGCAGCGTTTCGAACAGGAATTGCCTGTGCAGCAGTTCAATACCTGGATCAAGCCGCTGCGCCTCGAAGGGGAAAGCCAGCCGCTCGAAGGGTTGCGGCTGATCGCTCCCAACGGCTTCATCATGAAGTGGGTGCGCGACCGCTACCTGACGCGCATCGAGGACTACAGCCGCGCCTTCTTCAGCGGGCCGGTCAGCATTTCGCTGGTCATCGACGGCGGCAAGGGGGGCAGCGCTAGCAACGGCAACGCGCGCTCCGCCGGCCCGGAACCGGCAACGGTCGCGACGGCCCCGGCCGCACCGGTGGCGCCGAGCCCCGGCAAGGCGCCAGGCAAGGCCAACACCTACGAAAAATCGCGCCTCTTCCCGGCGTTCACCTTCGACACCCTGGTCGTCGGCAAGGCCAACGACCTCGCCCGCGCCGCCGCCGTTCAGGTCGCGAACAACCCCGGCGGCGCCTACAACCCGCTGTTCATCTACGGCGGCGCCGGCCTCGGCAAGACCCATCTGATCCACGCCATCGGCAATACCATCGTTGGCGAAAACCCGGACAAGATTGTCCGCTACGTGCATGCCGAGGACTACTACTCGGACGTCGTGCGCGCCTACCAGCAGAAATCCTTCGACACCTTCAAGCGCACCTACCGCACGCTCGACGTGCTGCTGCTCGACGACGTCCAGTTCTTCAACGGCAAGAACCGCTCGCAGGAGGAATTCTTCTTCCTCTTCAACGCCCTGATCGAGGCGCGCAAGCAGATCATCATCACCTGCGACACCTATCCGAAGGACATCAACGGCCTCGATGACCGCCTGGTGACCCGCTTCGACTGGGGCCTGACGGTCCAGATCGAGCCGCCGGAACTCGAGATGCGCGTCGCCATCCTGAAGAAGAAGGCCGAGGCCGAGGGCCTGCAGCTCGACGACGAGGTCGCCTTCTTCATCGCCAAGCACCTGCGTTCCAATGTCCGCGAACTGGAAGGCGCACTCAAGAAGGTGCTCGCCTATTCCTCCTTCCACGGCCGCGTCATCGCCCTCGACCTCGCCAAGGAGGCGCTCAAGGATCTCATCGGCTCGGTGCGCAACGTCGGCATCGACAACATCCAGAAGACGGTAGCCGACTATTACAAGATCAAGGTCGCCGATTTCTTTTCCAAGAACCGCAAGCGTGCCGTCACGCGGCCGCGCCAACTGGCCATGTGGCTGTGTCGCGAAGTCACCTCGCACAGCTACCCGGAAATCGGCGACGCCTTCGGCGGCCGCGATCACACCACGGTCATCCATGCGGTCAAGACCATCGAATCGCTGCGCCTCAAGGAAAGCGAACTCAATCATGACCTGCACGTGCTGCTGCAGGTGCTGAAGGGGTGAAAGCTGTTGATAAGCCTGTGCGGATACTGTCAGCCGATTGTGGGCCAACCGGGGATTTCCGCTTTGTGGGAAAATTGTCCAGAATTCGCCCACAGGCAAAGCAGTGCCTTGCACAGAGCCTGAAATAACAACTAACTACATGAAAATAAACAACTTGTTTATCTTATCCACAGACTTGTTCCCGATGTAGTCAACTTAGGAATTTAACTTATGGTTCTTATTAAAACCCATAGAGACACGCTCCTGGCCCCGCTGCAGTCTGTGTCGGGAATCGTCGAACGGCGGCACACGCTGCCGATCCTTTCCAACGTGCTGCTGGAAAAGAAGGGCGACAAGCTGACCCTGCTGGCGACCGACATCGAGATCCAGATCACCACGGCCACCGCCGGGGCAGGCGGCGACGGCGATGGCGCGGTGACGGTCGGCGCGCGCAAGCTGCAGGAAATCCTGCGTTCACTGTCGGACAACTCGGAAGTCAGCCTGGTGCTGGAAGACAAGCGTCTGCAGGTGCGCGCCGGCAAGAGCCGCTTCAGCCTGCAGACCCTGCCGGCGGACGATTTTCCACGCATGACGATCAGCGAGGGCGAAACCCGGCAGTTCACGATCTCGCAGAAGGCCTTCCGCCAGTTGATCGCCAAGACGCAGTACAGCATGGCGGCGCAGGATGTCCGCTATTACCTGAACGGCCTGCTGCTGCTGGTCGAAGGCAAGGAACTGCGCGCCGTGGCGACCGATGGCCATCGCCTGGCCTTCGCCAGCGTCGAGATCGAAGCCGAGTTGCCGCGTCAGGAAATGATCCTGCCGCGCAAGACGGTGCTCGAACTGAACCGCCTGCTGGTCGACAGCGACGACGCACTGAACATTACGCTCGCCCCGAACCAGGTGCGTTTCGCATTCGGCTCCGTGGTGCTGGTTTCCAAGCTGATCGACGGCAAGTTTCCGGATTACGAGCGGGTGGTGCCGAGCAGCCTGCGCAATCACCTGACGGTCGGTCGCCAGACGCTGACCCAGGCCATGCAGCGGGCGGCGATCCTGACCAACGAGAAATTCCGCGGCGTGCGCGTCGTGCTCGGCGAGAACAGCCTCAAGCTGATCGCCGCCAACGCCGAACAGGAAGAGGCGCAGGAGGAAATCGAGGTCGATTACGCCGGCGAACCGATCGATGTCGGCTTCAACGTCGGTTATCTACTCGACGTGCTGAACAACGTACACACCGAGGAAATCCGCTGGAGCTTCAACGACGCCAATTCCAGCGCCCTGATCACGGTGCCGGGCAACGACCGCTTCAAGTACGTCGTCATGCCGATGCGCATCTGACACCCTGAATTCAACGACCAGTTTCACGTGGAACACAAGTAATGAGCGAAGAAAACACGCCGATGAACAACCCGCAAGGCGGCGCCCCGGCCTATGGTGAAGCCAGTATCCAGATCCTCGAGGGCCTGGAGGCCGTGCGCAAGCGTCCGGGCATGTACATCGGCGACACGTCCGACGGCACCGGCCTGCACCATCTCGTCTTCGAGGTCGTGGACAATTCCATCGACGAAGCCCTGGCCGGGCATTGCGACGACATCACCGTCACCATCCACACCGACAATTCGATCAGCGTCATCGACAACGGCCGCGGCATCCCGACCGGCGTCAAGATGGACGACAAGCACGAGCCGAAGCGCTCGGCCGCCGAAATCGCGCTGACCGAGCTGCACGCCGGCGGCAAGTTCAACCAGAATTCCTACAAGGTGTCCGGCGGTCTGCACGGTGTCGGCGTCTCCTGCGTCAATGCGCTGTCGAAGTGGCTGCGCTTGACCATCCGCCGCGAGGGCAAGAAGCACTTCATGGAATTCTGCCGTGGCGTGCCGGTCGACCGCAGCATCGAGCTGCGCGACGGGGTCGAGGTATCGCCGCTGAAGATCCTCGGCGATACCGAGAAGCGCGGTACCGAGGTGCACTTCCTGGCCGACGAGGAAATCTTCGGCCACGTCGAGTTCCACTACGAAATCCTCGCCAAGCGCTTGCGCGAGCTGTCCTTCCTCAACAACGGCGTCAGCATCCGTCTGGTCGACCAGCGCGCCGGCAAGGAGGAACTGTTCGCCTTCGCCGGCGGCGTCAAGAGCTTCGTCGAGTATGTGAACCGGACCAAGACCGTCCTCCATCCCAACATCTTCTACTCGGCCGGCGAGGCCAGGGTCGGCGACACCGGCGTCACCATCGGCGTCGAAGTGGCGATGCAGTGGAACGATTCCTACCAGGAACAGGTGCTTTGCTTCACCAACAACATCCCGCAGTCCGACGGCGGTACCCACCTGACCGGCCTGCGCGCCGCGATGACCCGGGTCATCAACAAGTACATCGACGAAAACGAGATCGCCAAGAAGGCCAAGGTCGACATCAGTGGCGACGACATGCGCGAAGGCCTGGCCTGCGTGCTGTCGGTCAAGATGCCCGACCCCAAGTTCGCCTCGCAGACCAAGATGAAGCTGGTTTCCTCGGAAGCCCGCCCGGCGGTCGAGGAAGTCGTCGCCCAGAAGCTGGCCGATTTCCTGCTCGAACGCCCGGTCGATGCCAAGACCATCTGCGGCAAGATTGTCGAGGCCTCGCGCGCCCGCGAAGCCGCCCGTCGCGCCCGCGAAATGACGCGGCGTAAGGGCGTGCTCGACGGCATCGGCCTGCCCGGCAAACTGGCCGACTGCCAGGAAAAGGACCCGGCGCTCTGTGAAATGTACATCGTCGAGGGCGACTCCGCCGGCGGCTCCGCCAAGCAGGGCCGCGACCGCAAGTTCCAGGCGATCCTGCCGCTGCGCGGCAAGGTGCTCAACGTCGAGAAGGCGCGCTTCGACAAGCTGATCTCCAGCGAGCAGATCGTCACGCTGATCACGGCGCTCGGCACCGGCATCGGCAAGGACGAATTCAAGATCGAGAAGCTGCGTTACCACCGCATCATCATCATGACCGACGCCGACGTCGACGGCGCGCACATCCGCACCCTGCTGCTGACGCTGCTCTACCGCCAGATGCCCGAGCTGATCGAACGCGGCTACGTCTACATCGCCCAGCCGCCGCTGTACAAGGTCAAGCACGGCAAGACCGAGCGGTACCTCAAGGACGACCAGGAATACCACCAGTTCCTGCTGCGCATGGCGATGGACGAAGCCAGCCTGACGCCGCGCGCCGGCGCCGAGCCGGTGAGCGGCCCGGCACTGGAGGAACTGGCCCGCTCCTGGCTGTTGACCGAAGCGGTCATCGAGCGCATCTCGCACCTGGTCGATCCCTCCGTTCTCAAGGCCCTGGTCCAGCACAACCTGAAGCTCGACCTCGCTTCCGAAGCCGGCGCCCGGGCCAGCGCCGACACCCTGGCAAGGCATCTGGCCGGCGGCATCCGCATCGTTCCCCGTTTCGACGACATCCAGGAACGGTGGACGCTGCGCGTCGAGAAAATCCATCACGGCAACCTGAAGGTCGGCCTGATCGACGAAGACCTGCTGCTTTCCGGCGATTTCCTGCAGCTGCGCCGCACCGCCGAAACCCTCGCCGACCTCTTCGGTCCCGGTGCCTTCATGGCGCGCGGCGAGAAGAAGCAGGCGGTCGGCAATTTCGGCGACGCCATGAAGTGGCTGCTGGCCGACGTCGAGCGCGGCATCAGCAAGCAGCGCTACAAGGGCCTCGGTGAAATGAACCCCGAGCAGCTGTGGGAAACGACAATGGACCCCAAGGTCCGCCGCCTGCTACGCGTGCAGATCGACGACGCGATCGCTGCTGACGAGATCTTCACGACGCTGATGGGCGAACTGGTCGAACCGCGGAGGGCGTTCATCGAAACCAATGCGCTGAATGCGCGGATCGATATTTGACCTGCTTGGAATAATGCGCTGAGAATGAAGGCCAACCCGTTTGGGTTGGCCTTTCTTATTTCAGCCACTGGTAGCAGGAGTTCGATAGGGAAACAAGATGAGTGACATCAGGCTATTCCGCTACTGCGAGAGAGGAGTTTCCGAACTCTTGGGTAAATCGGTCGCAATCGAGAAAAAACTGCAGACGCTGATCGAATCCCAGATGGAAAGCTTCCTCGGCGTTCGATTTCTGGCTTCCGAGTACAACACGGGGGCCAAGCATCGGGGAAGGGTCGACTCCCTTGGGCTCGATGAAAACGGTTGCCCGGTGATTGTGGAATACAAAAGGCACACCAACGAGAACGTTATCAATCAAGGTCTGTTCTATCTGGACTGGCTGCTGGACCATAAGGCGGATTTTCGTCTTTTGGTAATGGAAAGACTGGGCAGCGAAGCTGCAGAAAAGATCGAATGGAATGGAACGCGCCTGCTTTGCATCGCTGCGGATTTCACTCGTTACGATGAGCATGCCGTCGCCCAGATCAATCGCAATATCGAGTTGATCCGCTACAAATTATTTGGTCCCGATTTGCTGTTGCTGGAGTTGGTAAATGCCATCACCGCTTCCGAAGCTGTTGTAGCTGACGCCGATATCCTGCATGGGGCCGGCAACAAAGTGGCGAAGACGCCTGCCGCGTCGACACTGGCGATGAAGACGCACGCCGATCAACTGGTCACGGCAAGTCCCGAATTGTTAGCACTATACGAACAGACGCGGAGTTACATCCTTGCGCAGGGTGACGACATCATCGAGAAGCAGTTGAAGCTCTATGTCGCCTTTCGTCGGATAAAGAATTTCGTTTGTGCAACGCTGATCTCGAAGGAAGATCCCCATGTCCGACTCTGGCTGAAGTTGGACCCGACCAGCGTTGCCTTGGAAAAGGGGTTTACCCGCGATGTACGGGAAGTCGGCCATTGGGGCACGGGTGATCTGGAAGTCGTACTACGCGCCACCACCGACTTCGACAGGGCTAAGGCTTTGATAGAGCGCGCTTATCAGGAAAACTGACCGGAAAAGGCAAACCATGCGTGTCGTCATCCAGCGGGTCAAAGAGGCGTCGGTTGCGGTCGACGGTGAAATTGTCGGCAAAATCGGCGGCGGGCTGCTGGTGCTGGCGGGGTTCGAGGCGGCCGATGGTGAGGCCGACCTCGACTGGATGGCCGGGAAAATCGTGCGCATGCGCATTTTCGGCGATGCGGAAGGCGTCATGAACCGCAGCGTGCAGGAGGCTGGCGGCGAGATTCTGGCGGTGTCCCAGTTCACGCTGTTCGCATCGGCGAAGAAGGGCAACCGGCCGTCGTGGAGCCGGGCGGCGCGTGGCGATGTTTCGCAGCCGTTGTTCACGAGTTTTGTCGGCAAGTTGGCCGCCGCGCTGGGCCGGCCGGTGGCGACCGGGGTGTTCGGTGCCGACATGGCCATCAGCCTGGTCAATGACGGGCCGGTGACGCTGTTCCTGGATTCGAAGGCGCCGGACTAAGTAGGCGCTCGCTTATTAGGCGAACGCCTGACACAGGCGGGTGATGCCATCGAGGCCGCCGAGCGGCAGGGAAATGCTTTGGTCGTTGGCCGGCACCTCGGGGTCGCCGGGGTTGATGCGGATGAGCTTGCCGCCGCAGTTTTCCGAGAAGTGGCGGACCGAAGGGATGGCCGTGCCGGCGCCGATTTCGATGACTACCGGGCGCTCCGCGGTCGCCAGCCACTGGCCGAGGCGTTGCTCCTGCAGCGCGCTGCGCCGCTCGATCCAGCCCCAGTCGCCGAACATCAGGATGTTCGGGCGGGCCAGCGCGCCGCAGCGCGGACACTGCGGCGGGTCGTTGAGCAGGCGGCAGTTTTCGGCGTCGATGACGGGCTGGAAGTCGTCGGCCACCCAGATCTGCTCGCCGCAGCCGGCGGCACATTGCAGGTGATGGATCGAGCCGTGGATTTCGCAGATGCGTTGCGGCGGGAAGCCGGCCTTGGCGAAGTGGCCATCGACGTTGCTGGTGAACACGAAGGCGCCGTGCCTCATTGTTTCGGCGATGCCGCGCAGCAGGGCGAAGCCGGCGTGCGGGGCGGTAGCGCGGTAGAGGGCGAGGCGGTGGCCGTAGAAGCCCCAGGCCAGGCGCGGGTCGCGGCGGAAGGCGTCGGGGTTGGCGATCGCCTCGAAGCGGATGCCGGCCCTGCCGAGCGCCGGATAGACGGCCCAGAAGCCACCCGGCCCGCGGAAATCGGGGAGCCCGGAGTCGATGCCCATGCCGGCGCCCGCGCTGATCAACAGGCCGTCGGCAGCGCGTAGCCAGCGCGCGGCGCGGGCGAGGGCGGCGTCCATTCAGGGCACGACGGTGAGCGGCGGCGGCTGGCCGATGAATTCGAGGCGCCGATGCAGCGCTTCGGTGACGAACACTCGGCTGTCGCGGTCGACGCGCAAAACGAGGCCGATTTCCATCCTTTCGGCCATTGCGCGCCAGGCCTCGGGGCCGGCGATGAAGATCGGCTTGGAGGCGGCGTCCGACAGCGTGCCGGCGCGCGGGCCGGCCGGGATGAGGATGGTGACCGCCTGCGTGTGGTCGGCCGGGTAGCCGCTGCGCGGGTCGAGCAGGTGGGCGTAGCGGCGGTCGCCGATTTCGAAGAAGCGCTGGTAGTCGCCGGAAGTACCGATCGCTTCGCCGTCGTCGAGCGTCACCGTGGCCAGCGGCCCGGGCTGGCGCGGGTGCTGGATGCCGACCCGCCATTTCTTGCCTTCCTTGCTGCCGAGCGCCATGACGTTGCCACCGATGTTGATCAGCGCGTTGTGGATGCCCTGTTGGCGCAGGATGGCGGCGGCGCGGTCGAGGGCGACGCCCTTCAGGTAGCCGCCGAAATCGAGCGCCACGGCGCGGTTGCGGCTGCGGATGGTGGTGCCGTCGATGGTGATGTCGGCGATCGACGGCTTTTGTGCCAGCCAGCGCCTGATCTCGTCTTCCGGCGGCAATTCGGCCTTGAATTCGTCGGACTGGAAGCCCCACAGCTTGATCAGCCGGCCGATGCCGGGATCGAACAGGTAGTCGCCCCGCTTGGACAGCGCCTGCGCCTCGCCGACGAAGGCGGCCAGCTCCGGTGTCACCGTTTGCGGTCGACCCTCGCCCAGGGCTGAATTCAGGGTCGTCAGTTCGGAGGGCTGCCAGGCGTGGTAGGCGCGGTGCAGGCGGTCGAACTCGCGCAGCACGGCGGCGATCGCCTGCCGTCCTTGTGCCGGGTCGGCGCTGACCACCAGCACCTCGACGCGGGTGCCGAAGACGTAGGCCTGCTGCTCCTGCAGCGGCGTGCGGCCGCAGGCGGCGAGCAACAGCGCGGCGGCGAGGATCAGGAGGGCGCGCATGCCTCCTCGAGGGCGGCGATGAAGGCGGCCGCGGCGTCGAAGCCGGTCTGCTCGCGGATCTCGACCATGCAGGTCGGGCTGGTGACGTTGATTTCGGTCAGCCAGTCGCCGATCACGTCGAGGCCGACCAGCAGCAGGCCACGGGCGGCGAGCAGCGGCCCGAGCGCTTCGGCGATCTCGCGGTCGCGCGGCGACAGCGGCTGCGCGACGCCGGTGCCGCCGGTGGCCAGGTTGCCGCGCGTCTCGCCGGCCTTGGGGATGCGCGCCAGGCAGAAGGGCGCCGGCTGCCCGGCGATGAGCAGGATGCGCTTGTCGCCGGCGGTAATCTCGGGCAGGAAGCGCTGCGCCATGATGGTGCGCGTGCCTTCGCGGGTCAGCGTCTCGATGATGACGTTGCGGTTGGGGTCGGCGTGGCCGACGCGGAATATCTGGCTGCCACCCATGCCGTCGAGCGGCTTGAGGATGACATCGCGCTGGTCGTCGATGAATTGCTGCAGCTGGTCGGTCTGGCGGCTGACCAGGGTGGTCGGGGCGAACTGCGGGAATTCGCAGATGGCCAGCTTTTCCGAATGCTCGCGCAGGGCGCGCGGCCGGTTGAAGACGCGCACGCCGTCGGCTTCGGCGCGTTCGAGCAGCCAGGTGGCGGTGAGGTATTCGAAATCGAAGGGCGGGTCGCGGCGCATGACGACCGCGTCGAAGGCGGCGTGCAGCGGCAGCCGTTCGCGGGCGCTTTCATGGTACCAGTCGGCTTCGTCCAGGCTCAGGTGGAGGTGGCGGGCGAGTCCGCTGACACCGCCGGCCGGGTCGCCTTCCGGCCGGCGCCAGGCCAGCGTCTGCGCCTCGATGGCGGAGACCTTGTGGCCGCGGTGCTGGGCGGCGCGCATCATGGCCACCGACGAATCCTTCCAGGCCTTCAGTTCGGGCAGCGGATCGAGGACGAAGGCCAGCCGCAGCGGCCGGCTGCCGATAGTGGGGAGAACCACGGCGGGTTGCATGGTCTCGCTCACTCGACGAGGGCCAGCGCGCTTTCGGGCGCCGAGCGTTCGAGTTCGACGGCCGCCGCCAGGCAGGCGAGACGGCCGACGACGCCGTAGGCGTAGAAGCGGTTGGGCGGCGAATCCGGGTTGCCGCAACGGTAGTCGGGCAGGTTGCAGCCGGTCTCGAAGGCCAGCGGTTCGAAATGCATGCCCGGGGCGTTGAGGTTCTCGTCCTTGCCGCGCCCGGTATGGACGCGGTAGAAGCCGCCGACGACGTAGCGGTCGATCATGTAGATGACCGGCTCGGCGACCGCGTCGTTGAGCGTCTCGAAGGAATGGACGCCTTCCTGGATCAGCACCTCGGAGACCTCCAGGCCCTCCTTGACGACGCTCATCTTGTTGCGCTGCTTGCGGTTGAGGGCGATCACCTCGTCGGCGTCGCGCACCGTCATGACGCCCATGCCGTAGGTGCCGGCGTCGGCCTTGACGACGACGTAGGGTTTTTCGTCGATCTCGTATTCGCGGTACTTTTCGCGCACCATGTCGAGTACGGCGGCGACGTTGGCGGCCAGGCATTCCTCGCCCTGGCGCTCGTGGAAATTGACGCTGCGGCAGACCGAGAAGGCGGGGTTGATGCGCCACGGGTCGATGCCGATTTCGCGGGCGAAGTCGTTGGCGACCTGGTCGTAGGCGGCGAAGTGGTTGGATTTGCGGCGCACCGCCCAGCCGGCGTGCAGCGGCGGCAGGACGAACTGCTCGTGCAGGTTCTCCAGGATTTCCGGAATGCCGGCCGAGAGGTCGTTGTTGAGCAGGATGGCGCACGGGTCGAAGCCGTCCAGCCCGAGGCGGTACTGGCTACGCACCAGCGGTTCGAGCAGGAGCGTCTGGCCGTTCGGCAACTCGACCGGCGTCGGCTGCACGATGTCCGGCAGCAGCGAGCCGATGCGCACGTTGAGCCCGGTCTGCTTGAGGATGGCGGCGATCTGCGCGACGTTCTGCAGGTAGAACAGGTTGCGCGTGTGGTTTTCCGGGATCAGCAACAGGTTGCGCGCGTCCGGGCAGATCTTCTCGATGGCGCTCATCGCCGCGTGCACGCACAGCGGCAGGAAGGCCGGGTTGAGATTGTTGAAGCCGCCGGGGAACAGGTTGGTGTCGACCGGCGCCAGCTTGAAGCCGGAATTGCGCAGGTCGCACGAGGAATAGAAGGGCGGCGTGTGCTCCTGCCACTGGCCGCGCAGCCAGTGCTCGATCTGCGGGCTGGCGGCGAGGAAGCGGCGCTCAAGTTCGAGCAGGGGGCCGGTGAGGGCGGTGGTGAGGTGTGGAACCATGAGCTGTCTCGTTGCCTGTGCGGCGAGTAGTTGTTCCTTGGAATGTTACACCGCAGTGCACAAACATGGGGCACCCTGTCGCGGTCAACCCGTTGAAAACAGGTAAAATCCGTCCCTTCGCCTTATCGTCATTCGCAGATCGGAACCGCCGTGCTCGTCGCCGCCAACATCACCATGCAGTTCGGGGCCAAGCCCCTGTTCGAGAACGTCAACGTCAAGTTCGGCGAAGGTTTCCGCTACGGCCTGATCGGCGCCAACGGGGCGGGCAAGTCGACCTTCATGAAGATCCTGTGCGGCGCGCTCGAAGCGTCGGCCGGCAACGTCTCGAAGGACGCCACCGAGCGCATGGCCTACCTGCGCCAGGACCAGTTCGCCTACGAGGACATGCGCGTCCTCGACGTCGTCATGATGGGCCACGAGGAGCTGTGGGCGGCGATCCAGGAACGCGACGCCATCTACGCCAATCCGGAGGCGAGCGAGGACGATTACATGCGTGCCGCCGAGCTCGAGGGCAAGGTCGGCGAATACGACGGCTACACCGCCGAGGCGCGCGCCGGCGAGCTGCTGCACGGCGTCGGCATCCCGACCGAGCAGCACGACGGCCCGATGCGCGAGGTCGCTCCCGGCTGGAAGCTGCGCGTGCTGCTCTGCCAGGCACTGTTCGCCAACCCGGACATCCTGCTCCTCGACGAACCGACCAACAACCTCGACATCAACACCATCCGCTGGCTGGAGGATGTGCTCAACAATCGTGATTCGACGATGATCATCATCTCGCACGACCGCCACTTCCTGAACCAGGTGTGCACCCACATGGCCGACCTCGACTACGGCAAGATCACCATCTATCCGGGCAACTACGACGACTTCATGGAAGCGGCCCAGCAGGCCCGCGAGCGCCAGTCGAATGCCAACGCCAAGGCCAAGGAACGGATCGCCGAACTGCAGACCTTCGTGCGCCGTTTCTCGGCCAACGCCTCGAAGGCCAAGCAGGCGACCAGCCGGATGAAGCTGATCGACAAGCTGAAGCCGGAGGACGTCAAGCCGTCGTCGCGCCAGTACCCGTGGATCCGCTTCGAGTACGACGACAAGCAGAAGCTGCACCGCCAGGCGGTCGAGATCGAGAACCTGTCCTTCGCCTACGAGGGCGGCGAGCGCAAGATTTTCGACAACCTGACGGTGACCATCAACGCCGGCGAGAAGATCGCCGTCATCGGCGAGAACGGCGTCGGCAAGACGACCTTTCTGAAGCTCCTGATGGGCGAGCTGCAGCCGCAGTACGGCACGCTGAAGTGGGCCGAGAAGGCCAACCCCGGCTACTACGCGCAGGACCACAGCGCCGAGTTCGCCGGCACGCAAAGCCTGACCGAATGGATCGTCGGCTACGCCCGCGCCTCGGTCGAGGAGGGCGGCGACCTGGAAACCCTGGTGCGCGGCACGCTGGGCCGCCTGCTGTTCTCCGGCGACGAGCAGAAGAAGCCGGTCAACGTCATTTCCGGCGGCGAGCAGGGGCGCATGCTGTTCGGCAAGTTGATGCTGCAGAAACCGAACGTGCTGGTGCTTGACGAGCCGACCAACCACCTCGACATGGAATCGATCGAGGCGCTCAACAGCGGCCTCGAAAAATTCCCCGGCACCCTGGTCTTCGTCTCGCACGACCGCGAATTCGTTTCCTCGCTGGCGACGCGCGTCTTCGAGGTCAAGGGCGACGGCCGCATCGTCGACTACCTCGGCGGCTACGAGGACTACCTGGCCAGCCAGGGCGTCGAATAAGCATTTTTGCCCGTTTTCGGGCGTCGACCGCAGCCGGCCGCTACTGCGGCTTGCCACCGGCCGCCAGGGTGCGGATGATGCGCACGCAGTCCACGTCGGACTGGTGGTAGGCCGATTTCACGTACTCGATGTAGGCGCGTTCCTCGGAGTTCGGATTGCTGGCCAGCGTCGTCCGGTAGGCGAAGCGCAGGAACAGGAAGCCGGACTGGGGTTCCTCGATGGTGATGGTCAGGCTGCCGCCGGGATGGCTCGCCGAGGGCTCGATGTCGAAGCGGACCCAGTGCGCCTCGGCCAGCGTCACACGGTCGCGGATGACGGCCGGGCCGAAATCCAGCTCGCGCAGCAGTTCGCCGGCCTGCCGTTCGAGGATGGTGCACGACTCCAGCCCCGGCAGGAAGGGCAGCGGGTCCTCGGCGCGGTACAGCAGCCCCTGCCAGAGCTGGTCGCGGGTCAGCGGGACAATCAGCGGGTTGTCCGGGTCGTTGATCTGGATGAGATGCTCGAAATTCATGGGCGGATGTTAGCATCCCCGCCATGCAACTCGAACGACTCCTCCAGAAGCACGGCTTCGGCACGCGCAAGGCCTGCCGGGCGCTCGTCCGCCACGAGCGGGTCGCGGTCAACGGCACCCTCTGCACCGATCCCTTCGCCGACATCGCCACGCCGGGGCTGGTCTTCAGCGTCGACGGCGTCGCCTGGCCCTACGCCGAGTTCGCCAGCCTGATGCTGCACAAGCCGGCCGGCTACGAGTGCTCGCGCAAGCCGCAGCACCACCCGGGCGTCCTCGAGCTGCTGCCGCAGCCGTTGCGCGAGCGCGGCGTGCAGCCGGTCGGCCGCCTCGACGAGGACACCACCGGCCTGCTGCTGATCACCGACGACGGCCAGCTGAACCATGTGCTGTCGTCAAGTCGGCGCAAGGTGCCCAAAACCTACCTGGCGACGACCCGGCATCCGCTCGACCAGGCACTGGTCGACAGGCTGCTTGCCGGCGTCCAGCTCAACGACGAACCGGCGCCGATCGCCGCCGCGGCGGCCGAAATCGCCGGCGAACGGCTGCTGCGCCTGACCGTCACCGAGGGCAAGTACCATCAGGTCAAGCGCATGGTGGCGGCGGCCGGCAACCGGGTCGATGCGCTGCACCGCGAGGCGGTCGGCGCGCTGGCCCTGCCGGCGGACCTGCAGCCCGGCGAATGGCGCTGGCTGAGTGCGGTCGACCTGCAAAAATTGGGATATTTGCCATCATGACCCTGACTGAAATGCGCTACATTGTGGCGCTCGCCCGTGAGCGCCATTTCGGCAAGGCGGCCGACGCCTGCCACGTCAGCCAGCCGACGCTGTCGGTGGCCCTGAAGAAGGTCGAGGGCCAGCTCGGCGCCGCGCTCTTCGAGCGCACCGCTTCCGACGTGCGGATCACTGCCCTCGGCGAGCGCATCGTCGCCCAGGCCCGGCGCGTGCTGGAGGAGGCCGTGCGCCTCGAGGAGATCGCCGGTTCGGGTGGCGATCCGATGAGCGGCCCGCTGCGCGTCGGCGTCATCTACACGATTGCGCCGTATCTCCTGCCGCAGCTGATTCCCGCCCTGCACAAGCAGGCGCCGGCGATGCCGCTGTTCCTCAAGGAGGATTTCACCGGTAACCTGATTCCGGCACTCAAGGCGGGCGAACTGGACGTCATCGTCATCGCGCTGCCCTTCGCCGAGCCGGGCCTGGTCGCCCAGCCGGTCTATGAAGAGCCGTTTCGTGTGGTCGTTCCGGCCGGCCATCCGTGGGTCGGCCGCAGCGACGTCGCGGCCGACGAACTGGACGGCGAGAACCTGCTGCTGCTCGGCCAGGGAAACTGCTTCCGCGACCAGGTGCTGGAATCCTGCCCGCGGCTGACGGTGCCGGATGCGCTCGCTCATTCGCTCGAAGGCAGCTCGCTGGAAACCATCCGCTACATGGTGGCGAGCGGCGCCGGCGTGGCGGTGATGCCGAGCACGGCGGCCGATCCGCTGGTCGCCCGGGAGCCGATGGTCAAGGTGCTGCCCTTCGCCGGCACCCAGCCGGCGCGCATGGTGGGGCTGGTGTGGCGGGTGACCTTCCCGCGTCCGCAGGCGATCGACGCGGTGCGTGCGGCGATCCTGTCCTGCCAGCTGCCGGGCGCGACGCCGGTCCGCTGAGGTTTCACGTGGAACCGGCGGCGCCCCTGCCGCCGGCCGGGTTCAGCGCAGGAAGCTGCCGTCCTTGCGGATGATGGTCAGTTCGACGAAGGTCGAACCGTTGTGGTTGCCCGGCGTGAAATTCACGGCGAAGCCGCCGGCGTCGAAGTTGCGCAGGTTTTCCATGGCCGAGATGAACTTGTCGCGCGTCAGCTCCTTGCCGGCGCGGCGCAGGCCTTCGACGAAGACCTTGGCGGCGATGTAGCCTTCCAGGCTGGTGAAGGAGACGTCGCGCCCGGTGCCCGAGGCGGCCAGCAGTTTCTGGTAGTCACGCACGACGGGCAGGGTGCGCGACCAGGGGAAGGGCACCACCTGGGAAATGCCGACACCGGCACCGTCGGGGCCGAGTTCGTTGGCCAGCGCCCGGCTGCCGACGAAGGACACGGTGTAGAACTGGGCACCGCTGCCGGCGGCGCGCATGGCGTTGATGAAAGCGGCGCTCGACTTGTAGGTGGTGACCATGACCACCATGTCGGGCTTGGCGGGGATCAGGGTCTTGACGGCGGCGGCGACGTCGCTCGAATTGCGCTCGACGGTGGCGGTGGCGACCAGCTGCAGATTCCGTTTGGCCATCGCCTTTTCGACGCCGCTCAGGCCGGCCTTGCCGTAGGCATCGTTCTGGTAGAAGACGGCGATGCGCTTGACGTTGAGCGAGGTGAATTGCTCGACGATCTTTTCCGTCTCGTCGCCGTAGCTGGCGCGGACATTGAAGACCAGGCGGTTGAACGGCAGGCGCAGCGCCTCGGCGCCGGTGAAGGCGCCGAAGAAGGGAACGCCGGCCGGATTGGAAACCTGCAGCGCTGCCAGGCTGGTCGGCGTGCCGACATAGCCGAAGAGGGCGAACACGTCATTCTTGTCGATCAGTTGCCGGGTGTTGGCGGTCGCCCGGTCCGGCTCGTAGCCGTCGTCGAGGGAGAGCAGCTTGATCTTGCGACCGTGGACCCCGCCCTGGGCGTTGATCTGGTCGAAATAGAGCTTGGCGCCAAGCTGCATCTCGATCCCCAGTTCCTGGGCCGGGCCGCTGAGGGGGACCGACTGGCCGATGGTGATGCTGCCGTCGGTGACGCCGGTTTCGGCCGTGGCCAGTGATGCCATGACGAGTGCAGCGGCGGCCAGCAGGCCGCGGAAGGCGGATTTTCCGATCATCGATATGCTCCTCGGCACCGGGCCGAATTTTGTTTTTTAGGTGTGGTGCGCTTCAGGCGTCCGCTTTTTTGGGCGCCGGCTTCTTGGCCGGGGCCTTTTTCTCGAACTCGAAACCTACCTTTCCATCCTTGGCCACCAGGTAGGCCGAGAACTTGCGGCGCGTGCGGTTGGAAACGAATTCCTTCAGCAGGTCGGTCTTGCCGTCGGCCAGCAGCTTCTTCATCTGCGCCGCATCGATCGGCTGCTGCAGGATGATCTTGCCGGAGCGGAAGTCGCAGGTCCGGGCCGGGCCGACGGATTTCTCGCAGACGTAGGCGGCGCCGTGATCGTAGACGCCGGCGGCGCACTTCGGGCAGTTGCCAAGGCGTTCCTGGCCGGAAAAGTCGACCGGTTCGGCGTCGGCCTCGTCGGCCTTGTCCTGGCCGAAATCGAATTCCGGCTCCATCTTCTCGTTGAGCTTGATGGTGGCGGCGAAGCTGCGGCCCATCTTGTTGCGGAAGCCGGTCAGCGGGCCGATCTGCCTTTCGGTGAGCAGGGTGTCGATTTCGGCCGGCTCGAACTGGCGGCCGGCGACGATCTTCCACAGCGCGTAGTCGCAGCCACCGCACTGGAATTTCTTGTAGGTTTCGCGGATCTGGCCGCCGCATTTCGGGCAGGGCGCCGACAGCACGCCGAAATCGCCGGGGATGGTGTCGGCTTCGTAGCTCTTGGCGCGCTCGACGATGTGCCGAGTCATCTCGGCGATCTCGCGCATGAACTCGGCGCGCGTGAATTCGCCCTTCTCGATGCGTCCGAGCTTGTGTTCCCACTCGCCGGTCAGTTCCGGCTGGGTCAGTTCGTTGACACCGAGACCGTTCAACAGCGTCATCAGCGAGAAGGCCTTGGCGGTCGGGATCAGCTCGCGGCCTTCGCGGTGCATGTACTGCTCGCCGATCAGGTTCTCGATGATCTGGGCGCGCGTTGCCGGCGTGCCGAGGCCGCGGCCGGCCATCGCCGCCTTCAGTTCCTCGTCGTCGACCATCTTGCCGGCGCCTTCCATGGCGGAGAGCAAGGTCGCTTCCGAGTAGCGCGGCAGCGGCTTGGTTTCGTTGGCCTTGACCGTGACCTCTTCGGTTTTGACCTTTTCGCCGGCGTCGACCGCAACCAGGTTGCCTTCGCTGCCTTCCTGGCCCTCCTTGCCATGTACGGCCAGCCAACCGGGGTTGACCAGCACCTTGCCCTCGGTCTTGAAGGGATGCCCTTCGACGCGGGTGATGCGGGTGGTGACCAGGTATTCGGCGGCCGGGAAGAAGACGGACAGGAAGCGGCGGACGACGAAGTCGTAGAGCTTCTGTTCGAGTTCGTTCAGGTGCTTGGGCGCCTGCGGCGTCGGGATGATGGCGAAGTGGTCGCTGATCTTGGCGTTGTTGAAGATGCGCTTGTTCGGGATCACCCAGTTGCGCGCCAGGATCTGGTGGGCGAACGGCGCGTAGCGGGCAAGCAGCACCTCGTCGTGGCCCTTGCCGGCGCCTTCGCCGGTGAGCACCGACAGGGTGGCCTTGACCGTGCCCAGGTAGTCCTCCGGCAGGCAGCGCGAGTCGGTCCGCGGGTAGGTCAGGACCTTGTGCTTTTCGTACAGCGCCTGGGCCAGCGACAGGGTCGTCTTGGCCGAGAAGCCGAAGCGGGCGTTGGCCTCGCGTTGCAGGCTGGTGAGGTCGAAGAGCAGCGGCGAGAGGCGGGTTTCCGGCTTGGCTTCCTCGCTCACGAGGCCGGGCTTGCCGAGGGTGGCAGCACGGATGGCGTCAGCACGTTTTTCTTCCCAGAGACGGTCGGCGCGGGCGTGTTCGTCGTCATCCCGCCGAAAGCCTTCGTCGAACCACTTGCCGGCGTAGTTGCCGGCGCGGGCGGCGAATTCAGCCTCGACTTCCCAATAGGGGCGCGCCTTGAACTCGCGGATCTTCTTCTCGCGCTCGACGACGATGGCCAGCGTCGGTGTCTGCACGCGGCCGACGGTAGTCAGGTGGAAGCCGCCGGTCTTCGAGTTGAAGGCGGTCATCGCCCGTGTGCCGTTGATGCCGACCAGCCAGTCGGATTCGGAGCGGCAGACGGCGGCGTCGCCGAGGCCCTGCATGTCGTTGCCGTGGCGCAGGCGGGCGAAGCCGTCGCGGATGGCGCCCTGGGTCATCGACTGCAGCCACAGGCGCTGCACCGGCTTGGTCGTTTTCGCGTGCTGGGCGATGTAATTGAAGATCAGCTCGCCTTCGCGCCCGGCGTCGCAGGCGTTGATCAGGCCTTCGACATCCTTGCGCTTGATCAGCTTGTTGAGCAGCTTGAGGCGCGATTCGGTCTTCTCGATCGGCGACAGCGCGAAATGCGGCGGGATCACCGGCAGGTGGGCGAACGACCATTTGCCGCGCTTGACCTCGAATTCCTCGGGGCAGGACAGTTCCAGCAGGTGGCCGATGGCCGAGGACAGCACGTGCGACTCGCTTTCGTAATAGTCGTCGTGCTTGGTAAAGCCCCCCAGCGCCCGGGCGATGTCGGCGGCGACGGAGGGTTTTTCGGCGATGATCAGCTTTTTGGTCATGGGTTCTGTCGGTTGGGTGCCGGGGCATGATAAGTGTCCGGCGCGCGGCTTGGCAAGCCGTCTACATATGATGGCGTCAGCCGAGGCGCTGGTAGCGGTTGCCGGGCAGCGCGGCGATCAGGCCGGCCAGCTCCAGCGTCAGGAGTTCGCCGAGCAGCCGGTCGGCGGCAAGTCCGGTGCGCTCGGCGAGGTCGTCGAGGTTGCAGGGATCGTGGCCGAGGGCGCCGAGGATGGCGTCGTCGTCGGGGGCGACGGTCGCCACCGGGGCGCTGGCCGTAGACGCCGGAAAATCCCCGATTTCCTCGAGGATGTCCTGCGCCGTCTCGACCAGCTTGGCCCCCTGCTTGATCAGCTTGTGGCAGCCGCGGGCGACCGGCGAATGGATCGAGCCGGGAATGGCGAAGACCTCGCGCCCCTGCTCGGCGGCGAGGCGGGCGGTGATCAGCGAACCGCTCTCGGGGGCCGCCTCGACGACCAGGACACCGCGCGCCAGGCCGGAAATGATGCGGTTGCGCCGCGGAAAATTGGCGGCGATGGCCGGCGTGCCGAGGGGAAATTCGGAAACGATGGCGCCGCGCTCGGCAATGGCCAGCGCCAGTTCCCGGTTGCGCGCCGGGTAGAGGCGGTCGGCGCCGGTGCCGATGACGGCGACCGTCGCGCCGCCGGCGGCCAGGGCGCCGCGGTGGGCGGCGGCGTCGATGCCAAGCGCCAGGCCGCTGACGATGGCGAGGCCGCTGCCGGCGAGGGTCCGCGAGAAACTCTCCGCCGTCTGCATGCCCTGTGGCGTCGCGTTGCGGCTGCCGACGACGGCCAGGCCGCGCTGCCGCAGCAGGGCCGGGTCACCGCGCACGTAGAGCAGGGTTGGGGGGTCGGCGATTTCGAGAAGGGCCGGCGGATAAGCAGCGTCGGCCAGGGTGACGATGTGCTGGCCCGGCTGTGCGGCCCATGCCAGGCTGCGGTCGACGCCTTCGGCGGGGTCGAAATCGAACAGCAGGTCGGCGCGCTCGCCGACGACCGCACGCGCGGCCAGTCGGCCGGCGGCAAAAATGGCCGCCGGTAAACCGAAAGCGGCGAGAAGCTTTCTTTGCGTCTCGCCGCCGATGCCGGGGATCAGGGTCAGCCGCAGCCAGGCGGCCAACCCGTCGTCGTCGATCATGGATTTCGTGCGGAATCGCCCACGGTCACGGGAATCGAGGAGTCGAGGACCAGCGCGTAGGAGACGCGGTCGAAGGTGCGGAAGACGAACACGTAGGCGTAGCGCTCTTCCGGGATCGGGGTGTACACGCGGCCGCTGCCGTCCTCGGCGATGCGCTCGGCGATGCGGTTGCGGAATAGGGCGAGGACGTTGCCGATTTCCAGTCCGTCGGCCCGGCCGCGGTTCAGGGAGACCACCGAACCACGGGCACCCGAATCCACGCCACCGTAGATCGACATGACGCGGGCTGCAATTTCGCGATCCGGACGGTGCGGCACGTAGGCGATCAGGTTGGCGGGCGGGGCCGGCACCAGACGGTCGCCGGGCAGGATTTCCTCCTTGGCGACCGTGATGTTGAGGACCGCCGGCTCCCCGGCCTGAACCAGCTGCGCATTGCCGAGGAAGAAGGCTTCGTAGCCGATGACTTCCTTGGTTTCCGGGTCGGTCAGCGGTTTGCCAGGGCGGAAGACATTCCATCGCACGACGCTGGCGTCGGGGATGCCCGCGGCGAAACCCTTGTCCCCGGCGCCCATCATGGTGCGGTATTCGGGGCCGGCGACGAAGCGCGGGGCGGCGTCGAGCTGACCCTGTTCGACGACCAGCGGCTGCGACAGGAAGGGCTCGATGATGTTCGGCGGAATGCTCGAGATGGCCGTCTGGTCGGGCGTCGAATAGACCTGCGGTTCGAGCTTGACGGGGCCGCCGGTGGCGGACTTCGACTTGACCGCCTTGCCGATGCGCAGGCGGGGCGTCTTGCCCGAGCGGTCGAGGATGACGACCTCGCCGGGGTAGATCAGGTGCGGGTTCTTGATCTGCTCGCGGTTCATGTTCCAGATTTCCGGCCAGCGCCAGGGTTCCTTGAGGAACTTGCCGGAGATTCCCCAGAGCGTGTCGCCACGCACCACGACGTGGCGGTCGGGCGGGTTGTCGACGAGCTGCGGGGGCTCGGCGGCCGATGCGCAAACGGCCGTCACGGCCAGGATGAGCGCGGATATAATGCGTACCATAGTCGTAACCTCACGTGCCGACGGAACACGGAGCTGCCGTCACGGTCCTATCCATGGCAGGCAAACCCGCTTCCATATCTCTGGAATTGCTTTAGATTCTGCACGTAATAACTTAAGCGAGCAAGCTTTTTTCGGTACTTCTCATGGCTCTTCTACCCATTTTGCGTTTCCCCGACCCGCGTTTGAAAAAGATTGCCGCGCCGGTCACCAAGATCGACGATTCCGTCCGCCAGCTGATCGCGGATATGGCCGAAACCATGTACGAAGCGCCGGGCATCGGCCTGGCGGCCACCCAGGTCGATGTGCACAAGCAGATCGTCGTGATCGATGTCTCGGAGGAACGAAACCAGTTGCTCGCGCTGATCAATCCGTGCCTCGACGAATTGCAGGGCGAGCAGGAAGGCGAGGAGGGCTGCCTGTCGGTGCCCGGCATTTTCGAGAAGGTGGCGCGCGCCGAGCGGGTCACCGTCCATTATCAGGACCTCGATGGCGAAACGCGCAGCCTGGTCGCCGAAGGGCTGCTCGCGGTGTGCATCCAGCACGAGCTCGACCACCTCAACGGCAAGGTCTTCGTCGACCATCTTTCGCAGCTCAAACAGACCCGCATCCGCAACAAGCTCGCCAAGCAGGCGCGGGTCACCGCGTGAGGCTGATTTTCGCCGGGACGCCGGATTTCGCCGCGCAGGCCCTGCGGGCGATCGTCGCCGCCGGGCACGAGGTGGCGCTGGTGCTCACCCAGCCCGACCGCCCGGCCGGGCGCGGCATGGCCCTGCAGCCGTCGCCGGTCAAGCGGCTGGCGCTGGAAAACGGCATCGCCGTCTTCCAGCCGCCGACCCTCAAGGATGCGGCGGTGCAGGCGCAGCTTGCCGCGGTCGGTGCCGAGGTCATGGTGGTTGCCGCCTACGGCCTGATCCTGCCGCAGGCGGTGCTCGACCTGCCGCGTTTCGGCTGCCTCAACATCCATGCCTCGCTGCTGCCGCGCTGGCGCGGGGCGGCGCCGATCCAGCGGGCGCTGCTGGCCGGCGACGCGGAAACCGGGGTCTGCATCATGCAGATGGAAGCCGGGCTGGATACCGGCCCGGTGCTGCTGCGCGGCGCCTTCCCGATCGCCGCCGCCGAGACCAGCGCGACCCTGCATGACCGTCTCGCCGAGCTCGGCGCCCGGCTGGTGGTCGAGGCGCTGGGCAAGCTGCCGCTGCCGGGCGAACCGCAGCCGGCCGCCGGCGTCACCTACGCGCAGAAGATCGACAAGGCGGAAGCGCTGATCGACTGGTCGCGCAGCGCCGCCGAACTGGATCGCCACATCCGCGCCTTCAATCCGTTTCCCGGTGCGCAGACGCAGTTCGCCGGGCAGACGGTCAAGCTGTGGCGTGCCGTGCCGCTTGCCGATGGCGGTGAAATCGGACGGATTTTGCGTGTCGACCGCGACGGCATCGTCGTCGCCTGCGGCAGCGGCGCGCTGGCCGTCAGCGAGTTGCAGAAGGCCGGCGGCAAGCGCCTGGCGGTCCGCGATTTTCTCGCCGGCCACCCGCTGAAGGCCGGCGACCGCTTCGACCTGCCGGCTTGAAATCGGCCGGCGGCGGCACTATCTAACGAATGATGCGACAGCCGCGAGGAGGCTCGGAATGTTCAACTGGGTAAAGACGGCCATGCTGATGGCGGCCATCATGGCGCTGTTCGGCATCGTCGGCGGCATGCTCGGCGGTCAGCAGGGCATGCTGATGGCGCTCGTTTTCGGCGGCGCGATGAACGTATTTTCCTACTGGTTCTCCGACAAGATGGTGTTGAAGATGTACAACGCCCAGGAGGTCGACGAAACCAGCGCCCCGCAGTTCTACAACATGGTGCGCGAGCTGGCGCAGCGCGCCAATCTGCCGATGCCGCGCGTGTACATCATCGACGAGCACCAGCCGAACGCCTTCGCCACCGGGCGCAATCCGGAGCATGCCGCGGTGGCGGCGACCACCGGCATCCTGCAGCTGCTGTCGGCGCGCGAACTGCGCGGCGTCATGGCGCACGAGCTGGCGCACGTCGCGCATCGCGACATCCTGATCTCGACCATCTCGGCGACGATGGCCGGCGCCATCTCGGCGCTCGCCAACTTCGCGATGTTCTTCGGCGGGCGCGGCAGCGACGGCCGCCCGGCCAACCCGCTTGCCACGATCGCCGTCGCCCTGCTGGCGCCGCTGGCGGCCAGCCTGATCCAGATGGCCATCTCGCGCGCCCGCGAATACGAGGCGGACCGCGGTGGCGCCGAGATCAGCGGCGATCCGGACGCCCTGGCCGATGCCCTGGGCAAGATCCAGATGTACGCCGAAGGCCGCATCCCGATGGGGCCGGCCGAGGCGCACCCGGAAACGGCGCAGATGATGATCCTCAACCCGCTCTCGGCGGGCGGCATCAAGGGCCTGTTCTCGACCCACCCGCCGACCGAGGAGCGCATCGCCCGCCTGCGCGCGCTGGCGCGTTAGGCGCGGGGAGGTGGAGCGAGGTGGCCGCGTGCCACCTCTTTTTTTTGCAGCCGGCCCGGCGCGAAGGCGGCGACGACTTCGGCGAACAGCGCCTGCGCCCGGGCGCTGTTGTCGCCGCTGAAATTGCAGACATAGACGTCGAGCGTGACGCCGGCAACTTCCGGCCAGGTGTGAACGGCGAGGTGCGACTCGGCCAGCACGACGGTGCCGGTGACGCCGGCCGGCCGGCCGCGCGCATCGCGGAAGGGGTGGAACAGGCGGCCGACGACGGTCAGGCCGTGGCGCGTGCAGGCGGTGACGCAGAATGCCTCGAGGCCCGGCGCGTCGAGCAGGAAGCGCGGCGCGCAGCGGCAGTCGTGCAGGTCGGCGATCAGGTGCAGGCCATTCATGTCGCGATTCTATTGGGTTTCACGTGAAACGCGAGCGGCGATGTCGGCCTCCAGCAGCCAGCCGAGGCGGTAGCCGGCGTCGACGATGCGGCGGTCGGCAACGGCGCGTGCCTGGCGGTGGAAGTCCTCGTTGACGATCGGCAACAGGCTGCCGGCGGCCGTCGGGTAGGCGACGGCGAGCAGGGCATGGCTTTCAGTGCGCCACGTCGCGACGTCGCCCGGCGTCGGCGGCGGGTGCCCGGCGCGCAGGCGCTCGGCGTTCTTCTGCAGGCGGGCACCGCGCAGCCAGGGCGGGCCGGGCAGGTCGTCCCAGTAAAGGTGGAGGCTGGTGAAGGGCAGGCGCTTGTTGAACGGGTTCTCGATCTCGACGGTGTTGCCGCCCTCGTCGTCGTGGCGGCCGGCATGCAGCGGCTGGTGGAGATCGGCGACCAGATGCGCCAGCCAGGGCAGGGCATACGAAATTTCGTCCTTTTTGCCGGTCGACCGCAACAGGGCGCTCAAACGCTCGATCTGGCGGTCCGCCTCGCCGTCCACGACGCGTCCGTGGCGGTCGACATCGACGTAATGCCAGCGCTTGTGGCGTGCCGTGTCGGGCAGGCCGGGCAACGCCGGCGTCGCGGCATCGCGCGTTTCGTCGTAAAAGCGGGGATCGTTGCGGATGTCGTCGGGCCAGGTGGCGGCCTCGGCTAAGATGGCGCCGGGGTCGGCGGTGCGCGCCCGGTCGACCCAGCGCGGGTGGTCGGGATGGCGGGCGAGGGCGGCGGCGATGAATTCGCGGCTGGCCGGCGATAGCTGCTGCCAGGCGATCACCGCGACCAGGCGGTGGCCGGCCGCGTTCCAGGCTTCGGCGAGGGGCGGAAAGAACAGCAGGCACAGGGCGGCGAGCAACGGACGCATGACGCCATTATGCCGCGTGCGATAATCGCGGCCTATGTCCCGCCTGCCCCCCGATTCCCTGGCTTACGCCCTGCTGCACGCCGCCCGCATCGACGCCGCCGTCGGCGCCGGACAGAGCCTGGCCGACGGCCTGCTGGCGCGCGTCGATGCCGCGGCGCGGCCGGCGGTGCAGGATCTGGTCTATGGCAGCCTGCGCCAGTTCGGGCGCGGCGACTTCATGCTCGCGCAATTGCTGGCCAAACCGCTCGCCACGCCGGAAGTGCACGCCCTGCTGCTGGTCGCGCTGTACCGTCTGGAAACGCGGCCGGAAGCGGCGCACACGGTGGTCGACCAGGCCGTCGCGGCGGCCGGGGAGCTGGCCGGCGGGCGCTTCCGCGGCCTGGTCAACGGCGTCCTGCGCAATTTTCTGCGGCAGCGGGAAACGCTGCTCGCCGCCGCGGCCGCCGACCCGGTCACCGCCGCCTGCCATCCCGAGTGGTGGCTGCGCCGCCTGCAGGCGGCCTACCCGGCGGACTGGCCGGCGATCGTCGCCGCCGGCAACGGGCCGCCGCCGATGGCGCTGCGCGTCAATCTGCGGCGCACGACGCGCGCCGCCTACCAGGCGAGCCTGGCGGCCGCCGGCCTCGCCGCGACACCGGTCGGCGAGGCCGGTCTCATGCTCGGGCGGCCGCTGCCCGTCGAACGCCTGCCGGGCTTCGCCGCCGGCCTCGTCTCGGTGCAGGATCCCGGCGCGCAGCAGGCGGCGCTGCTCCTCGACCCGGCGCCCGGCAGCCGCGTGCTCGACGCCTGCGCGGCGCCGGGCGGCAAGACCGCCCATCTGCTGGAGCGCGCCGACCTCGACCTGCTGGCGCTCGACCTCAAGCCGGCGCGCTGCCGGCGCATCGCCGAGAGCCTGGCGCGCCTCGGGCTGCAGGCCTCGCTCAAGGCGGCCGATTGCGCCCGCCCCGCCGGCTGGTGGGACGGCCGGCCGTTCGATGCGGTGCTCGCCGACGTGCCGTGCACGGCGAGCGGCGTCGTGCGCCGCAACCCGGATGCCAAGTGGCTGCGCCGCGATGCCGACGTCGCCGGCTTCGCGGCGACGCAGGCGCGGATTCTCGACGCCCTGTGGCAGGTCGTGCGGCCCGGGGGTAAACTGCTGTACGCCACCTGTTCCGTCTTCCCCGAGGAAAATGGCGAACAGATCAGGCGTTTTCTGGCGACCCGCCCGGATGCCCGGCGCGACCACGAGGAACAGATTCTGCCGACTGCCGACCATGATGGCTTCTTCTACTGCCGCCTCGAAAAACGTGCTTGAGCGCCTGCGGCTCTGGCTGCTGGCGTGCCTGGTCTGGGCGCCGGCGCTGGCGCTGGCGGCCGAAATCGAGATCGCCAATCCGCAGATCGTCGCCGGCGACGACGGCTACGTCCTTTCCGCCGATTTCGGTTTCGATCTCAACCAGCGGCTCGAGGAGGCGGTGACCAAGGGCGTCGTCCTCCATTTCGTCGCCGAGTTCGAGCTCACCCGCCCGCGCTGGTACTGGCTGGACGAGAAGGTGGTCAGCCGCAGCCAGACCTACCGCCTTTCCTATCATGCGCTGACCCGCCAGTACCGCCTGTCGACCGGCGGCCTGCACCAGTCCTTCGACTCGCTGTCGGAAGCCCTGCGCGTCCTGTCCCGCCTGCGCAACTGGGTAGTGATCGAAAGGGCGGCCGACGGCAACCCGGTTGTGCGTCCGGGCGAAACCTACACGGCGGCCCTGCGCCTGCGGCTCGACATCAACCAGCTGCCGCGCCCCTTCCAGATCAGCGCGCTCGGCAACAAGGACTGGAATCTCTCTTCCGACTGGAAGACCTGGCAGGCGACCATGCCGGCGGAGGCCCGGTGAAGCGCTTCGTCGCCGTCGGCGGCGCGGTGGCGGGCACCCTCGGCGCCATCGTCTGGTTCCTGCTGCTGATGTCCACGGCGGCCAACACCGCCATCTTCACCCGCCACTACCCGCTGCTGATCGGCCTCAACGCGGTGCTGGCGCTGGCCATGGTCGGTCTCGTCAGCTGGCAGCTGCGTTCGCTGTGGCGCGACTACCGCAGCCAGATTTTCGGCGCTCGGCTCAAGCTGCGCCTGATGCTGATGTTCGGGATCATCGCCGTGCTGCCCGGGGCGCTGGTCTATGGCGTGTCGGTGCAGTTCGTCACCCGCTCGATCGAAAGCTGGTTCGACGTGCGCGTCGAAAAGGCGCTGGAATCCGGCCTGCAGCTCGGCCGTTCGGCGCTCGATTCGCTGCTCGCCGACCTCACCGATAAGGGGCACGCGATGGCCGACGAGCTCTCCGAGCTGCGCGAATCCGGCCGCCGCTCGGCCCTGCTGCGCCTGCGTGAGCAGCGCGGCGTGCAGTCGGCGGCGCTCTATACATTGGGCGGCAAGCTGCTGGCCAGCGCCAGCAGCGAAATCGGCGACCCGCTGCCCGACCAGCCGACGCAGGCGCAACTCAAGCAGGCGCGCAATGCGCGCGCGGTGACCGCGGTCGACGGCGAGGGCGGCCGCCTCTACCTGCGCGTTCTGGTGCCGGTGTCGGCGCGCACCGTCTTCGAGGAGCCGCGCATCCTGCAATTGATCCAGCCGGTGCCGCCCTCGCTCGCACATGACGCCGACGCCGTCCAGGTCGTCTATCGCGACTATCAGGAGCTGCAACTGGCGCGCCAGGGGCTGACCCGGATCTATGCCCTGACGCTGACGTTGACCGTGCTCGTCGCGCTGTTCGGCGCCTTCGCCCTGGCCTTCGTGATGACCCGGCGCCTGTCGGCGCCGCTGTCGATGCTGGCCGAGGGAACGCAGGCCGTGGCCCAGGGCGACTTCTCGCCGCGCCAGGCAGTCTATAGCCGCGACGAGCTGGGGGTCCTGACCCAGTCGTTCAGCCGCATGACGCGCCAGCTCGACGACGCCCGCCGCGAGACCGAGCGCCACCGGGCGGAACTGGAGTCGGCGCGTGGCTATCTGGAATCGATCCTCGCCAACCTGTCGGCCGGCGTGATGGTCTTCGACCGCCATTTCGTCCTGCGCACGGTCAACGAGAGTGCGTTGTCGATCCTCGACGACGATTTCCTCGGCCTGATCGGCGAGGCGACCGACACCTGGCCCCGCCAGAACCTTCTCGGCCAGTTCATCCGCGACCATTTCGCGGCCTCGCAGGATGCCGAGTGGCAGGCCCAGCTCGAACTGGAGCGGCTCAACGGCATGCCGCAGGTGCTGCTGCTGCGCGGCTCGCGCCTGCCGGATGCGAGCGGCGGCGGCGACGTCGTCGTCTTCGACGACGTGACACGCATCGTCGCCGCCCAGCGCAGCGCGGCCTGGGGCGAGGTGGCCCGCCGCCTGGCGCACGAGATCAAGAATCCGCTGACGCCGATCCAGCTTTCCGCCGAGCGCCTGCAGTTCAAGCTGGCCGGCAAGCTGGCGAACGGCGATGCCGAGATGCTGTCGCGCGGCACGCAGATGATCATCAACCAGGTGCAGGCGATGAAGCGCATGGTCGACGATTTCCGCGACTACGCCCGGCTGCCGGTGCCGGAGGTCGCCCCGCTCGACCTCAACGAACTGATCGGTGAGGTGCTCGGCCTCTACGAGAGCTCGTCGGCGACCATCGACATCCACCTCGCCGCCGACCTGCCACCGGTCCTCGGCGACGCCACGCAGCTACGCCAGGTCATCCACAACCTGTTGCGCAACTCGGAAGACGCGCTCGAAGGGCGGGCGGCGGCGCACATCCGCATCGTCACCGAGCTGGCCGGCGGCCGGGCGCGCCTACTGATCGCCGACAACGGCCCCGGATTCCCGGTCGAGCTGCTGCCGCGCATCTTTGAACCCTATGTCACCACCAAGGCCCGCGGCACGGGCCTCGGCCTGCCCATCGTCAAGAAGATCGTCGACGAACACCAGGGCAGCATCGAAATCAGCAATGCACCGGAGGGCGGCGCGCGGATCGACATCCACCTGCCCCTGGTGAAGGAGGAAGCGAAGCATGGCAATCATTCTGGTCGTTGACGACGAAGTCGGCATCCGCGAACTGCTGTCGGAAATCCTGATCGACGAGGGCTACGACGTGCGGCTGGCGGAAAACGCCACGGCGGCGCGCCGCATCCGCGGCGAGCTGCGCCCCGACCTGGTGCTGCTCGACATCTGGATGCCCGACACCGACGGCATTTCGCTGCTCAAGGAGTGGCATGCCGGCGGCCATCTCAACATGCCGGTGGTCATGATGTCCGGCCACGGCACGATCGATACGGCGGTCGAGGCGACGCGCTTCGGCGCCTTCGATTTCCTCGAAAAGCCGATCGCCCTGCAGAAGCTGCTGTCGACGGTGCAGAAGGCGCTCAAGCACGACACCCCGGCGCAGCGGCCGCCGCTGACGCTGGAAGCCTTCGGGCGCTCGACGATGGTCAAGGAATTCCGCCGCCGCCTCGAACAGGCGGCGGCCAAGGCGCCGTTGCTGCTGCTCAAGGGCGCCGTCGGCGGCATGGCCGAAATCTGCGCGCGCACCCTGAAGGCGCCGCGCGCGCCGTGGCTCGACTTGTCCGGCGTGAGCAGCGCGCTGACCCAGGAAATGCTCGAGAAGCTGGGCGGCGGCGTGCTGTTCGTGCCGGACCTGGCGTCGCTCGGCAAGATGCAGCAGATGAACCTGGCGTTTGCGGTCGACCGTCTGGAAAGGCTCAATCTGCAGCTCGTCGCGGCTACCGTCACACCCCTCGCCGCGCTCGGCGAGGCCGGCTGGGACGGCAAGCTGCTGGCGCGCCTGGCCGAAGTGTGGGTGGCGCTGCCGTCGCTCGCCGGCCATGCCGACGAACTGCCGGAAATCGCCGGCCTGCTGCTGACCAACTTCGTCGAACGCGGCGAAGTCCAGCCGCGGCGTTTCTCGACCGGCGCGCTCAACGCGCTGCGTACCCAGCCCTGGCACAGCCGCCCGGAAGCGAGCTGGAGCGATCTCTACGCGCTGGTCCGCAACCTGGCGCTGACCTCGCTGGATGAGGAGATCACGGCCGACGACGTGCAGCGCGTGATGCCGCAGGAGCAGGCGGCAGAGCACGAACTGGCCTCGCTGGCCCCGTTGCTCGACCAGCCCTTGCGCGAGGCGCGCGATGCCTTCGAAAAACTCTATTTCGAGCACCATTTGCGGCTCGAAGGTGGCAATATGACGAAATTGGCGGAGCGTTCCGGGCTGGAGCGCACGCACCTCTACCGCAAGTTGAAGCAGCTCGATGTGAAGCTCGGCAGGCGCGGCGAAGAATAATCCGGCTCAAACCGGGGCGGGGGCGACATGAAAGTCATCATTCTGGGGGCCGGCCAAGTGGGGGCCAGCGTGGCCGAGGGCCTGGTGTCGGAAGAGAACGACATCACGGTGGTCGATAGCGACGGTGCCCGGCTGGCGCAACTGCAGGATCGTCTCGACCTGCGCACGGTGGTCGGCAACGGCGCCGTCCCCTCGGTGATGCGCAATGCCGGCGCCGACGACGCCGACCTCATCATCGCCGTCACCCAGAGCGACCAGACCAACCTCGTCGCCTGCAAGGTGGCGCACAGCGTCTTCAACGTGCCGACGCGGATCGCTCGCCTGCGTTCGCGCGATTTCCTGGAAGACGCCAGCCTGCTCGCCCCGGAGAATTTCGCGGTCGATTTCGCGCTCTGCCCGGAGCAGGTGATCACCGACTATATCCGGCGCCTGATCGAGTTCCCGGAAGCCCTGCAGGTGCTCAATTTCGCCCGTGGGCGCGTCAGCCTCGTCGCGGTGCGCGCCTACGAGGGCGGCCTGCTGGTCGGCAAGCAGATCAGGCAGATGCGAGAACATCTGCCGCCCGAGATGGACGCCCGCATTTCGGCGATCTTCCGCCGCGACCAGCCGGTCTTTCCCGAGGGCGACACGGTGATCGAGGCCGGCGACGAGGTCTTCCTGCTCGCCGCAGCCGAGCATATCCGGCCGGTGCTGCGCCAGTTGCGGCGGATGATGAACCCCGTCCAGCGCATCATGGTCGCCGGTGGTGGCAACATCGGCCTGCGCGTCGCCAGGTCGCTCGAGAAGCGCTACGAAATCAAGTTGGTCGAGGGGCGCAAGGAGCGCGCCGAATTCCTCGCCGGCGAACTCAACAATACGCTGGTGCTGCTCGGCGACGCGACCGACGAGGAACTGCTGGAGCAGGAAAACATCTGCGAGATGGACCTCTTTCTCGCCGTGACCAACGACGACGAAGACAACATCATGTCCGGCAGCCTGGCCAAGCGTCTCGGCTGCAAGCGCGTGGTGGCGCTGATCAACCGCCGCGCCTACGCCGAGATGATCGAGGGCGGGCCGATCGACATCGGCATTTCGCCGGCCCAGGTGTCGATCGGCACGCTGCTCGCCCACGTCCGCCAGGGCGATGTGGCGGAAGTGCACTCCCTGCGGCGCGGGGCGGCCGAGGCGCTGGAAATCGTCGCCCACGGCGACGCCCGGACGTCGCAGGTGATCGGCAAGCGCATCGACCAGATCGACTGGCCGCACGGCGTTACCGTCGCTGCGCTGGTGCGCAATTTCGACCAGGCGGTGATCGTCGGCCAGACCGACGACTGGACCGCGATCACCCGCCACGGCGAGGTGGTGATCGCCCACCACGACACGGTGATCGAGGCCGAGGACCACGTCATCGTCTTCTGTACCCGGAAGAAGCTGGTCAAGCAGGTCGAGAAACTGTTCCAGGTCGGTTTCCACTTCTTCTGAGGGGTCGACCGTGACACGCTTCGCCCCTGTCTATCGCGCGCTGGGCATGATCATCATGCTCTTCGGCCTGACCATGCTGGCGCCGCTGATCCTCTCCTACGTCACCGAAGACGGCGCCCAGACCGCCTACGACGAAGCCTTCGCGCTGACCATGCTGTGCGGCGCCTTCCTCTGGTATCGCTACCACAACTGCAAGCGTGACCTCGCCATCCGCGACGGCTTCCTGATGGTGGTGCTGGTGTGGACGGTCCTGCCGGCCTTCGCCGCCATTCCGCTGATGATCCACCTCGGCCTCAGCCATACCGACGCCTATTTCGAAACGGTTTCCGGCCTGACCACGACCGGCTCGACCATCCTTTCCAACATCGACACGCTGCCGATGTCGATCAACCTGTGGCGGCACCAGCTGGTCTGGGTCGGCGGCATGGGCCTGATCGTGCTGGCCATCGCCATCCTCCCGCTGCTCGGCATCGGCGGCCGCCAGATGTTCAAGGCCGAGACGCCGGGGCCGATGAAGGACGCCAAGATGACGCCGCGCATCGCCGAGACGGCGAAGGGCTTGTGGCTGGTCTATCTGGGGGTATCCATCGCCTGCATCGTCGGCTATCGCTGGGCCGGCATGACCTGGTTCGATGCCGTCTGCCACGGCTTCTCGACCATGGGTCTGGGCGGCTTCTCGACGCACGACGCCAGCTTCGGCTACTTCGATTCACCGGCCATCGAGCTTGTCTGCATCATCTTCATGCTGATCGCCGGCATGAATTTCGGCACGCTGTTCCTGGCGGTGCATGGGCGTTCGTTGCGCCCCTACCTGCACGATCCCGAGGCCGGCTGGTTCATCGGCGTCACCGTGGTCAGCATTCTCATCGTCGCCATTTACATCTGGAAGGACGGGGCATACGCCGAACTCGACACGGCGGTGCGCCACGTGGCGTTCAATCTGGTGTCGATCGCGACGACGACCGGCTACGCCAGCGTCGACTACGCCCTGTGGCCGATCTTCGCCCCGCTGTGGATGCTCTTTCTGTCCAGTTTCGCGACCAGCGCCGGGTCGACCGGCGGCGGCATCAAGATGATGCGCGCCCTCCTGCTCTACAAGCAGGTGTACCGCGAACTGCTGCGCGCCATGCACCCGAGCGCCGTCTACAACATCCGCGTCGGCGGCCAGGTGGCGCCGCAGTCCATCCTGTTCGCGGTGCTCGCCTTCGGTTTCATGTACATGGTCAGCGTCGTCTCGCTGACCCTGCTGATGGCGTTTACCGGCCTCGACATCATTTCGGCGTTCACCGCCGTGGTCGCCAGCATCAACAACACCGGTCCCGGCCTCGGCGTGGTCGGGCCATCGACGACCTACGCGGTGCTGGAAGACTTCCAGACCTGGATCTGCATCTTCGCCATGCTCCTCGGCCGCCTGGAAATCTTCACCCTGCTCGTCGTCCTGACCCCCGCCTTCTGGCGGAAGTGACCCGGCGCCCGGAAAGGCGGATAATTCCGCCTTTGCGATTTTTCTGGCGGAGTCCGACGTGAGCCGACCCAAGAACGATACTTTCCTGCGCGCCCTGCTGAAGGAGCCGACCGACTACACCCCGCTCTGGCTGATGCGCCAGGCCGGCCGCTACCTGCCGGAGTATTGCGAGACGCGCAAGCGGGCGGGCAACTTCCTCAACCTGTGCAAGTCGCCGTCGCTCGCCTGCGAGGTCACGCTGCAGCCGCTGGCCCGCTACGACCTCGACGCCGCCATCCTGTTCTCCGACATCCTCACCGTGCCGGACGCCATGGGTCTCGGCCTCTATTTTGCGGACGGCGAGGGGCCGCGTTTCGAGCGCCCGCTGCGCGAGGAATGGGCGATCAACGACCTCACCGCGCCCGATCCCTACGATCACCTGCGCTACGTGATGGACGCCGTCGCCGAAATCCGCCGCGCGCTGGACAACTCGGTGCCGCTGATCGGCTTCTCCGGCAGCCCCTACACGCTGGCCTGCTACATGGTCGAGGGCCAGGGGTCGAGCGACTTCCGCCACATCAAGGCGATGCTCTACAACCGGCCGGACCTCCTGCACCGCATCCTGTCGGTGACTGCCGATTCGGTGACCGCCTACCTGAACGCCCAGATCGACAGCGGCGCCCAGGCCGTGATGATCTTCGACACCTGGGGCGGTTCCCTGTCGGCAGCGGCCTACGAGGAATTCTCGCTGGCCTACATGCAGCGCATCGTCGCCGGCCTCAGGAAGGAAAAGGACGGCCAGCGCATCCCGAGCATCGTGTTCACCAAGAACGGCGGCCTGTGGCTGGAGAAGATCGCGGCGATCGGCTGCGACGCAGTCGGCCTCGACTGGACCATCGACATCGGCGAAGCGCGCCGCCGGGTCGGCGACAAGGTGGCGTTGCAAGGCAACCTCGACCCCAACGTGCTGTTCGCGCAGCCCGAAATCGTCGCCGCCGAAGCCCGCAAGGTGCTCGACAGTTTCGGCCCGGCGAACACCGGCCATGTCTTCAACCTTGGCCACGGCATTTCGCAATTCACGCCGCCCGACCACGTGACGGCGCTGGTCGAGGCGGTGCGCTCGCATAGCCGCCTGTTGCGCCGATAGGGCGCCAAAAGGCGGGTGGGAAACGGCGGTTATGCACAGAACGCCGTTTCCCGCACAAAAAAAATTCCAAACCCGCTCTTGACAGTTCGGTTTTTGTTCAAGTCGTTGATTTTATTGTATTTATCAAATTGCCTAATATTTCGGCAAAGTAACAAAAGCCTTTCGCCATCGTTACTTAGCTGATTCGTCCAAAAGCAATCCACAAAGTTATCCACAGGATTTGTGGACAAGCCGAAAAACCCTGATTTATCGGGGTTGGGCGGCATTTCCAGAAGCCGCCATGCCTGTTCTCCGCGTCGCCCTCGACCTGCCGCTGCATCGCCTGTTCGATTATGTCGCCGCCGACGCGTCGACCGCGGATGTCGGCTATCGCGTGCGGGTGCCGTTCGGGCGCGGCGAGCGGGTCGGCGTCATCGTCGAGGTCGCCGTTGCCAGCGAGTGGCCGCCGGAGCAGCTGAAAGCGGCCGGCGAAATCCTGCGCGACCTGCCGGCATTGCCCGCCGATTTCTTCGGCCTTTGCGAATTTGCGAGCGCTTACTATCAGGCACCGCTCGGCGAAGTGGTCATGCAGGCCTTGCCTGCCGGTCTCAAGCGTGTGGCTCCGGTGGTTCGCCGCCAGGGGCGGGCGGTGCGTCCGCCGCCGCCGGCGCCGGTCCCCGAACTGACTGCGGCGCAGGCTGCGGTGCTCGCCAACATTGCGATGCAGGACGGTTTCGCCACCCATCTGCTGCATGGCGTCACCGGCAGCGGCAAGACCGAGGTTTACCTGCGCCTGGTCGAGCGCACGCTGGCGGCAGGCAGGCAGGCGCTGCTGCTGGTCCCCGAAATCAACCTGACGCCGCAACTCGAAAGCCGGGTGCGGACGCGTTTTCCCGAGGCTGGCGTCGTCTCGCTGCACAGCGAGCTGGCCGAGGCGGCACGTGAACGCAACTGGCTGGCCGCCTTCGCCGGCGAGGCCAGCATCGTCCTCGGCACGCGCCTAGGCATTTTCGCGCCGCTGCCGCGCCTCGGGCTGATCATCGTCGACGAGGAACACGACACGTCGTTCAAGCAGCAGGACGGGATGCGCTATTCGGCGCGCGATGTCGCGGTCTTTCGCGCACGCCAGCTTGGCATTCCGGTCGTCCTCGGTTCGGCGACGCCGGCCCTGGAATCCTGGGCCAACGCGCAGGGCGGGCGCTATCGCCTGGCCTGCCTTCGCGAGCGGGCCAATCCGGCTGCCGTGCTGCCTGCGGTCAACCTGCTGGATACCCGCAAAACCGTGCTCAGGGAGGGCGTCAGCGAACCGCTGCTCGCCGCCATCAGGGAACGCCTGGCGCGCGGCGAGCAGAGCCTAGTATTCCTCAACCGTCGCGGTTATGCGCCGGTGCTGGCGTGCCCGGCCTGCGGCTGGGTGTCGCGTTGCACGCGCTGCGCCGCCAATCTGGTGCTGCATCTGGCCGAGCGCCGCCTGCGCTGCCACCACTGCGGCTTCGAGAACCGCGTGCCGCGAGCCTGCCCGACCTGCGGCAACCAGGACATCCACCCCTTCGGCCGCGGCACGCAGCGGGTCGAGGTCTGGCTGCAGGAACAGTTCCCGGAAGCGCGCATCCTGCGCGTCGACCGCGATTCGGTGAAAAGCCGCAAGCAGTGGGAGGCGATGCTCGAACGCATCCACGGCGGCGAGGCGGACATCCTGGTCGGCACGCAGATGCTGGCCAAGGGCCACGATTTCCCGAAACTGACGTTGGTCGGCGTGCTCGGTGCCGATGCCGCGCTGTTCGCCGCCGACTGGCGGGCACCGGAACGCCTGTTCGCCCAACTGATGCAGGTTGCCGGACGCGCCGGGCGCGCCGAACTGAAAGGCGAGGTGCTGATCCAGACCGAGTACCCGGATCACCCGCTGTACGCGGCGCTGGCCGCCCACGACTACCCGGGCTTTGCCGCCGCGTTGCTCAAGGAACGCGAACAGGCCGGCTTTCCGCCCTATGCCTTCCAGGCCATGTTGCGCGCCGAGGCGCCGGAGATGGCCGATGCCATCGCCTTTCTCACCACCGCCTGCGCCTTGCCGGTGGTCCAGGAACACCCGAACGTCGTCCTTTACGACCCGGTGCCGATGAAACTCTCGCGCCTCGCCAGTCTCGAGCGCGGCCAGCTGCTCGCCGAGTCGCCGTCGCGCCCGGCCCTGCAGGCCTTCCTGCCGCGCTGGCGGGAAGCCATCGAGGGCATCAAGGCGCCGTCAAAACTGCGATGGCACCTTGAGGTCGATCCGTTGGAGTTCTGATTTTTGCCGCTTCTTCATTGGCGTCGACCGGAGATGAACAACCAGGCGAAGGCGGCGACCTGGCCGGCCAGCAGCGTCAGGAAGCCGGTCCGGTAAGCACCCTCGGCGGCCCAGCCGGCAGCCTGGAGCAGGTCGACAAGGGCGCCGAAGCCCCATTGCAGGCCGAAGGCGCCGGCGAAGACGAGCAGGTTGAGCGCTGTGTTGGCGCGCCCCGACAAGGCTGGCGGGAAGGTTTGCGCGACCAGCGAATACGCGATGTTGGACAGCGAGAAACAGGCGCCGAGCACCGGCCACAGCCAGTCGCTGCCGTACCCGGGCAGCAGGGTCAGGCCGGCCAGGCTGACGATGGCGGCCAGCATGGCACCGAGATAGACATGCTCGAGCTTGACCCCGCGCCGCACCAGAGCGGCGGCGAAGAAGCCCATGAACAGGAAGCCGGCGAGCATGGCGCTGCTTATCCAGGTCAGGCGGGCGGCGATGGCGGTGCGGTCGAGGTGTTCGATGACACTCATCCAGCGCGTCGCCCACAGGCCCTGTACGGCCATGAAGCCGCCGGTCATCCAGAATCCCATCGGCGCGTAGCGCCAGAAATTGCGGCTGGTGAACACCTGGTGGACGCCGGCCAGTTGTTCGGCAAATCCGGCGCCTTTGGGGCTTTCCTTGTCCGGCACGAACCACCACAAGGCGGTGGCGACCAGCAGCGTGGTCACCGCCAGCCCCAGCATGATCTCGCGCCAGCCGGCGAAGCCGAGCGCCAGTTCCAGCGGCTTCGAGGCGGCGAGGGCGCCGAGGCCGCCCGAGGCCATGATCCAGCCGGTCAGCGAAGCCTGGCGCTCGGGCGGAAACCACTGCGAGAAAGCCTTGAACGAGGCCATTAGGCAGGCCGAGACGCCGAGGCCGATCAGTGCGCGGCCGACGGCGAGGCCGCTCAGCGTATCGGACCAGGCGAAGGCGGCGGCGCCGGCGGCGGCGATCAGCAGCAGCACGGCCTCGACCCGGCGCGGGCCGAAGCGGTCGAGCAGCATGCCGAGCGGCAGCTGGGCGGCGCCGAAGGCGAGGAAGTAGGTGCTGGTCAACAGGCCCAGCGCGTTGTCGCCGAGGCCGAGGTCGCGCGCCAGCACCGGGCCGATGACGGCATTTGCGGTGCGGTAGAGGTAGGACAGGAAATAGCCGGCGGCGAAGGGCAGGAACAGGCGCAGCCACAGCTGGCGGTTGTCGAGCGTCATTTCCCGGCCTCCGGTTTCACGTGGAACCCCGGTGGCGGTGATTCCTGGCCGCCCTGCTTTTCCAGCCAGGCGAGGCGGTCGACGATCTTGCGCTGCCAGCCGGCAGCGATGCCCGGGGTGGCGGCCAGTTGCCGGAGCGCTGCCGGGGCCGGCCGGTGCGCGGCCCACAGCGCCATCGCGGCGGCGAGAGTCGGGGCGTCGGCGGCGGTTTCGACGAGGTCCAGACTGGCCTCCGGCGTAACCATTCCCGGCTGCACGACGCGGAAATACCAGCCGGTCAGGTGCTGCTCGGCAATATAGGCGGCCATGCCATCGCAGCCGAAGCGGTCGTCGATCTTCCAGCACGGGCTGCGCGGCTGGCAGACCTGCAGGCGAGCTGCGCCGAGCCGGAAGATGTCGCCGATGCGAACCCGCGTTTCATCGAGCGTCGGGCTGGAAATATTTTCCCCGAGACTGCCGGGCTGCAACTGCGACGCAGCTTCGGGAAACTTCTCGGCGAGGCGCGCGTAGTGGACGGCCGGATAGAGATGGACGGCCTTTTCCGGGCCGCCGTGCACGCGGCGGTCGGCCTGCTGGTCGCCGGCGAAGCCTTCAGGGCCGAGTTGCAGCGCGGCGCGCACCGGCTGCTTGAACATGCCGGTCGGCCGTCCGCTGCCGGGGAGCGGGGCGATGCTGCCGATGAAGAGGGAGATGCTGGTCATGGTCGCGTGATTTTGCCATCAATCCCACAGCCATGCCGCGCCGCGCACCCCCGAGGAATCCCCATGTGCCGGCGGGACGATTCTTGTGTAGAAAACGTCGGAAAAAACGTGTGGACCGCAACAGGCCGGCAGGTTGCGGTAGAGGCGCTGCAGGTTCGACAGGCCGCCGCCGAGGACGACGACCTGCGGATCGAGCAGGTTGATGACGCCGGCCAGGGCGCGGCCGAGGCGCGCCTCGTAGCGTTGCAGGGTGGCTTCGCAGGCCGCGTCGCCGGCACTGGCGCGTCGGTCGATTTCCGCCGGATCGAGGGTTTCGCCAGTCTGCCGGTCGTGGTCGCGCGTCAGCGCCGGCCCGCACAGGTAGGTCTCGATGCAGCCATGGCGTCCGCAATAGCAGGCGGATAGCGGCAGGTCGGCGGCCTGCGGCAGGGGTAGCGGGTTGTGTCCCCATTCGCCGGCGATGGCGTTGGCCCCGGCGAGGATGTGACCATGGGCGACGATGCCGCCGCCGACGCCGGTGCCGAGGATGACGCCGAAGACTACCTCGGCGCCGCGCCCGGCGCCGTCGGCGGCTTCCGACAGGGTGAAGCAGTTGGCGTCGTTGGCCAGGCGTACCTCGCGCTGCAGCAGCGCTTCCAGGTCGGCGCGCAGCGGGCGGCCGATCAGGCGGGTCGAGTTGGCGTTCTTGATCAGGCCGCTCGCCCGCGATTCGGCACCGGGGATGCCGATGCCGACCGAGCCGCGCCGGCCGAGTTCGCTTTCAGCGGCTTTGACCAACCCGGCGACGGCGGCGATGGTCGCCGCGTAGTCGCCCTGCGGCGTCCGCAGCCGGCGGCGCAGCAGTTCCCGGCCGTCCGCCGCGAGGGCGATGACCTCCATCTTGGTGCCGCCAAGGTCGACGCCGATGCGCAGGCGGCTCAAACGCGGACCGCCACGCCCTTCACGTTGCCGTAGGTGGTGGTCATGGTGCGTAGCACGCTGCCGCCGGCTTCGAGCAGCAGCATGAAGAGGTTGCGCTCGGTGTACAGGCAGACCGGCCCGGTGATGCCGTATTTCTTGGCCATCGCCGGGGCGAGCGGGGCGTAGCGATCGCTGCTGTGCTGCTCGTGGCCGGGATAGCCGTCGCCGAGTTCCGAATGCAGGCCGTGGATCGACACGTAGAGCTTGCCGCCGATGCGCAGCTTGAGCAGCAGCTGGCGGATGACCGCGCGCGCGTGCTCGTAGCGCAGGGCGCACAGGCCGCGACGCACCATGATGATGTCGAACGGCTCGCCCGGCAGTTCGGCGGGCAGCTGGTCGAGCGTGCAGGGAAGGAAGCTGACTTCGTTGCCGATTCCGGCGGCCACGATGCGCCCCTCGATTTCCTGCTTGCGCGCCGGGTCGTCGCCGAGAACGACGCGAGCCTCCAGCTGGGCGAAGCGCCTGGCCAGTTCGCAGCGGCTGGCCGGGATGATCAGCACCGAGGTGCGGTGATCCACCCGCTGGCGCTTGAGACATTCCTCCAGCGCGTAGCGTTCGAGTTCATCGTTCCCCGACTCCAGGGGATTGGCGTTAATATTGGTCGTCATAGGCGGACTCTCCTGCAACCATTCTGCATGATGCGCGGGCAGTCTGACAACCTGAGGCACGGACAAGGCTGAGGAGCATTCCATGTTGGTCAAATTCCTATCGAGCGAAACCGGCGAGCTGATGATGTTCGCCGACGTGGCCGGCACCCTGTTGCGGGCGGTCGGCAAGGAGACGACGCGGCGCGGCACCTTCACCCGCGACGAGATGCTGCCCGCCGCGCAGCTGCTGCGCGCCGCCGTCGCGCGCGGCGAAGGCGGCGCTCAGGCGGAGGAAGTGGACGAAGGGGGCGAGCCGCCGGTGGCGCTCGGCCCGCGCGCCTGGCCGTTGATCGACATGCTGGAGCGCTCGGCCAGGGGCGACGCGCAGGCCAACATCGTCTGGGAAGCGGCGGCGGATTTCTAGGGCGAATCTCGGGCCAATTGCCGGCCCGCGCCGTCCGGGCGGTTACCGGAAACGCGCCTCGGGCGGACCCGCGACCGGCGCCGGGTCAGCCCTTGCGGCGGGCGTCGGCCTTCTTGCGCCAGCGGGCGGCGTCGGCCGCGCTTGGTTCGGCAAACTTGCCGCCACCGGCGTTGGCCATATGGACGACGGCGCGCGCCACCTCTAGATCGCTCAGCTGCGGGTTGCCGCCCATCGCCGGCATCTTGCGCACGCCGCGCAGGGCGGCTGGCACCAGGTCGTTCAGCCCCTCGCGGACCAGCTTTCCCCAGGCCTTGGCATCGCCGAAACGCGGGGCGTTGTCCTTGCCGCTGCCGTGGCACTCGATGCAGACGGCCTGATAGACCTCGGCGCCGCTTTTTTCCTGGGCCACGACGGTCGGCGACAGGGCGGCGATGAGCGGAAGCAGGAGGAGGGGATGGAGACGCATGATCGATTTTCCGGGAGGACAAGCCGCCAGTTTAATTGGCGGCGATAATCCCGGCATGGAATTTCTGCGCCTGCTGATTTTCGCCTGTTTCTGGGCGTCGACCGCAACGGCCCTGGCGGTGCCGCAGGTGGCCGTCGATGTCGGCCACACGCTCGCCGATCCCGGGGCCAGCAGCGCGCGCGGACGCAGCGAATTTGCTTACAACCTCGATTTTGCCCGCTTGCTGGCCGCCGCCCTGCGCGCCGAAAGGCTGGATGTCCTCGAGGTCAATTTCGCCGGCGCCATCGGCAGCCTGGCCGAGCGCCCGGCGCAGGCGCGCGGCAGCGACTTCCTCATTTCCGTCCACCATGACTCGATCAGCCCGGAATACCTGCAATTCTGGGACTGGGACGGCGAGGAAATGAGCCATACGACGCTCAAGCGCGGCTTCGGCATCTTCGTCTCGCGGCGCAACCCCGACCTCGCCGGCAGCTTGCGCTGCGCCTCGGCGATCGGCGCCCGGCTGCGCCGCACCGGCTTCGTGCCGACGCCCTGGCACGGGCGCAAGCACCAGCCGGCCGATGCCGACAACGGCGTCTGGTTCTACGACAACCTGGTCGTCCTGCACAAGGCGACCTTTCCGGCCGTGCTGTTCGAGGCCGGCGTCATCAAGCACCGCGAGGAGGAGCTGGAACTGCTCGATGGCGACCGCCAGGCACGCATGGCCGATGCCGTGGCGACCGGCATCGCCGCCTGCCTGGCGGTCGGGGCGAACTGACGAGGCAGCGGCTAGCCGTCGCGCGCCCTACAGGAATATCGGTTCGGGCGTGAGGTCGACGGCGAACTTGTCGCGCACCGCCGCCTGAACCGCCGCCATCGTCCGCCGGACGTCGGCGCCCGTCGCCCCGCCGCAATTGACCAGCACCAGTGCCTGCTTTTCGTACATACCGACCGGGCCGAGATTCCTGCCCTTCCATCCGGCCTGTTCGATCAGCCAGCCGGCCGCCAGCTTGACGCGGCCGTCGGCCTGCGGATAGCGCGGCAGGCCCGGATGGGCGGCGGCCAGCGCGGCTGCCCGGGCGGCGTCGACCACCGGGTTGTGGAAGAAGCTGCCGGCGTTCGGTGTCGTCGCCGGGTCCGGCAACTTGCGCCGGCGGATGGCGACGATGGCGTCGGCGACGTCGCGCGGTGTCGGCGCGGCGATCCGTTGGGCGGCCAGTTCCTGGGCGACGTCGGCGTAGCGCAGGTTGCCCGTCCACACCTTGGGCAGGCGGAAGACGACGGCGGTGATCGCCACGCGCCCGTTGAGATGCCAGCCTTCCTGCTTGAACAGGCTGTCGCGGTAGGCGAAACGGCATTCGTTGCGGTCGACAGTGAAAAATGCCTGTTTTTCGAAATCCCAGGCGGTCAGGGAATGGAATCGTTCGGCGACCTCCAGCCCGTAGGCGCCGATGTTCTGGATCGGCGCGGCGCCCACGGTGCCGGGAATCAGGCTCAGGTTTTCCAGCCCCGGCCAGCCCTGCGCCAGCGTCCATTGCACGAAATCGTGCCAGTTCTCGCCGGCACCGGCCGCGACGTACCAGGCATCGGCATCCTCCGTGAGCAGGCGTCTGCCGGGAATGGCCATGTGTACCACCAGCCCGTCGAAATCGCCGTTCAGCACCAGGTTGCTGCCGCCGCCGAGGACGAAGCGCGGCGTTTCGCGCAGTTCCGGGGCGGTGAGTTGCGCGGCGTCGTCGATGCTGGCAAAGCGCGCCGCCCGGGCCGGCAGGGCGAGGGTGTTGCGCGCCGCGAGATCGACGCCGTGCCGCAGGATCACAGCAACGGCGCCAGCCAGTATTCGGCGTCCCTGAGACTCATGCCCTTGCGTCCGGCCCAGTCCGCGAGCTGATCGTGGCCGATCTTGGGGATGGCGAAATACTGCGCCGCCGGGTGGCCGATGTAGAAGCCCGAGACGGATGCGGCCGGCGTCATAGCGCAGGATTCGGTAAGTCCCATGCCGGCGTTGCCGGGGGCGTCGAGCAGGGCGAACAGGTCGCGCTTGGCGGTGTGGTCCGGGCAGGCCGGGTAGCCGGGGGCGGGGCGGATGCCCTTGTATTGCTCGGCGATCAGCGCGTCGTTGTCCAGGTTCTCGTCGCCGGCATAGCCCCAGTAGTGGGTGCGCACGCGCAGGTGCAGCCATTCGGCGGCGGCCTCGGCGAGACGGTCGGCGAGGGCCTTGAGCATGATCGCCGAGTAGTCGTCGTGCGCCGCCTCGAATTCGGCGATCCGGCTTTCGATGCCGAGACCAGCGGTCACCGCGAAGGCGCCGACGTAGTCGCGCTCGCCGACGAAATCGGCGAGCGCCAGGTTGAAGCGGCCCTTGGGCTGCTTGTGCTGCTGGCGCAGGCCGACCCAGCGGGCCAGTTCGCGCGTCCGTTCCTCGTCGCCGTAGATGACGATGTCCTCGTTCTCGCCGCGCGCGGGGTAGAGGCCGAACACGGCGCGGGCGGTCAGCCAGTTTTCGCCGACGATCCGGGCCAGCATGGCCTTGGCGTCGGCGAACAGCTGGCGGGCGGTTTCGCCGACCGCTTCGTTTTCCAGGATGGCCGGGTAGCGGCCGGCCAGGTCCCAGCTCTGGAAGAAGGGCGACCAGTCGATGAAGAGGGCGAGGTCCTCGAGTTCGAGCGTGATCGCCTGCAGCCCGAGCTGGTTCGGGATGAGCGGCGCATAGGGCTGGTTCCACGTGAAACGGTTGGCGCGCGCGTCGGCCAGCGAAACCAGCGTGGCGCCCTTGCGCCCGGCGTGCTCGGCGCGGACGCCGGCGTATTCGGCGACGATTTCCTGCTTGTAGGCGTCGCGCTGGTCGGCCGAGAGCAGCTTGGTGGCGACGCCGACGGCGCGCGAGGCGTCGGGCACGTAGACGACGGCGCCCTCGTAATTGGGCGCGATCTTGATCGCCGTGTGGGCGCGGCTGGTGGTGGCGCCGCCGATCAGCAGCGGCTGCTCCATGCCCTGGCGCTGCATCTCGCCGGCGACATGCGACATTTCCTCGAGTGACGGGGTGATCAGGCCGGAGAGGCCGATGATGTCCACCCTGTGTTCGCGCGCGGCCTGCAGGATGTTTTCGCAGGACACCATGACGCCGAGGTCGATGACGTCGTAGCCGTTGCAGCCGAGGACGACGCCGACGATGTTCTTGCCGATGTCGTGCACGTCGCCCTTGACCGTGGCCATCAGGATCTTGCCCTTGGAGCCGAGGCCGGTGCGCGATTTTTCGGCTTCGATGAAGGGTAGCAGGTGGGCGACCGCCTGCTTCATGACACGGGCCGACTTGACCACCTGCGGCAGGAACATCTTGCCGGCGCCGAATAGGTCGCCGACGTGGTTCATGCCGGCCATCAGCGGGCCTTCGATGACGGCGAGCGGCGGCTTGCCTTCGCTTTCCAGTTTGGCGCGCACCTCTTCGGTATCGGCGACGACGAAATCGGTGATGCCCTTGATCAGCGCATATTCCAGCCGTTTCTCGACGGATTTCTCGCGCCACGAAAGATCGGGGCCGCTGTCCCTGGACTTGCCTTCCTTGACCGTTTGCGCGAACTCGACCAGCGCCTCGCCGGCGCCGGGATTCCTGTTCAGCACGACGTCCTCGACCTTCCCGCGCAACGTCGCTTCGAGGTCGTCATAGACGCCGAGCATGCCGGCGTTGACGATGCCCATGGTCATGCCGGCGCGGATCGCGTGGTAGAGGAAGACGGTGTGGATCGCCTCGCGCACCGGGTCGTTGCCGCGGAAGCTGAAGGAAACGTTGGAAACGCCGCCGGAAACGTGGGCGTGCGGCAGGTTCTGCTTGATCCAGCGCGTCGCCTCGATGAAATCGACGGCGTAGTTGTCGTGCTCGGGAATGCCGGTGGCGATGGCGAAGATGTTGGGATCGAAGATGATGTCCTCGGCCGGGAAGCCGATGCCGGTCAGCAAATCGTAGGCGCGCCGGCAGATTTCGGTCTTGCGGGCGAAGGTGTCGGCCTGGCCCTGCTCGTCGAAGGCCATGACGATGACCGCGGCGCCGTAGCGGCGTGCTTGGCGGGCCTGTTCGAGGAACTTGGCCTCGCCTTCCTTCATCGAGATCGAATTGACGATGCCCTTGCCCTGGATGCACTTGAGGCCGGCCTCGATGACGTCCCATTTCGACGAGTCGATCATGATCGGCACCCGGGAGATGTCCGGCTCGGAGGCGATGAGCTTGAGGAAGCGGTCCATCGCGGCGAGCGAATCGAGCATCGCCTCGTCCATGTTGATGTCTATGACCTGGGCGCCGTTGTCGACCTGCTGGCGGGCGACGGCCAGCGCGTCGTCGAAGCGGCCTTCGAGGATCATCCGGGCGAAGGCCTTGGAGCCGGTGACGTTGGTCCGTTCGCCGACGTTCACGTAGAGCGAATCGGCGCCGACGTTGAACGGTTCCAGTCCGGACAGGCGCAGTTTCCGCTCGATTTCCGGCACTTTTCGCGGGTCGACCGCAGCGACCCGCTCGGCGATCGCCGCGATGTGCTCGGGCGCGGTGCCGCAGCAGCCGCCGACGATGTTGACGATGCCGGTCTGCGCCCAGCTCCCGATCTCGTCGGCCAGCATCTCGGGCATCTCGTCGTAGCCGCCGAAGGCGTTGGGCAGGCCGGCGTTGGGGTGGGCCGAGACGAAGCAGTCGCAGACGCGCGAGAGTTCCTCGACGTACTGGCGCAGCTCCTTGGCGCCGAGCGCGCAGTTGAGGCCGAAGGACAGCGGCCGGATGTGGTTCAGCGAATTCCAGAAGGCTTCGGCGGTCTGCCCGGAGAGCGTGCGGCCGGAAGCGTCGGTGATGGTGCCGGAGATCATCACCGGCCAGCGGCGGCCGGTGCGCTCGAAGAAGGTCTCAAGGGCGAACAGCGCAGCCTTGGCGTTCAGCGTGTCGAATACCGTCTCGACCAGCAGGATGTCGGCGCCGCCCTCGACCAGCCCGGTGATCGCCTCGAAGTAGTTGGCGACCAGCTCGTCAAAACTGACGTTGCGGTAGCCGGGGTCGTTGACGTCCGGCGAGATCGACGCCGTGCGGCTGGTCGGGCCGAGGACGCCGGCGACGAAGCGCGGCTTGCCCGGGTTGGCGGCGGTGAATTCGTCGCACAGCCGGCGGGCCAGCGCGGCGCCCTCGAAGTTCAGCTCGTAGACGATCTCGGTCAGGTTGTAGTCGGCCTGCGAGACGGCGGTCGAGTTGAAGGTGCAGGTTTCCAGGATGTCGGCGCCGGCTTCCAGGTACTCGCGGTGGATGTCGCCGATGACGTCGGGCCGGGTCAGCACCAGCAGGTCGTTGTTGCCCTTGAGGTCGTGCGGGTGGTCGGCGAAGCGTTCGCCGCGGTAGTCGGCCTCGAGCAGCCCGCGGCGCTGGATCATCGTGCCCATGGCGCCGTCGAGGACGAGCAGGCGCTGCTGCAGGAGGGATTGGAGTTCGGCGGAGCGGTCGGGCTGCATCATGATTACCTCGGCAAGACAAACGTGCGCCGGAGACGCCGCAAAAAGCAAACGGCGTCACAAACCGGCAGGGTTTGCGAGCGCCGTTGATCGTTGCCGAGCCTGGCCCCGAAATTCACGGGTGGGCATGAAAAGGGTCGCAGCGCTCCTCGGCAGGGGGCCTAGTTTACTGTCCGCGCCGCCGGCTGCCAAGCGCCTTGATTTGTCTAGGCTTTCATCGCGACACGTTTGCCGGCCTTGGTGACCAGCCCGCTGCCGGTGTCGAAGAAGACGTTGAAATAGGTTTCCTCGTTGTGCGGAATGCCCTCGATCCGCCATTCCCAGACTTCCTCGCGCAGGTTGGCGAAGGTTTCGACGCGCGCCGGCTGGCCGAGCAGGCGGCGGATCCGGTCGCGGTCCATGCCCGGCTGGACCCGGGCGTAGTTGGCCTCGTTCAGCACCTGGTCGACCGTCCGCACGATCTGGTCGGGGCCGAAGGTGATCATGTAGCAATGCACGCCGCTCGGCTGGCGGGTGAATTCCCAGGTCACGCTGCCGTCGTCGTTGCGGAACTCGAACCCGGGATTGCCCATTCGGGCGCGCACCTCGGCGGCGCTCGTGACGCCCGGCTTGATGTCCTGCAGGACGAGGCTGTCGCAGCCGGGGAGGATGGCGGCGATGGCGGCGACGGCGGCGGTGATCCAGTTGCCTGATTTCATGCCCGGAGTTTACGCCATTCCGCGCTTGCTTCCATAATATTGGTATCCCCTGATTTACGGATATGCCCATGCAACATCTCGATCCCGTCGCCGCCCATGCCTTCCTGCAGGCGCATCCGCGGGCGCTATTGGTCGATTGCCGGACGGAAATCGAGCACATGTACGTTGGCCATCCGGTCGGCGCCGAGCACGTCGCCTGGCAGGAGGCGCCGGACTGGGAAATTGACCCCGAATTCGCCGACAAGGTGAAGTGGCTGGTCGGCGGCGACCTGGAGCGTCCGGTGTTGCTGATCTGCCGCAGCGGCCACCGCTCGGTCTATGCCGGCGAGGCGCTGGAAGCCGCCGGTTTCGCCGCGGTGATCAACGTGCTCGAGGGCTTCGAGGGGCCGCTCGATGACGAATTTCACCGCGGCACCCTGGGCGGCTGGCGCCACCGCGGGCTACCGTGGCAGCAGTCGTAGCTTCTGGTGGGCGCCGGCGGCCAGGCCGCCGAGCGTCATCAGGCCGGCCATGCCGAGGGCCAAGGTCAGCGTCGAGCCCCAGAGCAGCGGCGCGATCAGGGCGGCCGCCAGGCTGTTGAAGCCGGACTGGAAGAAGGTCTGGCAGGAGGCGGCCAGCCCGCGCTGCGCCGGAAAGGGGTCGAGGGCGTAGAGGGTCAGGGTGGGCATCGCCAGCGACATGCCCAGGGTGTATGCGCACAGCGGCATGACGCTCCACGGCAGGGCCGGCGGCAGAGCCAGGTTGAGACCCAGATTGGCGAGCGCGGCGCTGCCCATCACCAGGTAGCCGAGGGCGATGGTGCGCCCGCGCGCGACCTTCCCGGCCTGTCGTCCGGAAAGCCACGATCCGCTCATCAGTCCGGCCATGGCCGGGCCGAACAGCCAGAGAAACCCGGTTTCGTGGATGCCGAGATGCCGCATCAGGAAGACCGGCGCCGACAGCACGTAGATGAAGAAGCCGGCGAAATTGAGTGAGAGGGCGGCGCAGGCGAGCAGGAAGGGCGGCGAAGTCATCACCTTCCAGTAGGTGCGCCCAAGATAGGCGGGCCGCAGGGATTGTCGCCGCTCCGGCGGCAGGGTTTCCGGTAGCAGCTTCCAGCAGGCCAGCCAGAGTGCTGCGGTCGACAGCACCAGGAAGGCAAAAACCGAGCGCCAGCCGAACAGGGTCTGCAGCCAGCCGCCGATCACCGGCGCGATGGCCGGCGCCAGGGCGAACATCATGGTGATCTGCGACATCAGGCGTTGCGCCGCGGCACCGTCGAACAGGTCGCGGACGATGGCGCGGCTGATGACGATGCCGGCGCCCGCCGTGACGCCCTGCATCGCCCGCCAGAACCAGAGCTGTTCGATGCGGGTGGCGAAGGCGCAGCCGGCCGAGGCGGCGGCGAACAGCGCGAGGGCCAGGAGGATGATGCGGCGGCGGCCGAAGCGGTCGGACAGCGCGCCATGCCACAGCGTCATCGCGGCGAAGGCCGCGAGATAGGCGGAGAGTGTCTGCTGGACCTCGAGCGGCGTGGCCCCGAGGGTGGCGCCGATTTCATGGAAGGACGGCAGGTAGGTGTCGATCGAGAACGGACCGAGCGCCGCCATCGACGCCAGCAGCAAGGCGATGGCGCGGGTGGACGGCGCCTTCCCGTCAGCCACCGGAGAGGCGCCGGTACTGGATGGCCTCGGCAACATGGGCGGCGCCGACGGTGGGGCTGTCGGCGAGGTCGGCGACGGTGCGCGCGACCTTGAGGATGCGGTGCCAGGCGCGCGCCGAGAGGTCCAGCCGCTGGCTCGCCTGCCTGAGCAGGCCGGCGCCGGCGGCGTCGGGCATGCAATGGACGTCGACCTCGGCGGCGCTCAGCCGGGCGTTCGGCTTTTGCTGGCGCGCCCGTTGCAGCGCCTGCGCGGCCACTACTCGTCCGCGTACCGTCGCCGACGATTCGCCGTCGCCCTTCCCGGCGAGCGCCTCGGCCGGCAGGGCGGGAACTTCGATCAGCAGATCGATGCGGTCGAGGAAGGGGCCGGAGAGCTTGCCGCGGTAACGGGCGATCTGGTCCGGGGTGCACCGGCACTTGCCGTTGCTGTGGCCGCTGAAGCCGCAGGGGCAGGGATTCATCGCCGCGACCAGCTGGAATTCGGCCGGGAACTCGGCATGGCGGGCGGCGCGGGCGATGTGGATGCGCCCCGATTCGAGCGGCTCGCGCAGGGTTTCCAGCACCTTGCGATCGAATTCCGGCAGTTCGTCGAGGAACACGACGCCCTGGTGCGCCAGCGAGATCTCGCCGGGGCGCGGCGGGTTGCCGCCGCCGACCAGGGCGACCGCCGACGCCGTATGGTGCGGTGCACGATAGGGGCGCTGGCCGAAGCGTTCGGGGCGGAACTGCCCGACCAGCGACAGCACGGCGGCCGACGCCTTGGCCGCCTCGACATCGAGCGCCGGCATCAGCCCGGGCAGGCGGGCGGCGAGCATCGACTTGCCGGAACCCGGCGGGCCGATCATCAGCAGCGAGTGGTTGCCGGCGGCGGCGATCTCGAGCGCCCGCTTGGCCTGGCTCTGGCCGCGCACCTCGCCGAGGTCGGCGAAAACCGGCTGATTTTCGAAGTCGACCGCAGCCGGCCGCGGCAGCAGCTGTTGGCCGCCAAGGTGAGCGCACACTTCGAGCAGGGAGCGCGCCGAGTAGATGTTCTCGCTGCCGGTCAGCGCCGCTTCGCGGGCGCTGGCCTCGGGCAGGATGAAGGCCTTGCCGTTGGCTGCCGACTGCAGGACCATGGCCAGCGCGCCGCGCACCGGACGCAGTTCGCCGGATAGCGACAGTTCGCCGGCAAACTCGCAGGCATCCAGCGCCGGCGCCGGAATCTGGCCGCTGGCAGCCAGGATGCCGAGGGCGATCGGCAGGTCGAAGCGCCCGGATTCCTTGGGCAGGTCGGCCGGCGCCAGATTGACGGTGATGCGCTTCTGCGGGAATTCGAAGCCGGAATTGACGATCGCGGCGCGCACCCGGTCACGCGCTTCCTTGACTTCGGTATCGGGAAGGCCGACCAGCGTGAACGCCGGCAGGCCGCTGGCCAGGTGGGCTTCGACCAGCACCGGGGGCGCCTGCAGGCCGTCCAGCCCCCGGCTGTGCGCGACGGCGAGCGCCATGGCCGCCTACTGTCCCGCGCGGGCTTTTTCCAGCGCCTCGACGCGGGCTTCGAGTTCCTTCAGCTTCTCGCGGGTGCGCGCCAGCACCTGCGCCTGAATGTCGAATTCCTCGCGGGTGACCAGATCGAGCTTGGCCAGCAGGCCGCTCACGACCGCCTTGGCATTTTTTTCAAAATCCTTGGCCGGCGAATTGGCGAGCAGGGAGCTCATCTTGTTGCCGATATCTTCGAGTGTTTTCGGGTCGAGCATGGGGTTCCTCCGTGGCTTTCGAGTGTATCACAGCGCCGGTCGGCCCCATTTTGGTCAGACCGCCCGCCCGTGGTGCGTAACAATGTGTAACCGCACCTGTTTGGTGCGCCGCCTTGGTGCATGGCTTGCCACCCCGGGATCAATCCCATGATTTGAATCAAAAAAATTGCCTGGCACGGGTTCTGCTAATGCTGTGCTGCACAATTTTCTTTTTCTTTTTTTACCTTGACTGCAGGAGAGACACCATGAAGAAGTCCCTGATCGCCTTGGCCTTGGCTGGCGCCTTTGCCGTTCCGGCTTACGCCCAAACGTCGTCGTCCGACGCAACGGGCGCCCCCCCGGCCGCCGAACCGGCGGGCCCGCACACCTTGACCGGCAACATGACCATTGCCTCGAGCTATCGTTTCCGTGGTATCGACCAGACCTTCGGCAAGCCGGCCCTCCAGGGTGGTATCGATTACTCGCACGAGAGCGGCATCTACGTCGGTAACTGGAACTCCAACGTTTCCTCCGGCGCCGGCTTCCCGGAAGGCAACCTGGAAATGGACTTCTACGGCGGCTGGAAGAAGAGCTTTGGCGACTTCGGCCTCGACCTCGGCGGTATCTATTACTACTACCCGGGTTCCAATGCCAGCCCGCTGTCCTACACGAACTCCAAGGATCTGGGCGCCTCGTCCAGCGGTACCGTCCATAACGGCGAACTCTACATCGGCGCCAGCTGGAAATTCATCTCGCTGAAGTACAACTACGCGATCACCGACTACTTCAGCCTGCCGGACTCCAAGGGCACCAGCTATCTCGACCTGTCGGCCAACTACGATCTGGGCGACGGCTGGGGCATCCAGGCCCACGTCGGCCACCTGTACGCCTCGAAGTACAAGTATGCCGGCACCACCGGCAGCGACGACATCAGCTACACCGACTGGAAACTGGGCGTGACCAAGGACTTCAGCGGCTGGGTGGTCGGTCTCGCCTATATCGATACCAATGCCAAGGGTGATTGCGGCAGCGCCGAGTTCTACTGCTTCTCCAATTCCCTCAACGCCAACGGCGGCCTGGGCTCGAAGACCAAGGATGCCGGCCGCGGTATTGGTGTGATCTCCGTGTCCAAGACCTTCTAATCCAGCCTGAACCTTCCCCGCCGGTGACCCGGCCGGCGCCAGCGGGGAAGTGCCAATGTCAATTCTTTTGGGGAACTAGCCATGAAATTCGTAACCGCCATCATCAAGCCGTTCAAGCTTGACGAAGTGCGTGAAGCCTTGTCCGCCATCGGCGTGCAGGGCGTCACGGTCACTGAAGTGAAAGGTTTCGGCCGGCAGAAAGGGCACACCGAGTTGTATCGGGGCGCCGAATATGTCGTCGATTTCCTGCCCAAGGTCAAGATCGAAGCCGCAGTGAAGGCCGACCAGATCGACCAGGTCATCGAAGCCATCGAGAAATCCGCCAGCACCGGCAAGATCGGCGACGGCAAGATCTTCGTCTTCGACCTCGAACAAGTCATTCGTATCCGTACCGGCGAAACCGGTACCGATGCCCTGTAAGGAGCGCAACATGAAACGCGTATTTGCATTGCTGGCCCTGGTCGGCGCGGTCGCCTTCGGCGCACCGGCCTGGGCGGAGGAAAAGGCCGCTCCCGCGGCTCCGGCGGCCACCGCGCCTGCGGCCGCGGCTGCTGCGGCGGCACCCGCCGCGGCCGATGCCGCCGCACCGGCCGAAGCTGCGCCGGCGCTGGTTCCCAACAAGGGCGACAACGCCTGGGTCATGATGAGCGCCGCGCTCGTCATCCTGATGTCGATCCCCGGCCTGGCGCTGTTCTACGGCGGTCTGGTCCGTTCGAAGAACATGTTGTCGGTGCTCATGCAGGTCTTCGTCGTCTTCTCGATGATTACCGTGCTCTGGGTGGTCTATGGCTACTCGGCGGCGTTCACCGAGGGCAACGAGTTCTTCGGAGTCCTCGACAAGCTCTTCCTGAAGGGTGTGACGCCGGAATCGGTGGGCGCGACCTTCTCCAAGGGCGTGGTCATCTCCGAACTGGCCTTCGTGATCTTCCAGGGCGCCTTCGCGGCCATCACCTGCGGCCTGATCGTCGGCGCCTTCGCCGAGCGTGCCAAGTTCTCCGCCATCCTCGTCTTCATGGTGATCTGGTTCACGCTGTCCTACATCCCGATGGCGCACATGGTCTGGTACTGGGCGGGCCCGGACGCCTACACCGACGCCGCCGCGGCTGAAGCGGCCGGCAAGACCGCCGGCTTCCTGTTCCAGAAGGGTGCGCTCGACTTTGCCGGCGGTACCGTCGTGCATATCAACGCAGCCATCGCCGGTCTGGTCGGTGCCTACATGGTCGGCAAGCGTACCGGTCTGGGCAACGTCGCCATGGCCCCGCACTCCCTGACCTTCACGATGATCGGTGCCTCCCTGCTGTGGTTCGGCTGGTTCGGCTTCAACGCCGGTTCCGCCCTCGAGGCTTCCGGCGGCGCTGCCCTGGCCATGGTCAATACCTGGCTGGCTACCGCTTGCGCGGCACTGTCCTGGATGTTCGCCGAATGGATCATCAAGGGTAAGCCCTCGATGCTGGGTGCCGCTTCCGGCGCTGTCGCCGGCCTCGTGGCGATCACTCCGGCTGCCGGCTTCGTCGGTGTCATGGGTGCCATCGTCATCGGCCTGCTGGCGGGCATCGTCTGCCTGTGGGGCGTCAATGGCCTGAAGAAGCTGCTCGGTGCGGACGACTCGCTCGACGTCTTCGGCGTCCATGGCGTCGGCGGCATCCTCGGCGCCATCCTGACCGGCGTCTTCGTCGATCCGGCCCTCGGCGGCACGGGCGTCTATGACTACGTGGCCAACAAGGTCGGTGACTTCGACATGACCACGCAAGTCATTTCCCAGCTGTGGGGCGTCGGTACCGTCGTCGTCTGGTCGGGCGTCGTCTCCATCGTCGCCTACAAGCTGGTGGATATCGTCATCGGCCTGCGTGTGCCGGAAGACGAGGAGCGCGAAGGTCTCGACCTCACCTCCCACGGCGAAACCGCCTACCACCACTAAGCACGGGATTTTCAGTCTCTCTCCCTTCGGGCACCTTCGGGTGCCCGTTTTTTTTGTTTCCTTTCGAGGACGATTTTCTGGCTGTGACGGGCGCCGGATGCAATAATCCGGGTCTGACACCTGCATGACATCTTCCTGCCAACCTGACAACGCCATAGGGCCGCGCTACGGTTTCACATCGAAACAAAATGAAAATCTCCATCGACACCCTGCGCCTCGGCGCACTTCTTCTTGCCACCGCCGGCAGCAGCGGCGTCGCCTTCGCCCAGAAGCCGCCGGCGACCCCGGCCGACTGCCGCAACATCGCGGCGAGCATGGAACGGCTGGCCTGCTACGACGCCGCGGTCGGACGATCCGAAACATCGGCCAGGGAATCCGCCAACCCCGCTGCCGCACCGGCGCCCGGGCCGGTCGTTTCCGGTGACCCGGCAGCCGCCGGTACCACCTTGGCGGCGGCCGGCCAGGCGCCTTCGGCGCCATCGATCATCGACGCGACGTGGGGTTTCGATCCCGCCTCGCCACGCTACGACATCAGTTTCCACAACTCGAACTACCTGCTTTTCGGTCGTTACACGGACCACGTCAACAACGCGCCCTACATGCCGCTGTTCCAGGCTGCCGGGCAGCCGCAGGAAAATCTCAACGACATCGAGGCAAAGTTCCAGATCAGCTTCAAGGCGCGCGTGTGGACGACCGACGACCGGCGCTGGGGCGTCTGGGCAGCCTACACCCAGCAGAGCCAGTGGCAGGTCTACAACGGCGACGTGTCGCGGCCGTTCCGCGAGAACAACTACATGCCCGAGGTGTTCGTCAGTTACCGCCCGGATGTCGATCTCGGCGGCGGCTTCAACTGGAAGCTCCTGAATGTCGGCTACAACCATCAGTCGAATGGCCGTACCGACGTGCTGTCGCGCAGCTGGGACCGACTCTTCGCCACGGTCGGCGTCGAGCGGGAAAATCTCGCCCTTTACGCTACCGCCTGGTACCGCCTTCCCGAAAGTGCGAGCCAGGACGACAATCCGGACATCACCGACTACTACGGCTACGGCGAGCTGAGCGCCCTGTACCGCTGGCGCGGCAACAGCTTCAAGCTTTCGGCGCGTGGCAACGTGGCCACCGGCAAGGGTTCCGTGCAGGCCGGCTGGTTCACGCCGCCGCTGTTCGGTCCGTTGCGCGGCTACGTGCAGGTCTTTTCGGGCTATGGCGAGAGCCTGATCGACTACAACTGGAACCAGACCACCGTCGGAGCGGGTATCGCCCTGAACGACGGGTTCTAATCTTCCCGCAGTAAATCTTCCCGGAGTAGTCTGGGACCGCTGTTCTCGTCGGACGGGAACAGCGGGAACCAGCCCTGCTCGGGGGGCGGGTAGATGCAGTTGCGGCCGGCGGCCTTGGCCTTGTAGAGCGCGTCGTCGGCGCACAGGGTGGCGTGGTCGAGGGTTTCGTCGCCGCCGATGCAGGCCGCGACGCCGCAGCTGATCGAGAGGCGGACGAAGCCGCGCGGATTGTTGATCAGGATCTCGTTGACCGCCTTGCGGATCCGCTCGGCGACCAGATAGGCGCCATCCGTCGAGGTTTCCGGCAGCAGCAGGCGGAACTCGTCGCCGCCGGCGCGCGCGAAGATGTCCTGTTCGCGCAGGTTGTCCTTCACGACGGCGACGAACTGGCGCAGCGCCTCGTCGCCGGCGGCGTGTCCGAGGCTGTCGTTGATTTCCTTGAAGTGGTCGATGTCCATCACGACCAGCGCCAGGTCGCCGCCGTTGCGGGTAAGGCGGGAGAGTTCGTGCTGCGCGAGTTCGTAGAAGGTGCGCAGGTTGTAGGCGCCGGTCAGGAAGTCGGTCGCCGCCAGGATTTCGAGGCGCTGCTCCAGCGCCTTGCGCTCCGAGATGTCGAGCATGGCGCCGACGATGCCGTCCGGCTGGCCGGCCGAATCGTTGAATACCGCCTTGTGGAAGATGACGTCGCGGACATTGCCGTCGGCATAGCGGACGCGGGTTTCATAGGTCTGGGTGCCGCCCTTCGCGAGGTGGTCGATATCCGATTTTTCATAGACCCGGGCCATCTCCTCGCTGGCGATGTCGAACACCGTCTTGCCGACGATCTCGCTGGCCGGCAGCCCGATGAAGTCCTCGAACGCCTTGTTGCAGGCCGTGTAGCGGCGCTCGCGGTTCTTGATGAAGATCGGGATCGGCAGGGTGTCCACGGTAGCCTGCAGGCGCAGCAGTTGCGCGAGGGGCAGGCCGGGCGGCACCTCGTGGCAGGCGATGCGCGGCTGCCGCTCGAGCCGGGCGACGATCAGCGCGATGCGATCACCGTCGTCCATCGCGCAGCAGTCGAAGGCGTCGCTGCCGACAATGCGGCGCGCCAGCACCGGGTCATAGGGGTCGAGCAGGACAACATGCGGAAAATCGCTCGGGCACATCGGGTGAAAGCGTTGCCGCCAGTCGCTGTGGGCAGCTTCGCCGTCGATCGCGACGAGGACCGCCAGCGCTGCGTTGGCTTCCGCGCACTGGCCGTCCGGATTGGGACTGACCGCCACTAGGCCCGGCAAGGCAGGCAACGCCGCCCGCTTGCGCTTACGCAAGTCGAGGAACAGCAGGCGTGGCGGGTGCAGAACTTCCGGCATGGAATTTTCCCAGTGATGGCGGATTCCATATTAGGAGTCGGTTATTCGGCATGACAGGAAATATTTCTCACTGGCGACCGATGAAATCGGGGAGTTTTCGTGTCAGCGTGAAATATTCCGCGCTTCGCCGTCGTAGGCGAACGGAATTTTCATAGTTGTACGGCATGACGGCCGTCCGGTGGCCGGGGCGGCTTTTGCCCCAGAACCCGGGTCGACCGCAGCAGGCGGGTCAGCGGAAGACGACGGTCTTGTTGCCGTGCACCAGCACCCGGTCTTCGAGGTGGTAGCGCAGGCCGCGGGCGAGCACCGTCTTCTCGATGTCCTTGCCGTAGCGCACCATGTCTTCCGGCGAGTCGGAATGGTCGATGCGGATGACGTCCTGCTCGATGATCGGGCCGGCGTCGAGTTCGCTGGTGACGTAGTGGCAGGTGGCGCCGATCAGCTTGACGCCGCGCGTGTAGGCCTGGTGGTAGGGCTTGGCGCCGGCGAAGCTGGGCAGGAAGGAGTGGTGGATGTTGATGATTCGGCCGGCCAGCGCGTCGCACAGCTCGGGCGACAGGATCTGCATGTAGCGGGCGAGCACCATGGTGTCGCCGCGCACGTCGTCGAAAATGCGCTGGACCTCGGCGTAGGCGGCCTGCTTGTTGTCGCCGGTGACCGGGACGTGATGGAAGGGGATGCCGTGCCACTCGACGAAGCCGCGGAAGGTGTCGTGGTTGGAGATGACGCAAGGGATCTCGATGTCGAGTTCCTTGGCCTGCCAGCGCGCCAGCAGGTCGTAGAGGCAGTGCTCCTGCTTGGAGACGAGGACGACGACGCGTTTCTTGACCGCGCTGTCGCTGATCCGCCAGGTCATCTGCAGCGGCGTCGCCACTTCCTTGCCGAAACGCTCACGGAATTCGGCGAGCAGGAAGGGCAGCGAATCGGCCTTGATCTCGATGCGCATGAAATAACGGCCGGTCAGCGCGTCGGCGTGGAAACTCGACTCGAGTATCCAGCCGCCGCTCTGCGCGATGAAGCCGGAAACCTTGGCGATGATGCCGACCTGGTCGGGGCAGGAGGCGGACAGGGTATAGAAACGGTCGCGGTGCATGGCTTGATATGGCCGGCTATGAGCGGAAAGAGCGAGCCCCCTTGGAGGGCGGCGAACGCAGTGAGCGGGGGTGGGGCAAATTGCCGAAGGCTTGCGCCAAGGTCAGGCGACCTTGGCGAATGCCTTGTCGATCTCGGCGCGCAGTTCGTCGTAGGTCCGCGTTACCGGGAACTGCGGGAATTCGCGGATGACGTTCTCCGGCGGGTGGAACAGGATGCCGCCGTGCGCCTCGCCGAGCATCGCCGTGTCGTTGTACGAATCGCCGGCGGCGACGACGGTGAAGTTCAGCTCCTTGAAACGCCGGACCGCCTCGCGCTTCTGGTCCGGCATGCGCAGGTGGTAGTCGACCAGCATGCCCGCCTCGTCGTCCTCGAGCGAATGGCAGAACAGCGTCGGCCAGCCCAGCTGGCGCATCAGCGGGTGGGCGAATTCGTAGAAGGTGTCGGAGAGGATGACGACCTGGTAATCCTCGCGCAGCTGGTCGAGGAAGGCGCGCGCGCCGGGCATCGGCCCCATCTCGCCGATCACCTTCTGGATGTCCGGCAGGCCGAGCTTGTGCTGGCGCAGGATGTCCAGGCGGTAGGTCATCAGCTTGTCGTAGTCCGGCTCGTCGCGCGTCGTGCGCATCAACTCGGGGATGCCCGTGCGCTTGGAGAATTCGATCCAGATTTCGGGGACGAGGACCCCTTCGAGGTCGAGGCAGACGATTTGCACGGGTTGGCTCCAGCGGCGAGTTCGGAAAACCGAAATTTTACCTTATGAGGCTTGATTTTCGGGTTGTTTCGGGCGTCGACCGCAACCGGCGCGGGGTTGCGCGCCGCCTGCTACTTCCGCGGGGGCTCTTCTAGGCATTCGGTAGTAGTCGCGGCGGGTCATTCGGATGGTTTTGATCGAGATCAAACCGGCGCTGGTTTTCTGTGCGGAAATCCTCGCCCTATCGGCCACCGCCATTGCCTGGAGCGCAGGATGAACCACAAGCAGCAGATCGACTTGCCGGAGTTTCTCCGCGGCATCGAGCCCTATGCGGCGCTCGAGGATGCCGCCTTCGGACGCCTGGCCGCCGCCGCGCGGCTGGTCCGCGTCGAGCGCGGGGAAACGCTGTTCGAGCAGGGCGACGCCTGCCGCGGCGTGCATGTCGTCGCCGCGGGACGCATCAAGCTTTCCTTCTGCTCGCCGCACGGGGCCGAGAAGGTCGTCGGCATCGTCAGCGCCGGGCAGGGCATCGGCGAGGCCAGCATGTCGATCGGCAGGAGTCACCAGCTGCATGCCGAGGCGCTGAGCGATGCGACGCTGGTGTTCCTGCCGCAGCACGTGCTGATCGAGTGCGTCGAGAGCGACCGCAAGTTCGCCTGCCGCATGATGAAACGCATCGCCGAGAAGTTCCACCGTCTCCTGGTCGATGTCGAGAGTTCGTCGCTGCTTTCCGGGGCCGAGCGCATCGTCGATTTCCTGATCCGCGAGATCGACCTCGGTCCGGCGCGGGGCCAGGCGGCCGTCATCGAGCTGTCGCTGTCGAAGTCGATCATCGCCTCGCAGCTCAACCTGACGCAGGAGCATTTTTCCCGCCTGCTGCGCCAGTTGTCGGAGCATGGAATGATCGTCGTCGACGGGCGCCAGATCAGCGTACCCGACGTCGGCCGCCTGCGCCGCTACCGTGATTCCGGGGCCGGGCACTGCGTCAACCGCGGCACGCGCTCGGCCGGGCGGGGACGGGCGGACTGGGGGCGGCTGGCCGCCGCCTGAGGGCGAACCCGCCGCGCACCGTGTTCAGTCCGGCGCCGGTAGCGCCTCCAGCGCTTCGTGCACCTCCAGCCAGCGCATTTCGGCCGCGTCGATCTGCTCGCCGAGCAATCCCGCCTGACGGTGCATTTCCTCGCTTTTCGCGCGGTCGACCGCAGCATAGAAACCGGGATCGGCGAATTCCGTTTCCAGCGCCGCCTTTTCCTCGTTCCACTTCGCCAGCTTCCGTTCCAGCTGCTCGATTTCCTTGACCAGCGGCCGGCGCTGGGCGAGTAGCGCCTGCCGGTTGGCCTTGGCGTCGGCGCGCTGCTGCAGGCGTTCGCTCTTTTCGGCGGCGACCTCGGGTTGCGGCGCCTTGTCGGCGTTGCGCTGGCTGGCCAGCCAGGCGGCGTAGTCGTCGAGATCGCCGTCGAATTCGCTGACCTTGCCGTCGGCGACCAGCAGCAATTCGTCGGCGCAGGTGCGCAGCAGGTGGCGGTCGTGCGAGACGACGACCATGCCGCCTTCGTAGTCCTGCAAGGCGAAGGTCAGCGCCTCGCGCATTTCGAGGTCGAGGTGGTTGGTCGGCTCGTCGAGCAGCAGCAGGTTGGGCTTGGTGCGGATCAGCAGGGCCAGCGCCAGACGCGACTTCTCGCCGCCGGAGAAGGGCTCGACGGCGCGCGTCGCCATGTCGCCACGGAAATCGAAACCGCCGAGGTAGTCGCGCAGTTCCTGTTCCGGCGTCGTCGGTTCGAGGCGGGCCATGTGCTGCAGCGGCGATTCGTCGGGGCGCAGCTGTTCGAGCTGATGCTGGGCGAAGTAGCCGATGTTGAGCGCCTTGGCTTCCTTGCGCTCGCCGCCCTGCTGGGCGATGGCGCCGGCCAGCAGCTTGACCAGCGTCGACTTGCCGGCGCCGTTGCGGCCGAGCAGGCCGATGCGGCAGCCCGGGCGCAGGGTCAGCGTGACGTTTTGCAGGATGCTGCGGTCGACGTAGCCGGCAGCGGCATTTTCGATGCTCAGCAGCGGGTCGGGCAGGGCGCTCGGTTCGCGGAAGCTGAAGTGGAAGGGCGAATCGACGTGCGCGGCGGCGACGATTTCCATGCGCTCCAGCATCTTGACCCGGCTTTGCGCCTGCCGCGCCTTGGTCGCCTTGGCCTTGAAGCGTTCGACGAAGCGCGTCAGGTGGGCGATTTCGCGCTGCTGGGCCTCGTAGGTCGATTGCTGCGCAGCCAGGCGGGCGGCCCGCGCCCGTTCGTAGTCCGAATAGCCGCCGCTGGTCAACGTCAGGCGCTGGAGGTCGATGGCGATGATCTGGCCGACGACGGCGTCGAGGAAGTCGCGGTCGTGCGAAATGAGCAGCAGCGTTGCCGGCGTGTTCTTCAGCCACTGTTCGAGCCACAGCACGGCGTCGAGGTCGAGGTGGTTGGTCGGCTCGTCGAGCAGCAGCAGGTCGGCGCGGCACGAGAGGGCGCGGGCGAGGTTGAGGCGGACACGCCAGCCGCCGGAAAAGTCGGCGACCGGGCGCGCGAGATCGGCATCGCTGAAGCCCAGCCCGTGCAGCACCTCGGCGACCCGCGCCTTGGCCGAGTAGCCGCCGATTTCGCCGTAGCGGGCATGCAGATGGCCGATCGCCTCGCCATCGCCGCGCGCTTCGGCGGCGGCCAGTTCGCGCTCGATGCGGCGCAGTTCGACGTCGCCGTCGAGCACGAAATCGAGGGCGGCATCGGGCAGCGCCGGGGTTTCCTGGGCGACGCGGGCGATCTGCCAGCGCGCCGGGATCTCGACATCGCCGGCTTCGGCATGCAGCTCGCCGGCGAGCAGGGCGAACAGGCTGGATTTGCCGCAGCCGTTGGCGCCGACGACGCCGACCTTCCAGCCGGGGTGCAGCTGGACGGAGGCGTCGATGACCAGCGGGCGGCCGGCGCGGGCGAAGGTGACTTGGCGGAGGGCGATCATGGGCGGGCGAATTATAGCGGCGGGCTGCTAAAATCCCTGCACTTCGTCCGTGCCAGCCCAAATGATCAAAGCCCCGCGCCCCATTCCGTCTGCTGCCCGTCAGGCGGCTCTTGCCTGCCTGCTCAGCATCGGGCTGATTACCGGCAGCGCCCCGGCCGACGGCGGTGCGACGTCGGCGCAGCAGGCCGAGTGGGCGCAACGTCTGGCGCAGGCCGCCGAATTGCAGAAGGAGGGCGGCGAACGCCGGGCCGCCGCCGAAAAGCTGCTGGAAGAACAGATGGCCGCCTGCAACGGGAAGTTCATGGTCAACCGTTGCCGCGACAACGCCCGGAACGACTACGTCGAAGCCAACCGGGCGGGGCGCCGGGTGCAGAACGAAGGCAAGGCCATCGAGCGCCAGGTCAAGAAGGAGCAACTGGCCGCGCGCGACGCGCAGGCGGCGGCGGAAATGCCCGAGCGCGAGGCCGAACTGCGGGCGCGCGAGGCCGAGACGACGGCGGCGCGCAATGCGGCGGCTGCCGAAGAGGCGGCGACGCGCGCCGACAAGGCGCGCAAGGCCGAGGAAGGCGCCAAACGCAAGGCCGAGGAGGCCGAACGCCTGCGCAAGAAGCAGGCCGACCACGATGCGCGGGTCGCCGAGCAGATGGAAAAGGCGAACGCCAAGGCCGCGGCGGACGCAGCAGCCAAACCCTGAGGCTCAGCCGGCCTGGCCGGAAATCCGTTCGATCAGCTTCCTGATCGGCGTCGGGACGCCGGCCGTCGCCGCGGTGTCGAGGGCGACCCAGTTCAGGCCCGGCTCGCCGACGCCAGGTGGCGGTTCGACGATGCACAGCACCGGTTCGAGGGTCAGGCGGAAATGCGTGAAGGCGTGCTTCAGCGGCGCCAGCGCGCTTTGCCGCGTGGCGCGCAGGCCCAGGCGGGCGAGGACCGCCGCCGCCTCGCCCTCCGGCGGCACCAGCAGGCCGCCCCACAGGCCATGCGGCGGCCGGCGTTCGAGCAGCAGGTGGCGGCCGTCGCTGATCAGCACGAAGCCGGCGCGCCGCTCGGGTAGCTGCGGGCGCGGCCGGGCGTTCGGCAGTTCGCCCTGGCGGCCGCCCAGCCGCGCCTCGCAGGACGTCTCCAGCGGGCACTCGCCGCAGCGCGGCCGGGCGCGCGTGCAGAGCGTCGCGCCCAGGTCCATCAGGCCCTGCGTGTAGGCCTCGATTTCGTGCGCCGGCAGCAGGCGTTCGGCGAGTTCCCACAATTCGCGCTCGACCGCCGCCTGGCCGGGAAAGCCCTCGACGCCGAAGTGGCGGCACAGCACGCGCTTGACGTTGCCGTCGAGAATGGCGCTGCGCTGCCCGAAGGCGAAGGCGGCGATGGCCGCCGCCGTGGAGCGGCCGATGCCCGGCAGGGTGCTCAGCGCCGCGGCGGAATTGGGGAATTTTCCGGCGTGGACTGCAACGATCTGCTGCGCGCAGCGATGGAGATTGCGCGCCCGGGCGTAGTAGCCGAGCCCCGCCCAATGCTCGATCACGGCCTCGAGCGGCGCTTCCGCCAGCGCCTGCAGGGTTGGAAAGCGCGCCAGGAAGCGCTGGAAATAGGGGATCACCGTGTTGACCTGCGTCTGCTGCAACATGATCTCGGAGAGCCAGATGCGATACGGGTCGCGGGTCCGCTGCCACGGGAGGTCGTGGCGCCCGGCAGCTTTCTGCCAGGCGACCAGGCGCCCGGCAAAGGCGGGAAGAGCAGACAAATCAGCCTCGACGTACAGGTGCGGAGCACGGATAATACGCCCTTTTCTCACCAGCGCCCTCCGATGAGCCAGATTCAGGACGACAGCCGCGCCCTGCGCAACGCATACGGCCGCTTTGCGACCGGCGTGACCATCGTCACGGCGATCGACCCGGAAGGGCAGCCGATCGGCCTGACCGTCAATTCGTTCTCGGCCGTCTCGCTGACCCCGCCGCTGGTGCTCTGGTGCCTCGACAACGGTTCGCACAACCTCGAGGCCTTCCGGCACGCCAGCCACCATGCCATCAACGTGCTGGCCGCCGACCAGACCGATCTCTCCAACCGCTTCGCGACCTGGCCGGTCGACCGCTTCGCCGGTCTGCCGTGGCAACCCGGCATCGGCGGCGCGCCGCTGCTCCCCGGCTGCTGCGCCAGCTTCGAGGTCGCCAACGAAGTCAGCCACCTCGGCGGCGACCACACCATCTTCGTCGGCCGCGTCGAACGGTTCGGCGAAACCGCCGGCCTGGCGCCGCTGATCTTCCACACCGGACAGTACCGCAACCTGTCCGAGGATTGAACGCGGCGGCCGCTGCGCTTAGAATGCAGCCTCCAGTCCAGAGCGGGCGTCGTATAGTGGCATTACCTGAGCTTCCCAAGCTCATGAGGAGGGTTCGATTCCCTTCGCCCGCTCCACATCGAATTTAGGCAGATTTTTGATCTGCAAAAGAAAAAGCCAACCGAGACCGGTTGGCTTTTTTGTTGTCTGGTCGATTTCTGGTCAGAGCTAGGTTCGGTTAAAGAAAAAAAGTAAATCGAGCACTGTGAACCGCCTGCCAAAACTTGCCGTCTGGGCCTTCTACCGCAAACCTGAGCAACTTACCAATGGCACGCACGATACAATAAGACGATTGGATACAGTCTTGGGCAAATTGTCCGGCATGTTGCTGCCTGCTTTACGTTAGTTTCCGAGAGAGATATGGCAAACCTTAAGTACTCTGAAGTCTTCGTACCGGGTGGCTTCCCGCGTCACACCTACAATCCTCGTGAACCACTTTTGCTTGAAACCAAGTTGAGTGAAGTGCGTGAAAATTTGTGCAAGCTTGTTACGGTTACTGGACATACAAAGTCAGGTAAGACTGTCTTGACTCGGAAAGTTCTTCCGACCGAGAGTTCGGTGTGGATAGATGGGGGAGTCGTCGCCGACGAACAAGATTTTTGGAGCATCATTCTTGAGCGACTTGTGGCCTTTCAGGAAACATCTGAGGGGTCTGAAGATGGGGCAGCGAGCAAGATCGAAGGTAAAGCCTCTGCTGGAGCAAACTTCTTGGTTGCAAAGGGCGAGGGGGAACTGGGAGCCGCCTACGAATCTCAAAGAACGTCCTCCAGAGAGCAAACGCGCAAGGTCTCCTCTCGTGTTGCTGCGCTACAGGCGCTTCGCAACAACAGAGTGCCGCTAGTCATTGACGATTTCCACTACCTACCAAAAGACCTTCAGGGCAGCATCGTGCGAGCGCTTAAGCCGCTGGTTTTCGATGGGCTAGCAGTTGTTGTGATCGCGATTCCGCACCGACGATACGATGCTGTGAAAGTTGAGAAGGAGATGACGGGCCGAATTCTCTCTTTGGCTATTCCGGTCTGGGCTGAGGAAGAGCTCATTTTTATTCCCGAACAAGGGTTTCCACTTATCGGGCTAAAAGTCGAGCCAGGCATCAATCAGCAGTTGGCGGAGCAGGCCATTGGAAGCCCTCATCTAATGCAGGAGTTTTGCAGGGCTATCGGTAAACGCAGCAAAGATCAGGACGGCATTGCTGTAACTGACCATGAGGTTTTAAAGGAGGTATTTCGAGAGGTGGCAGATACGATTGGACGCCCCATATTTGAAAAGCTTGCGCGCGGGCCTCGGCAGCGTACAGACCGTGTCCGCAGACAACTCAAAGACGGTCGCGAAGTAGATATCTACGAATTAGTACTTCACGGCTTAGCTCACCTGAAGCCAGGCCTGGTAACGCTCGAGTACGAGGATCTACGCGCTGCGATTCGAGAGGTATCGGCCGTGCAAATCCCACAATTGCATGAAGTTGCGCGAGTCCTGAAGCATATGGCGACTATCGCCGCGACAGATCAAAGTTCGACACCAGTCATTGACTTTGAAGAGACTGACAAAAAGCTGCATGTCACCGATCCTTTTTTTGCGTTTTACCTGCGCTGGGGCGATCTACATGGCAGCTAAAAAATCGCTGCCCGCGACAGAGGAAATCTGTGAAATCTAAATACACGCTTGGTCAAACTCTGGTCACAGCGAAATCCAAAATAACCCGGATAAAGCCCATGTTTTCCAAGTGTTTGGTGAAGTGTCATTGATTAATTAATCGGACTGGATCTACGTGTTCAATTTCCGTCGTCCGCTTCATCAAAAATCTGCCGGACTCCGGAGTCGAGTGGCATATTGAACCAATCAGAACGGTTCGGATAAGGGCATGAGTCGGCATTCCTCCACTTTCGATACGGTCATCATCGGCGCCGGTGCCGCCGGCCTCGCTGCGGCGCGTCGTCTGCTGGAGGCCGGGCAGCGGGTGCTGGTGCTCGAGGCCGCGGCGCGCATCGGCGGCCGGGCGTGGACCGATGGCGAAACCTTTTCCAGCCCGGTGGACCGCGGCTGCGCCTGGCTGCATCAGGCCGACCGCAATCCCTTCACGCCCCTGGCGCAGGCGTGCGGTTTTACCCTGGCCGCGCACGACGACGCACCATGGCAACTCTTCGCGCAGGGCATGCGTCTCGATGCGGTTCAGGGAAACGAGGCGCTTGTTGCGGTCGACGCGCTGGAACAGCGCATTTCCAGCCATGCCGGCGCCGACCGCCCGCTGGCGGCGTTGTGCGATCCGCGCAGCTGGAGCGAGCGCTGGGCCTGCGAGACGCTGGGGCCGCTCGATGCCGGGGCCGACAGCGCGCACCTGTCGGTGATCGGCCTGCAGCAGCACGGGACGACCCGGCCGAACTGGCTGGTCCGCGAAGGTTTCGGCACGGTCGTCGCGCGCTACGGCGCCGGGTTGCCGGTCGCCCTCGGCGAACGGGTCGGCGAGATCGACCACCGCGGCCCGCGCATCGTGGTGCGCACCAGCGGCGGCGTGCTGGAGGCGACCGACTGCATCGTCACCGTGTCGACGGGCGTTCTGTGCGCCGAGGCGATCCGCTTTCGGCCGGCGCTGCCGCTGGCCAAGCTGCATGCGCTGGACGCGCTGCCGATGGGGCATTTCACCAAGGTCATCCTCGAATTCGACGCTTGCCTGCCGGGGCTGCCGGCGGGGAGCTGGGTCGCCGAAGCCCGGCCGCCGGCGGAACGGACCATGCATTTCCTCTGCCACCCCTTCGGCTCGAAGCTGGTCGTCGGCCTGGCCGGCGGCGCCTACGGCGAGGCGCTGGCGCGCCTGTCCGAGCCCGAGGCGGTGCGCGAGGGGCACGCCCGCCTGCTGGAATGCATCGGCATCCGGCATGGCCGGCACCTGGTCAGGGGCGCCTTTACCGGCTGGGCCAGCGATCCGTTCCACCTTGGCGCCTACGCCTACCTGGTGCCGGGCGGCGGCGAGGCGCGCGCCGTGCTGGGCGAAGCGGTGGACGAGCGCCTGCATTTCGCCGGCGAGGCGGTCGCCCTGGAGCTGATGCAGACCTGCGGCGGCGCTTTTCTTTCGGGCCGCCAGGCCGCCGACCGGATCCTCGCCAGGCGCCGCTGATCCGCGGATTGCCGCTCTCCCGTTGGGCGGCATTCCGGAAGCGGGCGCGTGTCATAATCGGCCGAGACAATCCGCCTCGGGCGTTTCCGCCAAATCCCACCGCCGCCTATTCCCGCCATGTCCATGCGCCCGTTTCCTGTCGTCGCCTATATGCATGACGTGCTGCGCTTCGTCCGCCGCGTTCTTGCGACCTTCATGCAGAATCAGGGCCTGCTGCTGGCCGGCGCGATCGCCTACTACATGTTGCTGTCGATCCTGCCGCTGCTGATCCTGCTGGTCCTCGGGCTGTCGCCCTTCCTGCCCGCGGAGCAACTGCTGTCGACACTGAGCCGTTACCTCGACCTGATGGCGCCCGGCCTCGCCGACCCGCTGGTCGATCAGCTGGCCCGCTTCCTCGGTCATCGCGAGGTCACCGGGGGCGTGCTGCTGGCGACCCTGCTTTTCTCCAGTTCGCTGGCGTTCACCGTGCTCGAGAAGTCGCTGGCGACCATCTTTCACCATCGCGTCAAAAAACACCGGCGGCACTGGATCACCTCGGCGCTGATTCCCTACGCCTATATCCTGGTCATCGGCGCCGGCCTGCTGCTGGTGACGCTGGCCTCGATGTCGCTGGAGGTGCTCGGCACCCGCGAGGTCGTCGTCTTCGGGCACATTCGCTCGCTCGAAGGCACGGCCGGCGCCCTGCTGTACGCCATGGGCCTGAGCGGCGAGATTCTGCTGCTCAGCTCGATCTACATGGTCATGCCGAGCGGCCGCCTGTCGTGGCGGCACGCGCTGGTCGGCGGCGTCACCGCGGGCCTGCTGTGGGAACTGACGCGCCACCTGCTGGCCTGGTTCTTCGCCACGCTGTCGAAGATCGGCGTGCTGTACGGATCGTTCGCGACGGCGATCTCGCTGCTGCTCAGCTTCGAAATCGCCGCCACGGTGCTGCTGATCGGCGCCCAGGTCATTGCCCTGTACGAGCAGCGGCCGCGCCGCCGGCCGGCGGCGTCCGGCGAGGGCTAGTCCTTGTCGGGCGGCGGCCCGGCCAGCAGGGTGGCGATCCAGCGGCTGGCGGGGCTGAGTTCGCAGGCGCTGAGCATGGCAATGGTCACCGGGACGCCGATGAAGGCGCCCGGGATGCCCCACAGGAAAGTCCAGAAAAAGACGGCGAGGACGACGACGAAGGGCGAAATGGCGAGTGCGCTGCCCGAGAAGCGCGGCTCGAGATAGCTGCCGATCACGAACTGGATCACGTTGAGGCCGAGGAAGACGAGGAGCGCCATCTGCCACGACTCGAACTGGGCGGCGGTGAACAGGGTGGGCACGACGGTAGCGAACAGCGGGCCGAGCACCGGGATGTAGTTGAGGGCGAAGGCGATGACGCCCCAGGCGGCGGCGAGTTCGATGTTGAGGGCCAGCGTGAAGCCCCAGACGACGAGGCCGGTCAGGATGCTCGCGCCGGTGCGGACCAGCAGGTATTTGCGGAACTTGCGGGCGATGCCGGTGGCGACTTCGAGCAGGCGGTCGGCGTTCATGCCGTGGCGGAACGACTGCAGCTTGTGCCGGAAGTCGCCGACTTCGAGCAGGCCGAGCATGGTGAAGATCAGCACCATCAGCGCGAAGCCGACGAGGCCGTTGATCCGCAGGGCGATGTCCTGGAACAGGCGGACCAGCGACAGGACGTTGAAGCGTTCGCCGAGCTGGCCGGCGACGAAGATGCCGTGCCCGTCCAGCCATTCCGTGGTCAGCCCGTAGAGGACGTAAAAGCGGTTGATGTTGGCCAGCAGCCAGCGTCCGACCATGCCGAAGCTCCAGGCGATCAGCCAAGCGAAGGCGCTGATGACGACAATGGTCGTCGCCAGCGTGAATAGCCACGCGAAGAGCCGCGGAATGCGCGCCTCCAGCGTTTTCTGCAGGGGCCAGACGATGGCCATGACGAACAGCGAAACGGCCACCGGCGCGAAGATGCCGCCGGCGAAATAAAGCGCCGCCGCGGTCAGGATGGTGGCTGACAGTGCGGGCAGAACGCGGATCGAATTCTCTCCGGCCATGGGCGGTTCCGGTTGGCGGTGACGGGGCTGCCGGGCGCATTCCGCCGCTTGCCGGTGCCATCGGCAGGGGAATCGTCGCGGGCGGCGAAAACGTCGTGGTGCAGCGCCGGCATTATATCGGATTCATATTTCACTGCGTTTGCGGCCGCCGCGTCCTGCGCGTGATCGCCGCTTGCCGTTAGAATCCCGGAAGACGGGCGGCAATCGGGCGGCCCGCAGGGGAGGCGGGGGAAAGCGTGTTCGACATTTCCGGCTGGTTCGTTCCATTGGCGCGGCGCGTGCTCTACGCCTGGGTGCGCACGACCGTGTTCGCCGAAGCGGCGACCGTCGATCCGGCGCGCCCGGTCTGCTACGTCCTGCAGGACCGCCACCTGTCGAATCTTCTGGTCCTTTTCGAGGAATCGCGGCGGGCCGGCCTGCCGCCGGGCGAGGCGCCGCTCGCCTGCGGCGCCATGCAGGCGAAGCGCTCGGTGTTCTTCCTCAACCGGCGCCATGCCAGCGCGGCGCCGTCGCCGGCGCTGGTCGGGCTGGTGAAGGCGGTGGTCGCCGACCCGACGCTCGACGTGCAACTGGTGCCGGTGGTCATTCTCTGGGGGCGCAGCCCGGCCAAGCAGGAGTCGATCCTCAAGGCGCTGCTGGCGGAAACCTGGCGGACGTCGGGCATGCTGCGCCAGTTCTTCGCGGTGCTGCTGCACGGGCGCCAGACGCTGGTGCGCTTCAACCCGCCGCTCTCGCTGCGCGAGCTGGTGCATGGCGGCGCCTCGCCGCTCGGTGAAGGGCTGGCCCTGCGCAAGCTGTCGCGCGTGTTGCGCGTACATTTCCGGCGCCAGCGCGAGATGGCCATCGGGCCCGACCTGTCGCACCGCAACACGCAGGTCGAGGTCCTGCTGGCTAGCGAACCGGTGCGCGCGGCGATTGCCGCCGAAGCGAGCCGGCGAGGGATTTCCGGCGACGAGGCGCGGGCCCGGGCACAAAAATTCGCGCTGGAAATCGCCTCGGACTATTCGTACGGTGTGGTGCGCGCCATGGAGCTGTTCCTCAGCTGGCTGTGGGAACACCTCTACGACGGCATCGAGGTGCAGAATTTCGACGTGGTGACGCGCATCGCGCCGGGCCAAGGCATCGTCTACGTGCCGTGCCACCGCAGCCACATCGACTACCTGCTGCTGTCCTACCTGATTTACCGCAACGGCCTGACGCCGCCGCACATCGCCGCCGGCGACAACCTCGACATGCCGCTCGTCGGCCCGCTGCTGCGCCGCGGCGGCGCCTTCTTCCTGCGCCGCAGCTTCAAGGGCGAGCCGCTCTATGCGGCGGTGTTCGACGAGTATCTCTACCTGATGCAGACGCGCGGCTTCCCGATCGAGTATTTCATCGAGGGCGGGCGCAGCCGGACCGGCCGCACGCTGACGCCGAAGGCCGGCATCCTCGGCATGAGCGTGCGCAGCTTCGTGCGCAGCCACAGCCGGCCGCTGGTCTTCGTACCGGTCTATATCGGCTACGAGCGCCTGATCGAGGGGCAGACCTACGTCCGCGAGCTGGCCGGACGGCCGAAGCAGGGCGAGTCGCTGTGGCAGCTGGCGAAGAGCGTGCGCAGCATCCGCCGCGTGTTCGGCAAGGTGCATGTCAATTTCGGCGACCCGTTGCCGCTGGCCGGTTTTCTCGACCGCCACGACGGCGACTGGCGCACGCTGCCGGCCGACGGCGAATGGCTGCGCGCCGCGACGCGCAACGCCGCCGGCGAACTGGCGAAGCGGATCAACGAGGCAGCCGTCATCAACCCGGTCAGCCTGATCGCCCTCGGCCTGCTGGCGACGCCCGAATGCACCGCCGACGAGTACGGTCTGCGGCGGATGATCGCCCACTATCAGGCGGTCGACGCGGCGGCCCCGTATTCGCCACAGCGCATCGCGTGCACCCTCGACCCCGCCCAGGTCATCGCGCACGCCGCGCGTCTCGGCATCGTCGAGGAGATCCAGCATCCCTTCGGCAACCTGGTGCGCGTGGTCGACGCCCAGCTCGAAGTCCTGCCCTATTTCCGCAACAACGTCCTCCACCTGTTCGCGGTGCCGGCGCTGGTCGCCTGCCTGCTCGGCAACAACCGCAGCCTCGACATCCGGCGCCTGAGCGACGCGGTGCTCGGCATCTACCGCCTGATGCGCTCGGAACTGTTCCTGCGCTGGTCGGAGGAGGAACTGCTCGCCGAGGTGCAGCGCGTCGTCACGGTGTTTGCCGAGCGCGGCCTGCTGATCCGCACCGAACCGAGCGGCTGGCTGCGGACGCCGGAAACCAACAGCCTAGAATACCCCGAGCTGCTGCAGATCGGCGAGACCCTGCGGCCGATGCTCGGGCGCCATTTCCTGGTCCTCGCGCTGCTCCAGCAGCGCGGCTCGGGCGCCCAGACGCGGCGCGTGCTGGAGCAGGACTGCCAGCTACTGACGCAACGCCTGGCGCTGTTGCACGGCTTCAGCGCGGCCGAAGTCGCCGACCGCTCGGTCTTCGCCAGCTTCGTCGCCAACCTGCTCGACAGCGAACTGCTGCGCGAGAACGACGAAGGGCTGCTGCACTTCGACGAGCATCTGCTGGGGCCGCTCGCCTACGCCGAGCTGGTGCTGCCGGCCGACGCCCGCCAGGCGATCCGGCGCATCGCGGTGCATCAGGCGACCTGACCGGTCGGCTGCGGTCGACCCGCAATCCAGGGCAAAAACCGCGGCGGCACCCGGCGGTCAGCCGAGCAGCTTGCGCTGGTCGAGGAACTTTTCGAGGATTTCCAGGCGCGCCAGCGGGTCTTCGAGTTCCAGCAGCTTCTGCTTGGCGAGGTTCTGCACCGGCAGGATTTCGGTGATGCGGTAGCCGACCCACTCGGCGTCGTCGTAGCGGTGCGGCTCGGGGAACCGCCCGGGGCCGATGTCGCTGGCGATCCGCCGCAGCAGCGGCAGCAGGCGCTGGCGTTCCGGAGGCAGCGGCAGCGGGCCGTTGTCGGCGATGATTTCCACCGTCGCGCGCAGCAGGTTGTCGCTGCCGGCGGATTTTTCCAGGATGCGGAAACGCTGGCCACCGCGCGCCGTCACCATCAGGATGCCGAGCTGCTCCATTTCCCAGCTGGCGATTTCCGCCAGCGTGCCCACGGCATGCGGTTCGGCCACGGTGCCGACTTCCTTGCCGGCGGCGATCAGGCAGATGCCGAACGGCTGTCCCGCCTTCAGGCAGGCGGCGGTCATGTCGAGATAGCGCTGCTCGAAAATCTTCAGCGGCAGCAGGCCGCCGGGAAAGAGCACGGTATCGAGCGGAAAGAGCGGGATTTCCATGCGCACCGGGGCCGGCGGCGCCGGCGTGCGGGAGAGTCCGAACCAGCCCATCACGCCCCCCAGCGCTGCATCAGGTCGTGCGGCACGGCCAGCTGGTCGAGGATGCGGGCGACAACGAAATCGACGAGGTCGGCGACCGCCTGCGGGTGGTGGTAGAAGCCCGGGCTGGGCGGCACGATGACGGCGCCGGCGCGCGCCAGGCGCAGCATGTTTTCGAGGTGGATGACCGAGAACGGCGTTTCACGTGGAACCAGCACCAGCTTGCGGCCTTCCTTGAGTACCACGTCGGCGGCGCGCTCGATCAGGTTGTCGGCGAGCCCCTGGGCGATGGCGGCCAGGGTGCCCATCGAGCACGGGCAGACGACCATCGCGTCGGGCGGGTTGGAACCCGAGGCGACCGGCGCAAACCATTCCTCGCGCCCGAAAACGGCCAGTTTTTCGGGGTCGACCGCAGCCAGTCGGGCGAGCAGGGCGGCCTTGGCCTCGGCCGGGCGCGACGGCAGTTCGAAATCCATCTCCTGACGGGCGACCACCTGCGCCGCCTGCGAGTACAGCAGTTGCACCCGGCAGCCGGCGGCCAGCAGGCAGTCGAGCAGGCGCAGGCCGTAGGGCATGCCGGAGGCGCCGGTCAGGGCGAGGCAGATCGTCTTGGTCATCGGTGGGTGGCGGCGGCGGAAGGTTCCATTAGCAGTTTAGCCGCGATCAGCCCGTTGAGGGTGCCGAAAACCAGCGCCGCGGCGGCGAAGACCGGGGTCAGCAGGAACACGCCGTCGTGCGGGATCAGCCACGCCCGGGCGAGTAGTAACTGCCCGCCGATGTGGGCGAAGGCGGCGAGGATGCTGAGGCTGACCGGGCCGAACCAGCGCGCCGGCAGATGACGGGCGAGGCCGAGCGTCGCCAGGCTGAACGCCGTGCCGGTCAGCGACAGGAAAAAACCGGGGGCGAGAAAATAGCCGAGCAGCAGGCTGCCGGCCAGCACGCGCAGGCCGCTGACCCAGACCGCCGTCGCCCAGCCGTAGCGCTGCAGGACGACCAGGGTGACGATGTTGGCGAGGCCGGGCTTGACGCCGGGCAGCGGGCTGGGAATCGCCGCATCGACCAGCGACAGGGCGACCGCCGCGGTCGCCAGCCAGGCGACGCGGCGGTCCTCGGCGGTGACGGTCAGTTCAGTAACTGAGGCTGTCATAGGCGCGGGTCCGCCCGGCGATCTGCAGGCTGACGCGGTTGGGGGCGCAGATGGCGATTTCGCCGGGGCGCCGCAGCCAGCCCTGGCGCACGCAATACTGGCGCGGGCCGGGGTCGGCGACGACGCGGGCGCGGCCCGGCTCGATGGCGATGAGGGTCGTGCCGAGCGGTCCCGGCACCGCGAAATCGCGCCGGCTGTGCAGGTCAGCCTCGGCGTAGACCTGGCCATTCTGGCGGATGATCGCGCGCTCGGCGAAGCCGCCCTGCCAGAGCAGCGGCAGGCTGAGGCCGACCAGCGCGGCGCCGCCGGCCATCACCAGCCAGTCGCCGGGGCGCAGCAGGGCCAGCCAGTGCATCAGCCGCCGGCCAGCGTGCGGTGGCGGATCAGCACGTGCGCCTGGTCGCGGAAGGCGCGGCCCAGCCACTCGGCGAGGTAGACCGAACGGTGCTGGCCGCCGGTACAGCCGATGGCCACCGTCAGGTAGTTGCGATTGTCGCGGATGTAGGCCGGCAGCCAGGTGGCGATGAAGCGCTGGATGTCGTCGCGCATGCGGACGACTTCCGCCTCGCCTTCGAGGAAGTCGACGACTGCCTGGTCCTTGCCGGTCAGCGGGCGCAGGTCGGGGTCGTAGTGCGGGTTGGGCAGGCAGCGGACGTCGAAGACGAGGTCGGCGTCGAGCGGAATGCCGTGCTTGAAGCCGAAGGATTCGAACATCAGGGTCAGGCCCTGGCCGGGCGTCGCCTCGATGAACTGGCGCACCCACTCGCGCAGCGCACTTGCCTTCAGGCCGCTGGTGTCGATGCGGTGGCCGAGGGTGGAAATCGGTTCGAGCATCGCGCGTTCGGCGCGGATCGCTTCTTCCAGCGACTGGCCGTCGGTGGCCAGCGGATGGCGCCGGCGCGATTCCGAATAGCGCTTGAGCAGGGTTTCCTCGTTGGAATAGAGAAACAGGAAGGCATGGCGCGTGCCTTCTTCCGACAGCAGGCGCAGGCGTTCCGGCAGGAGGTCGATGCCGTGGCCGGAACGGGCGTCGATCGCCACCGCCACCTTGCGGATGCCTTCCTCGCGCAGCATCCGCACGAGAAAGGTGAGCATCACCACCGGCAGGTTGTCTACGCAGTAGTAGCCCGCATCTTCGAGGAGGTGCAGGGCGACCGATTTGCCCGAGCCGGAGAGGCCGCTAATGAGAACCAGTTCCATCCCCCGCAGCATAATCAAGGCGGCGCGCACAAGCAACCCGCGGCATAATAGGTTCAAACAAGGAGACGACCATGCCCCCGACCCTGCCCCTGCTTGATCTGCCCTTCATCGCCGAGTTGACGGCGTTTCGCCGCGACATCCATGCCCACCCGGAACTGGCCTTCGCCGAGAACCGCACCGCCGACTTGGTCGCCGGCGAGCTCGAACGCTGCGGGCTGGAGGTGCACCGCGGCATTGCGAAGACCGGCGTCGTCGGCGTCCTGCGCGCCGGCAGTTCGCCGCGCATGATCGGCCTGCGCGCCGACATGGACGCGCTGCCGCTCGCCGAGTTGAACGAGTTCCCGCACCACTCGAAACATCCCGGGAAGATGCATGCCTGCGGCCATGACGGCCACACCGCGCTGCTGCTCGGCGCGGCGCGCCACCTGGCGGCGCATCCCGATTTCGACGGCATCGTCGTCTTCATCTTCCAGCCGGCCGAGGAATCGGAAGGCGGCGCCGCGGTGATGATCGAGGACGGCCTCTTCGAGCGCTTCCCGGTCGAAGCCGTGTTCGGGCTGCACAACTGGCCGGGCATCCCGGTCGGCGAGATGGCGGTGATGCCGGGGCCGGTGATGGCCGGCACCTGCGCCTTCGAGATCCACGTGCGCGGCCACGGCTGCCATGCCGCGATGCCGCACCAGGGGGTCGATTCAATCGTCGCCGGGGCGCAGCTGGTGCAGGCCCTGCAGACGGTGGTCAGCCGCACGCTGCACCCGTGCGAGTCGGCGGTGGTCAGCGTCACGCAGTTCCATGCCGGCGAGGCGTGGAACATCATTCCCGAGGAAGTGGTGCTGCGCGGCACCATCCGCAGCTTCAAGGCGGAGGTCCAGGAGAGCGTCGAGCGTGCCATCGAGCGCCTTTGCAGCGGCATCGCGGCGGCCAACGGGGCGCAGATCAGCGTCCGTTTCGACCACCGCTATCCGCCGACGGTCAACAGCGTCGCCGAGGCGAAATTCTGCCAGGAGGTTGCGGCGGAAGTGCTGGGCAGCGAGCGAGTGCTCACTGATGTCCTGCCGTCGATGGGCGCCGAGGACTTCGCCTACATGCTGCGCGAGAAGCCGGGCTGCTACGTGTGGCTGGGCAATGGCCCGGGCACCGGCGGCTGCACGCTGCACAACCCGCATTACGATTTCAACGACGCCATCCTGGCGCCGGGCGTCAGCTACTGGGTGCGTCTGGTGCAGCGGGCCTTGCCGAAGGGCTGACGTCTCAGGCGGCGTTGCCGGTGACGACGGCCAGCGCCGGGCGCTCGCCGGCGCCTTTCCTGAGCGACAGGTAGCGCAGGCAGGAAACGCGGAGGAAGGAGGCGAAGTTGTCGATTTCGCCGCGGTATTCCAGCAGTTCGTCGTACAGTTTGGCGATCAGCGCATTGGTCGTGTAGCCGTCGCTTGCCGCGATCTCGGCGAGGATGTCCCAGAACAGGTTCTCCAGCCGGATCTTGGTCACGCAGCCGTGGATGCGCAGCGAGCGGGAGCGCGACTCGTAGAGGATGGGGTCGGCCCTGACGTAGATTTCGCACATGCTTCGCTCCTTTCGGAAAAGGGGGCGGCGGCGACGCCGCCCCGCTGGGAGATCAGGCTTCGATGCGCGTTCCCAATACTTTCAGGAACTTGGCCAGCCAGTCCGGATGCGCCGGCCAGGCCGGGGCGGTGACCAGATTGCCGTCGACATGCGCCTGGTCGACCGAAATGTCGGCGAATTTGCCGCCGGCCGCCGTTACTTCCGGGCCGCAGGCCGGATAGGCGCTGCACGAGCGGCCGGTGATGACGCCGGCGGCGGCGAGCAACTGGGCGCCGTGGCAGATGGCGGCGATCGGCTTACCGGCCTTGGCGAAGTGCCGGACGGCGGCGATCACCGCTGGATTGAGGCGCAGGTATTCCGGCGCGCGGCCACCGGGGATGACCAGGGCGTCGTAGGCCGCCGGGTCGATGTCGTCGAAGGTCGCGTTGAGGGTGAAATTGTGGCCGGGCTTTTCCGAGTAGGTTTGGTCGCCCTCGAAGTCGTGTACCGCGGTGCGCACCTGTTCGCCGGCCTTCTTGCCGGGGCAGGCGGCGTGCACCGTGTGGCCGACCATCAGCAGCGCCTGGAAGGGCACCATGGTCTCGTAGTCCTCGGTGAAGTCGCCGGTCAACATCAGTATCCTTTTCGCTGCCATGTTCGTCTCCTCGTGGTTGGTGGCGGAATCATTCTGCGCAAAAGCGGCGGGCTTCGGGTAGCAGCGGGATGCTACGGCGGCGCGTCACCCGGCGGCCAGGAAGCCATCCTCGCGGCGCAGGGCGTTGACCAGCAGCAGTTCGCGCTCGAGGCGGGCGGCCAGCACGTCTTCCGGCAGGCCGACGTACCGCCGGTTGACGTCGACGGCGAACGGCAGCCCGAGCACGAAGGTGGGGAAATCGGCGGCCGGCAGGCGGCGCTTTTCCAGCATGGCGAACGAGACGATGACCTTGATCGCATGCCAGGCCAGCTTGTCGATGTCGGCGGCAAAGCTGTCGACGCGCCGGAAAGCGCGCTCGAAAACGGCGTCGACCGCAGCGAACGGGCTGCCGTGGCCGGGAATGACGGTGTCGATCGGCAGCCGGGAGAGCATTTCCAGCGTCGCCCGCGTGCTGGCCAAGCCGTCGGCCTCGCCGAGCAATTCCGGGAAGATGACGCCGAAGCCGTTTTCCCACAGCGCGTCGCCGGAGATCAGGATGCGCCGTTCCGGGTTGTAGTAGGCCAGCGCCTCCATGTCGTGGCCGGGCACGGCGATGGCCTGCCAGACGAGGCCGCCCATCCCGATTTCGCTGCCGGCGCCGATCAGGCTGTCGTGCTGGAAGCGGGCGGCCTGCTGGCCGAGCGGCGAGAGGAGCAGGGCGTCCTCGTCCCAGTCGGCGATCGTCGCGTGCAGCCCGGCGGGGACCATCACCTCGCAGCCGAAGGCGGCCTGCAGCGCGGCGTTGCCGCCGATGTGGTCGGAGTGCGAGTGGGTATTTACGAGCCTTTTCAGGCGTCGACCGGACAAGGCGTGGCCGACCAGGTCGACGGTCTGCGCGGCGTGCGTGACGTAGCCGCTGTCGACCAGGGTCGCCTCGTCGCCGTCGAAACACAGGATGTTGTTGGCCGACAGCCAGCCGCGCTCGAGGACGAGCAGCGACGCCGGGAGCGGAACGCTCATTCCGGCTGGTCCGGATCGCTGGTCGTGGGCCGGGGCGGGGGAACGGCGACTTCGGCGACGATGTCGGGGGTTTCCAGCGGCGGCCGGCCGCAGCCCAGGCAGTAGCCGGAGTCGGGGTCGGCCATGCAGATGCCGACGCAGATGTACTGGTCTTCGTTATCCATGTTGGTCGCCTTCGTGGCGCAGCGTGTCCTTGCCCGGGGTATGTTCCTGCCGGCGCCGGGCGACGGCGGCAAGGATGTCGCGCCGCCGCGCGTCGTCCATCCGCGACCACGCGGCAATCTCGTCGATGGTCCGGTAGCAGCCGTCGCACAGGCCGCTCCGGGCGTCCATCCGGCACACGTTGATGCAGGGCGAGGCGACCATCAGATGAGGATGAACCGGCGCTGCTGGTCGCGCACTGCCTCGACCGCCGCCTGCGCCTCGTCGCGGCGGATGCGGGCGAGCATCACCATGTATTGACGCTTGTCGCGGCCCCGGAGTTCGGGAAAGTTGAGGGTATGAACGTCGATATCGTTGGCCGGCTGGTCGCTGACGACGCCGAGGCGGTCGACGGTGATGCTGATCGGCGACAGGCCGAGCGAGGTCTCCGGCGCCTGCAGAAATTCGCAGAGCGCGCCGAGCAACTGGTCGGGCATCAGCGATTCCGCCGTCGCGCGCAGCTTCGCGTCGAGATCGGCGAGGTGGCGCGTATGCACCTGATACTCGGCGCCCGGCGTCTTGCCGCGCAATACCGTCAGATGGGCGCGCTCGACCGAGGCATCGGCGCGCAGGCCCTCGCGTTCGGCGCGCAAGGCGTCGACGTGCTCGTGGAAGGTGCGCAGCAGGCTGGCCAGCGCGTTGCCGCGCAGGCTCTCCTGCGTCGCCCGGAGATTGCAGTGGGGCTCGACCAGCGTGTGGTCCTGAAAATAGACCACCGTCTGCGGCACATCGTTCTGGATGACGTCGCCGTGCTGCGCCATGCCGAGCTGCTTCTTCTGCTGGCGGCGGGCGGCGAACAGCGCATAGAAAAATTCGTTCTCCCAGCTCTGCGGCTCGGCCAGGAAGTCGCGGATGGCCTGGCTGCGGCCGAGCATCTGGTCGATGTCGTCGGCGGTGGCGAACAGGGCATGGACCAGCGGGTCGCTAGAAAACGACTGGCGATCGATGTCGACCGGACCGGGCAGGGCGGCGACCAGCCCCTCGCAATAGCCGAGGGCGTGCTCGACCGGCAGCGTCAGGTGGCGCTCGAAACCGGAAGCCGACTTGAGCAGCGGATCGACCAGTTCGGCGACGCGGTCGAGTGCCTTCAGCACCTGCGGACTGGGCGGCGGTGCTGGCTTGAGAAAATCGGCGACGGCGGAAAACAGGCTCATATGGCAACCTTTGCGCAAAGCGCCCGGCCGGCCTTGGCGCCGTTCGGACGGTTGATGGCGCTGGAAATCCAGTCGCCCACTGCTGCCAGTTTAGCCAGATCGACGCCGGTTTCAATGCCCAGTCCGTGCAGCAGATAGACGACGTCCTCGGTCGCCACGTTGCCGGAAGCGCCCTGGGCGTAGGGGCAGCCGCCGAGCCCGGCGATGGAACTGTCGAACACCGCCATGCCCATCTCCAGCGAGGCGTAGATGTTGGCGATGGCCATGCCGTAGGTGTCGTGGTAGTGGCCGGCGAGTTTCCCGATCGGCACGGCTCGGGCGCAGGCCTCGATCATGCGCTGGACCGCCGCCGGGTTGCCGACGCCGATGGTGTCGCCGAGCGAGACTTCGTAGCAGCCCATGTCGAACAACGTTCTGGCTACCGTCGCGGCCTGTTCCGGCGCGATGGCGCCCTCGTAGGGGCAGCCGACGACGCACGACACGTAGCCGCGCACCGGGATTTCCAGCGCCGAGGCGGCCGAGACGACCGGCTCGAAGCGCTTCAGGCTCTCGGCGATCGAGCAGTTGATGTTCTTGCGCGAAAAACTCTCGGAGGCAGCGCCGAAAATGGCGACCTCGGTTGCCCCGGCCTGGATGGCGGCGTCGAAACCCTGCAGATTGGGCGTCAAAACCGGGTAGACCGCAGCCGGATGGCGCCTGATGCCCTGCATGACCGCCGTGTTATCGCCCATCTGCGGCACCCATTTCGGCGAGACGAAGGAAGTCGCCTCGATGACGCGCAGGCCGGCCTCGGCCAGGCGCTCGATCAGCTCGATCTTGGTCGCGGTCGGGACGACCTGCTTCTCGTTCTGCAGCCCGTCGCGCGGGCCGACTTCGACGATCTTGACTTGCGCGGGAAGTGTCATGGATTAACCTCGTCAACTCCCTCCCCTTCAAGGGGAGGGCGGGGGTGGGGATGGGTTACGGCGAGCGCGGCGACGATGGTTTCGATCACGGCTTCCGTTTCCTGAAATACCTGATTGTTCCAAAAGCGCAGAACCCGAAAGCCGGCGTCGGCAAGTAATTGCGTTCGGGCCGCATCTTCGGGGGTGGCTTCCGCATGCTGTCCGCCATCAAGTTCAACGACCAGTTTTGCTTCGAGTGAGGCGAAGTCAAGCATAAAACCGCCAAATGGGTGTTGGCGTCGAAACTTTACGCCAAGTTGATTGGCGCGTAGAAATCGCCATAAAAGACGTTCCGCTTCGGTCGCGTTATTGCGCAGTTCCCGAGGAATCCGGTGTTGCCGCAGCCAGTTATTGTCCTGCCCGTGCACGTTGACCCATCCCCTCCCTGGCCCTCCCCTTGAAGGGGAGGGAAGCTGCTTGTTCATTCGTTCTCGAACTCGACCAGCGCCGCGCCGTCGGCGACCTGTTCGCCGGCCGCGTAGCAGAAGGCCTTGACCGTGCCGGCGGCGGGCGCGGTGATGGTGTGTTCCATCTTCATCGCTTCGAGGATCAGCAGCGGCGTGCCCTTGTCGACCTTCTGGCCGGGCTGGGCGAGGAGGGCGACGACCTTGCCGGGCATCGGTGCGGTCAGGCCGCCGCCGTGGCTGTCGCCGGCGTCGACGCGGTGCAGCGGGTCGTCGCGCAGGAGCGAGTAGGTGCTGCCTTGCAAAAAGACGCTTCTTTTGTCGTCGACCGCAACCACCGAGGCGATCAGCCGCCGGTCGTCGAGTTCCACGGCGAAGCGGTCGCCTTCCAGCTTCCTGCCGCGCGCCAGGGTGCTCTGCCCGGCGATGGTGATCCGCCACTGGTCGCGCTGGTAGCGGACCTGCGCGTCGACCAGGGTTTCGCCATCGCGGAAGCTGATGGTGCGTGCCGCTGACAGG